>Ga0302320_10000774_pt1 | contig 75357 bp, 54 predicted proteins | sample Bog_T0_3_FD_202130 | JGI IMG/M metagenome (GOLD analysis project Ga0302320, IMG submission 202130) | Peat permafrost microbial communities from Stordalen Mire near Abisko, Sweden - Bog_T0_3 | ecosystem: Environmental > Terrestrial > Soil > Wetlands > Peat | place: Sweden: Abisko, Stordalen Mire... | reverse complement strand
TTCTACAACACGACGAGGCGCCACAGCTCGCTCGGTCAGATCTCCCCTGTGGCCTTCGAAAACAAACAAAAACTAAACGACATCAAAGCCGCCTAAATTGGTGTCCACTTTATCGAGGGAAGCCCAGGCCGAGTTTGCTCCGAGGGGAAGCGTATTCCAACCCGCTTGGATTTCCGAATTGATGCGAGGCTATTGGACTCGATGATCCTCGTAACGATCGCCCAAGCGATGGAACGCCTTGGGGTCGTGACCCACGATCGTCGCATCCATAGCGTCGGCGATTGCCACCTGCCAGGCGTCGTTCTCGCCCATTCTATTGGCCGAGCGACTTTGAGCTAAGGCGGCTCTTTCCGCGTGTTGGCGGCCGATGGTTTGCCAGCGAAACGTGCTGAGAAGCTCGCGTGTCGCCTTAACGTCGGCGGCGCCCTCGAGAACCTCCGCGTAGGTGACAGGAGAGACCCAAAGCTCGCAGCGTGGATTCCTTGTGAACCAAGCCAATGCGGGACCTCTTTCTTTGGCCGCCAACTCGTTTACCCAATCAATGACAAACGAGGAATCGAGCAGGCATCGCCTCATTTGCGCGGAATGTTTGCCAAGCGCTGATCGCCCCAATGCCTCTCACTCCAGGCAAGGGCGTCGGCCCCCGTCACAATCTCTTCCTCACGGATTAATTTGCGGACAAACGTCGCCTTCTTCATACCCGCCCGCTTCGAACGCTTGGAGAGGATGTCTTGTTCCTCCTTGGTAAGACGTACCGTTAATATGGCAGCCATTGTATCTCTTATGTATGTCATTTGTTTGTTGGGTCAAGTTTCGACGCTTGGGAGATCGGCGTTAGAGTAACCCAGCTTCCCTAAAGCTGTAATACCCCCGCCCGAGTGGATCGGCTCCGCGCCGACCGATTATAACGTGATCCAGCAGAGGGATATCCACCGCGGCTGCCGCCTCTCTGAGCTGCCTGGTGAGCTGTATGTCCGCAGCGCTTGGACTTGGGTCACCGCTCGGATGGTTGTGTTGTCAATCTAACCTACAAACACCGACACGGTAAAGTCAGCTCGATCGGATCTCCGTGGACTTGCAGTCTGATATGCTCACTGCGTATCCTTGAGTAGATCTGCGAAAGCATTTGCTCGAGCGCTGACAAGATGCGGCAGAGCTGAACCGCCTCCATAATAATGGATTGTGTCGCCGCCTGCGGTGCAATTATTGCTAGGCCGTCCCAAATGCTTACCGTCGCCAACGTTGAGCTGCACATAGAGAGGGAATTCGGTTCACGCCTTGAAACGTTGGGCTTTCAGCGACTCGGTAAGCGCAGGTGGGTTCGTTCGCAGAAGCTCCCCATCCGAGAACTGTTTGTCATAGGCACTCTCAGGGGCGCACGGTATTCACCAGTGTGGGGCTTTTCCTCCGGCTTTTCGCCATCTTTTCGTGGGCAAACGTTCCGTCATCAAAGCACCGAGAGAAACGTAATCATGGATTTGATCATCGACCCCATCGACATCACGGGCGACGTTCCTCGACAGACGTTCAGCTTCATCACGGGTCATAGCACAGAGATTCCTATCGAGCAGATCCGCACCTGTGCGGAACATTTTGTTCCTCAGGCGCTCGCGGATTTTGACCGCGTTCGTTCAGTCTACGACTTCTGCAAGTTCTTCGTTGAGCGCAGTCGTCTAAAGTATCGACGCTTAGGCTTCGACATGTATGTGCAACACAAGCTGGCTCACGGCTTCGTGCTCCTGCTGAACGGTCAAAACAATGAAGGCTTGAACTGCATCCGAGAGTTCTGCCGAACAATGGGCGTCGAGTTCGATGACAGAGTCTTGTCCGAGTGCATTCGTAATGCACAGGCACAGCCTGGGGCCTGACCAGCCTGGGCCTGCAACGTTCGAGCCGGCACCAGCGGCAAGCTTTATCGTTCTTTTACTCGGAGCCGGCTAGGACACTGCTTCTGCACTCGTCTCCTGTCTAAACCGCCGGCATACATCGTAGTTGAAGGCCTAGGACTCCTGCCAATCCTCGACCAAGAGTCCTGGAACCCGGACAAACTCCCTTGCATTGTGGGTCACGAATACAGCGCCCATGGAGAGGGCGTGGCCTGCCAGGAGAACATCATAAGGCCCGATCGGTTGTGCGTTGGGACGCATCATTTCCAAAGAAGCGCGCACTTCGGCCGCCCGTATTGCAGCCTGTTCGTCGAAATCTTCGATTGCCGGAATTGCCGCTCTTAGAAACTTCAATCGTGGCGTAGCCTTGCTTGGATCTGGAGACCGCGCTGCTCCATACCGTAGCTCAAACCAAGCTATAGAGGAGATCCGGCAATCGAGCGCATTTTCGTCGACCTTTTGAGCGATTCCAGGGTCGATGCCTCTTGCGAAGCGGGTGAGCGCGTTTGTATCTAGGAGGTATATCATTAGGGTCTAGGCCAATCGTCCAGGAGAGGGGGCAGACTCATGAGTTTACGGATTGCTCGGCGGCGTTTGGCCAGCGCGGCCCTATCGACAACCAGAAAACCATCGGGTGTTCGGGTGATCTCGTAGCTCCCGGACTTGATTCCCAGGGAGCGTGGAAGCCGGAGAGCATTCGAATTTCCCGCTTTGAAAACTTTTGCGGTCAATGTGTTCATGTGAGTACAATGTAGGTACATTGGGTGGGGTCAAGAAGGCGTCAAAGCAACCCAGCTTCCCTGAAACTGTAGTACCCTCTGCCCAATGGATCCGCCCCGCGCCTTCCAATGATAACGTGATCCAGCAGAGGGATATCCACCGCGGCTGCCGCCTCTCTGAGCTGCCTGGTGAGCTGTATGTCCGCAGCGCTTGGACTTGGGTCACCGCTCGGATGATTATGGGCACACACGACTGCTGAAGCCGCCTCTCGAATGGCAGATCGAAATACCTCACGGGGATGAGCCAGAGCCGCAGTCGCCGTTCCAGAGGTCACCTCGACCCGTTTCCTCAGGCGGTTTCGGCGGTTTAGACTGAGGACCCAGAACTTCTCGACCTCCAGGCCTGAGGCGACCGGACCCAGGTGGTCAGCGATCAAGTCCGCCCGGTTCAGTATCGGTGCCTCGCGGGCAGGCAGGTCAATGGCCCTCCGTGCCATCTCCATCACGGCGACGAGCTGGAGCGCTTTTATGCGTCCGATTCCCTTCAGGCCGCGGAAATCCGCCTCGTGCCAGGCAAGGAGCCCCGCGAGCGATCCGGCCTCGGAGATCAGGCGTGAGGAAACGGCGATCACGTCCTGCCCGCGGGTACCGCTTCGGAGCAGCATGGCAAGAAGCTCCGTGTCGCTCAGGGCCCCGGCGCCCAGCCGCTCCATGCGCTCCTGGGGCCTTTCGCCGGCGGGCATGGTGCGAAATCTGTTGGCGGGGTAGGGGGCGGCGGAGCCCGCGGGGCCGGTTTGGGTGTTCACAGAGCGCAAAGGAAATGGGGAGGCTCAAATTAAACAACACAATTAGACATGTCGAAAAACTTGGCCAGCGGTTTTCTTGTGAGCCTTGTCTCCCCTCTGGGGGACTAGGGGAAACACCCTAGGGACTCCCGGCTTCCCCCGTCTCACCCCGGGGCCACCCCTATGCGCCCCGGGTGAAGTCCCCGCCTTCTTCACTGGGTACCCCCTATTCATAAATCCCTCGAAGGGGCGTTTAATAAGCTCATGAAAAACGAGCAGTCCCCGGAACAGATCTCACGCACCGCACACTTCTCCCGTTGGGCGGCCTTCGGGTTGATCACGGTCGCGAGCCTGGGCTGGTCCGGCTGCTCGACAATGAGTTCGGCTAGGTTCTCGCCCCAGGCGGTTGCGATGATGTCCCCCCAGTCAGAGATCGTGCAGCCGTTTGAGGCGCTGAGGCTCGCCAAGGCCTATGTGATGGACCACCCGGGAACCGAGTACCTTGTTGGAAGCGGTGACTCCATGCTCCCCCTCTACAGGGACCACACGGTCGTCATCACCCAGAAGGTTGCGGTCGCCGACCTGAAGGCCGGCATGACCGCGGTCTACGTGAGTGACACGGGGCGCCCGGTGGCCCACGTCCTGGTCAAGCAGGACTCGGACGGCTGGGTGGCGATGGGTGTTGGAAACGCCGAGTGCGATGCGACGCGGGTCACGCAGGAGAACCTGGTGGGGATCGTGGTAAAGGCCTACGAGCCCACGAGCAGCCCCATGGTGGCTCTCCTGAACGAGGCGGCTGCAAAGAGCGCGGTAGCCTCACTTCCCTGAGGTTTCCTTAGGGGAAGGAGAGCACGGAGAAGAGGACCCTTTGGGTCCACCAACGAGGGGACCGGACAATTTACGTGAGGGTGCCCGCCGCAGGGATTCCGGATAGACCAGGGGTGCCAACCTTAAGCCAGACACACCTTACCAAGATTCATCAATGGAGCCACGGGAACACCAGAAGCCCAACCAAGCTAGGGACGCCAAGCCGGCGGCCTCAGAAGTGCTTCACGTAACCATTGCGCCTGAGACGCTCCAGCCACCGGTCCTCGTACTCTCTGCCCATCTGCTGGACCAGGATCCGCTCGATCTGGTCGCGAACCTCGTCCAGGGGCTGAATGCCGGCATATTTGCGGTCTTCAGCATAAAGCAGGAAGCATCCTTCTGGAAGGACCACCGGCTCCGAGCACTCGCCCTTCTTGACCGCGAATAGCGGCTCGCTGAACTCGGGCTTAAGGTCGCTGCGCTTCATCCAGCCCCAGTCGCCGCCCTTGGCGCGGCGCGAGTCGGAGCTGTACTCCTTGGCGAGGTCCTCGAACTTCTCGCCCGAGCGCAGCCTCAGGAGTATCGCCTCCGCCTGGCCCTTGAGCTCGCCGTCAGTCTGCCCGGAGGCCCGGGAGAGCTGGATGAGCCGGAGATGGACGCTGTCGTCCTGGTAGAAACGGTCCTTGTTTTCCTTGTAATACTGCTCGATCCGGACGGGGCTCACGATGCTCTGCGACTTATGCTGCTGGTGCATCATGTAGTTGTAGATGATGTCCTCCTCCACCTCCTTGCGGTAGTCGCGCATGGTCGTTCCGCGGGCCCTCAGGTAGGCGAGAAACTTCGAGCGGTCGTTGTCGAACTGCTCGTTCAGCTGGTCGGCGATCTGGTTGTCGATGAAGTTCTCGGGGACGTGCTTCTTGTCGTCCTTCTGGAAGTCCTTGATGATGAGGACCCGGTCGATGAGATTCTGGATCGCGTTGTCCTGCAGGGCGTCGAGCTTCTGGTTGAATTCCTGCTCGTTTCGCGCCTCACGCTGGATCTGGGGGATGAGGGGCGTCACCTCACGCCGGACATCGTCCACCGTGATGATCTTGTCCTCGGCAATGGCGACTATCCCATTGGTGAAACGCAGGTTAAGATTGTCGTCCCCGGTCGCGGTCTGCGCCAGGCCCGATGTCGCTAAAAGCGTGGCTACGAGTGCAGCGTAAGCGCTGCGGTGCGGGGTCATGGGTTCGGCAGATTTTTCAAAAAGGCGATAATCTCCTTCAATCGTAGGTGCGGGCGCGGTGCGGTCAACCTTGGAAACCGGGAGCCGATCATGACCCAGTCATCCCTTTGGCCAGAACCGCGCAGGCACTTCAGACGGTTGGATTCCGATTCGACGGAAAGTATGCCCTTTTGTTCCGCCAGAACGCGGATTTCGGTGACCTGCATGAGTGTCCGCACCTCCTGCGGGGGCTTGCCGAAACGGTCCTTGAGCTCGTCCCCTATCTGGTGGACGTCCCCGGGGGTGCCGGCCATCGCGAGCCTGCGGTAGATGTCGATCCGCAGGCGGGTCTCGCCAATGTAGCTCGAGGGGATGCGAGCCTGGATCCTCTGCACCTCCGCAGCCTTTTCGTCCTCGGCGTCCTTGATCGCGGTGTACCCGTCCTCGTGCCTGCCCTGCTGGGGGTTGTCAGAGGCCGAGCCCTCGCCGACAAATACGAAGTCGAGCTTCACGCCTGCGCGGATGGCGGCGGCCGTCTTTTCGCCCTTAAGGCGGGCCACCGACTGGCGCAGGAGCTGGCAGTAGAGCTCGAACCCCACCCCGACGATGTGGCCACTTTGCTCGGCGCCGAGCAGGTTTCCGGCGCCCCGCAGCTCCAGGTCGCGCATCGCGATCTTGAAGCCGGCGCCGAGCTGGTTGTGCTGCCTTAGCGTGTTCATTCGCTGGCGTGCCGCGTCCAGGAGCCGCGTGTGGCGGTGCAGCAGGAGGTAGGCATAGGCCTGGTGCTTGAAGCGCCCGACGCGCCCCCGGAGCTGGTAGAGCTGGGAGAGGCCAAAGCGGTCGGCCCCCTCGATGATCAGCGTGTTGCAGTTGGGGATGTCGAGCCCGCTTTCGATTATCGTCGTGCAGACGAGCACGTTGAAGCGCCCCGCAACGAAATCCGTCATGACCCGCTCCAGATCATGCGCCCCCATCTGGCCGTGGCCGACGCCGAAGATGACGTCCGGCATGAGCTCCCTAAGGCGTGAGGCGACGAGGTCGATCGTGCCTACCCGGTTGTGGAGATAGAAGACCTGGCCGCCCCGCCTGAGCTCGTGCCGCACGGCGTCCACGACAACCTTCTCATCGTAGGTCTTCACGATGGTCTGGATCGGGTGGCGGTTGACCGGCGGCGTGTCGATGACGCTCATGTCCCGGGCGCTTGTGAGCGCCAGGTAGAGGGTCCTCGGTATCGGGGTCGCGCTCATCGAGAGGACATCCACCAGGGATCGCATCCTCTTGAATGCCTCCTTGTGCTTTACGCCGAACCGCTGCTCCTCGTCGATTATGAGCAGGCCCAGGTCCTTGGGGACAACGTCGTCCTGCAGGAGGCGGTGGGTCCCGATCAGGATGTCGACGCCCCCTGACGCGACCGCCTCCAGGATGGTCCTCTGCTCTGCGGGCGAGCGGAAGCGGCTCATCATCTCGATCGAGATCGGGTAAGCGGCCATCCGCTCGCGGAAGGTGTTCAGGTGCTGCTGCGCGAGAACCGTCGTGGGCACCAGAACGATCACCTGCTTGCCGGCCTGCACCGCCTTGAAGGCCGCCCGAAGCGCCACCTCGGTTTTCCCAAAGCCCACGTCGCCGCAGATCAGGCGGTCCATCGGCCGGGTCCGCTCCATGTCCCGTTTGACGTCCTCAATGGCCCCGAGCTGGCCCTTTGTCTCGGTGAAGGGGAACGAGGCCTCGAATTCGCCCTGCCACTCGGTGTCCCCGGGGAACGCGAAGCCCGCCTGGGCCTCGCGACTTGCCTGGATGCGCAGGAGCTCGGCGGCGAGGTCCACGGTGGCCCGCTCCACGGCCCGGCGCGCCTTCTCCCACCGGCCGGTGCCCACCCGCCCGAGCTGGGGCTTGGCGCGGCCGAGGCCCACGTAGCGGCTTATGAGGTGGGACTCCTGCAGCGGCACGTGCAGCGTCACGCCGTCGTCGAACTCGAGCGAAATCACCTCGCGGATGCCCTGGGCGGTGTCGAGTTTCGCCACGCCGCGGTAGAGGGCGATGCCATGCTGGAGGTGGACCACGAAGTCGCCCTCCACCAGCTCCGAGAAGTCGAGCAGCTGGTCGACCTGCGTGACCGAGACCCGGGCGCGGGAGGCCCCCACCGAGCGCCGGGCGCGCTTGCGTCCGAACATCTCGGTCTCGGTTACGAGGACGAGCCCCGGCATTCCGCGCGCGAGGGCCAATTCCGCGCCCGGCCGCGTCGCGGCCTTGAAACCCTCGTTCAGGCTGCCCCTGAGAAAAATCGGGTCCAGGCCCGACAGGGCCGGGTCGGCCCCCAGGATCTCCCGCATGCGCTTCTCCTCCCCGTCCTTCGACGCCGCGAGGGCGACCGCGAACCCGTCCCTCTTCCAGGCGGAGAGCTGGCCCAGGAAGGCGCGCCGCGCGTCCTCCTCGGCCTGCAGCCTGTCGCGCGCCAGGAGGCTCTCGGAGGCGAGGCGCCTGTGGTGCTCGAGGCTCTCCGTGTCCCAGACGACCTCGGAGACGGGGTCGGTGAAGGCCGAACTCGCCTCGTCCAGCTCAGACAGCCCAAAGGCCGCGGCGCACTTGGCAAGGAGCGGTGCGAGCCCGTCGGAGCCGTCTGCCGCAAAGGCCCGGAATTCCTCCTCAAGCGCCGCGGGTTCCACGAAGGCGATGTGGGCGCGCAGGTCGAGGTAGTCGGCGATGCCCGTCTTGGCCGCCTCCAGGCGCAGCCGGGGCGAGGCGCCGACCGAGATCTGCTCGACGCGCGCCCCGGACCGCTGCGTCACCGGGTCGAATGCGCGGATGTCCTCGATGTCGTCCCCGAAGAAGTCGAGGCGGTAGGGTTCCGGGGCCGTTACCGGGTAGACGTCGATGATGCCCCCGCGTATGGCGTAGTGCCCCGGCGACTCGCATACCGCCTCGCTGTCGTAGTCGAGGTCGCGGAGCCTCTGGAGGAGACCCTGGAAGGGCTGGCTCATCCCGCGGACGAGCACGATCTCGCTGGCGGCGTAGTGCTCGATCGCGGGAACCGGCTGGAGGAGCGCCGACGGCGTCGCGAAGACGGCGAGCGCGGGGAAGGCTTCCTTTCCCGGCCTGGCGGCGCGCGCCTCGCGGAGACGGGACAGGACGGTGAGGCGGTCCCCGGAGGCCGCGAACGCCTCGCGCATGTCGCGGCTGTCGGGAATCGACTCGGGGAACACGAGGGCCTGGATCCCGGGTCCCGGGCCTGTGGCCCCGAGGAAGATGACGGCATCCTCCGCCAGCTGCTCGGCGGCCTTTAGGTCCTGGGAGACGACGATCCACACGGGCGAGGGATGGGCCCGCATGACCTCGGAAAGGACCGCCGCCCTCGCGGCGGCGCAGACGCCGAGCACCTTATGCCTGGCAGCGCCGGTCATTGTGCCGGGAGGGCCGGGTCGAGGCTCGACAGTGCGGCGCGGGCCGCCTCCTCCTCGGCGACCTTCTTTGAGGAGCCCCTGCCGACTCCGATCCGGTTCTCCAGAAGGTAAACGGCAACCTCGTAGACGCGCTCGTGGTCGGCGCCCTCGGTGGACGCCACCTCGTAGCGGAGCGCGTTGTTGCCGTGCCGGGGTTGCACGATCTCCTGGAGGCGGCCCTTCGGGTTCGCCCGGCCCTCCAGCCCCGACAGCCGGCCGCGGAGGTCCCCGTAGATGCCGAGGACGGTGGCGCGCGCGGCACCGATCCCGCCGTCCAGGTCCACGGCGCCGACCAGGGCCTCGAAAGCGTCCTCGAGCGCGGCAAGGCGGGCGCGCCCGCCGGTCGATTCCTCGTTAGCGCCCAGGCGCAGGCACGCGTCGAGCCCGATTTCGCGGGCCAGGGCGGAGAGGAACTCGCCCTTGCCGAGCACCGCCCTGCGCTTTGTCAGGTCGCCTTCGCGGTCGTCGGGAAAAAGCGCGAAGAGGGATTCCGTCAGGACGAGCTGCAGGACGGAGTCCCCGAGGAATTCCAGTCGCTGGTTGTTGCCCGGCAGGCCGGGGTTTTCCTGGGCAAAGGAGGCGTGGGTGAGCGCGCGCTCCAGGAGCGCCAGGTCGCGGAAGCGGTACCCGATCCGGGACTGAAGAGCCTCAAGGTCCCCGGTCATGAGCTCGCGCTCGTGTAGCGCCTGAGCCCGCTCCTGAACACGAAGACGGCGATCGCGAACCAGCCCAGAGCGGCCGCGAGGAGCCCCACGGCCCACCACGGCTCAAACCCGCGGAGGAGCTCCCGGGCCGGGCCGTTGCTCACCACTACCACCGGAAGGATCCAGACAAAGATGATGCTCGCCAGGCGGCCGAACGCCTCCCTCGGCAGCCTCGAGAACTCCATCAGCGTGAAGTAGCTCCCCTCGACGCCCTGGGAGCTCGTGATCCAGAATGCGAGCGACATCGCCATCACCAGGGCGCTGTAGTGGATGATGACGCCGCAGGCCACCATGCACAGGTAGATCGCGATGGCGCCGGGGCCGGGGTGGATTCCGAGCCGCCACGCCGAGTACGCGACAAGCGCCGCGGCGACGAGCGAGTTCAGGAGCCCGTCCAGCTCGAGCTTGCGGGTCGACGCCATGAAGAGGGGGTCGCCGGGCTGGGCAAGCGTGAAGTCAAAGAGGCCGCTCCGGATGTTGCGCCCCATCTCGAAGATGCCGCTCCAGAAGAATCCCATGAGGAAGCGCTGGATGAGCATCGAGGTCCCGACAAGGAGCAGCATTTGGTACTCGCTCCATCCGGCAACGGTCTTGGTGTGGCTGTAGATCACGAAGATCACGGCCACGTTCACGGAGATCCACAGGAGCTCGACGACCGACCAGATGAAGAGGTCGCCGCGGAACATGGTCGCCCTTACGAGCGAGTAGCGCGCGCTCGCGAGCCAAATCCTAAAGTAGTGGCCGATCGTGTCCATGTTGGGGGTCAGCCTCCCGCCGCAGTGTGGTGGCGCAGGCCGCGCATCCACACGAACTCGGCCAGGCACACCAGCGCGAACGCCCAGAACGCCTGGATCGCCAGGCCTTGCACCGCGAAATCGAAGCCCTGGCGTCCCGTGATGATCGAGGCGGGAAAGTAGGCCTGGTAGAAGAAGGGGAGGAACCGGACGATGTTGAAGATCGTGTGGGGCAACAGGTCGAGCGGCATCATCTGCCCGCCAAGCAGGTTCTCGATGGCCATCGAGAGGATGACAAATCCCTGGATGTCCAGGAACCAGAACGCGAGGAGGCCGAAGATGTAGGCGATGCTGAACTGGATGATCGCGGTGAGAGCCATGGCGGGAACGGCGAGGACGAAGCGCCACGCGTCGTGCGGCACCTCAAGGTACGCCCTGAAGAAGGGCAGCGCCAGGAGGAGCGCGAGGAAGCCGAACGCCCCGGACACCACCCTTGCCGCAGCGAAGACGCTCAGCCGGTAGGCGAAGTAGTTGATCGGCTTCAGCAGAAACTGGTTAATGAGCCCGTTTCGGATGTCCTCGCTTATCTGGTAGTCCTCGTTGAATGCGCCGATGAAGAACTGGAGGATGAAGATGACGACGAAGTACGTGAGCGTCTGGGCGAACGAGAAGCCGCCGATCCTTGGGCTGGCCGCAAAGGCCGCGCCCCAGAGGATGAACACAACGACCAGGTGGAAAAACCAGAACAGGCTCCTCACCCCGAAGTTCCAGCGGTAGACCAGGTTGCTCTGGAGCCCAACGAGGAAGCTTTGGAAATACTTGGTCACAGGCCGAAGCGCGCGATGACCTCTGCCGCCAGGTGGCGGTAGGCGGCCGAGCCCGGGCTCGCCGGGTCATAGTCGAAGATAGTCTTGCCGAAGCTAGGCGCCTCGCTCAGGCGCACCGTGCGCGGGATCACCGAGGAAAATATCTTGTCGGGCATGTGCTTCTTCACCTCGTCGACGACCTGGCGGGAGAGGCTCGTGCGGATGTCGAACATGGTCATCACGATCCCCCCGAGCTCGAGGCTCGGGTTGATCCCGGCGGTCTTCAGCCTGTCGACGTTGCGCAGGATCTGGCCCAGCCCCTCGAGGGCCATGTACTCGCATTGGAGCGTGATCAGAAGGAAGTCGGCCGCGGCAAGGCTGTTCATGGAAAGCATGCCGAGCGCCGGTGGGCAGTCGATGATGATGACCCGGAAGCCGCCGGAGGCCACGATCGGCGCCAGGACCCCCCGCAGCTTCATCAGGTAGTTGTCCATCTGCGAGAGCTCGATCTCGGCCGCGGCCAGGTCCTCCTCGCTCGGGATGAGAGCCAGGTGCTCGTACTTGGTGGGCGTCACCAGGCCCAGTGCCCCGTCCTCGCCCCGCAGGGCCGAGTAAAGGCTCCTGCCTTCCTGCTTCTCGATCCCTAGCGAGCTCGTCGCGTTGGCCTGGGGATCCAGGTCGATCAAGAGCGTGTGGACCTTCTTCAGGGCGAGCCCCGCCGCGAGGTTTACCGCGGTCGTGGTCTTGCCGACGCCGCCTTTCTGGTTGGCAATGGTGAAGACGGTGGTGGGCATTTCGGGTGATTCTCGTTTTCACAATGCCGCGGCGTCAATTCCCGGCGCAAGGCGTTCGGTCTTGACCGCCGGGCGCCGATCGGTGGCATCGTGGTCGGTGCCCTCCAATCCCAACCTCTCGACAAAGCCGATCGACCCCCGTGACCGCCTGATCCTGGCGCTCGACGTGCCTTCGCTCGACGAGGGAAAGCGGTGGGTCGAGCGCCTTGGGGACTCCGTCCAGTTTTACAAGCTCGGGCTCCAGTTCCTCATGACGGGCCAGTACTTCGACATGATCGACTGGCTGGGAGCGCAGGGGAAGAAGGTGTTCGCGGACATCAAGTTTTTCGACGTTCCGGAGACCGTGAAGCTGGCCGTGGAGCAGCTCCAGCACCGCAAGGTGGACTTTGCGACCGTGCACGGCAACGACCCGATGATGGAGGCTGCGGTCTCGGTAAAGGGGCGCCTTAAGATCCTGGCAGTGACGGTGCTTACAAGCCTTGACCGGGGGGACTTGGACGACCTCGGGTTCCAGTGCAACCCGGAGGAGCTGGTGCTCTCCAGGGCGCGGCGGGCGATCAAGCTAGGCTGCGACGGCGTGATCTCATCGGGGCTTGAGGCGGCGCGACTGAGGGGCGAGCTCGGGCAGAATTTCCTGATCGTGAGCCCGGGGATCCGGCCCGTGGAAAACAGGCCGAGCGACGACCAGAAGCGCACCGTGGACGTCGAGGACGCGTTCCTGCGGGGCGCCGACTACATCGTCGTGGGCCGCCCCATTCGGCAGGCCGCGGACCCGAGGGCGAAGGCCGAGGAGATGCAGGCCAAGATAGCCGGGCTCTTCCGGCCCTAGCGCCATGAGGGCCCCCACGCTCCTTCTTGCGTGGACCCTGGCGGCGATGGCTGCCCGGCCAGCCGCGGCGGCCTCGGCCGACTTTCAGCTTCCCGGGCCCCGCGCCGAGGGATTCACGCTCCTTCACAGCCAGTGGCCGATCCATCCCGTCGGCGACCAGGTCGCCCTGGGCGATTTCCCGGTCGCCGTCGCCGTCAATCCCGAGGGCACATTGGCGGCCGTGCTCCACGCCGGCCATGGCCGGCACGAGGTCCGGCTCGTGGCGATCGCCACGAGCACGGAGGTGGACACGGCGCCTTTAGCTGAGGCCTTCTGCGGCATCGCCTTCTCCAGGGACGGGGCGACCCTGGCCTGCAGCGGTGCCAGCGACGGCGTCCTGCATCTTTTCTCGGTCGCAAACGGGCACCTGCTCCCACTCAGGGACGTCAAGGTGGCCGACAAGGGGGACCTGGACGTCGTGGCCGGGTTTGCCCTGTCGCGGGACGGGGGTTCCGCCATCGTGGCCCTCGCGTTCGATAGCCGCGTCGTCCGTGTCGACCTCCGGACGGGCGCGACGGCATGGGTTGCCGTTCTCGGGAAATCTGCGCATGCCGACCACGTTGGGTCCCCGGACCCATCCATGCCAAACGCCGTCACAGGCTCCAATGAGATCGTTACGCAGTCCGATCCGCTCAACATCGTCTGGGACGAGAAAAGGAACCGGGCATACGCGAGCCTATGGGGAGAATCCTCGGTGGCGGTCCTCGACGCATCCGACGGGAGGCTCGTGGCGCGTTGGCCCACGGGCCTGCATCCGAACGAGATGGCCCTGTCCCGCGACGGCCGGCTTTTCGTCTCAAACGGGGGCCTGAACACGGTCACGGTAGTGGATGCGAGGGACGGAGCCGTGACGGAGGTCCTGTCCTCGGCCGCCTCGCCCGGGGATCCCCCGGGCTCCACCCCGGACAGCCTGGCGCTGTCGCCGGACCAACGGACCCTCTATGTCGCAAACGCCTATACGAACACGGTCGCGGTTTTCGACGTGAGCAAGCGGGGCGGCGGACGGCCGCTCGGCTTTATCCCGACGGGTTGGTTCCCCACGTCGGTCCGCGTGACGCCCGACGGCCGGAAGCTTCTGGTGCTTTCGGCGCGCGGTCTGACCCCCAAGCCGAGCTCGGACGGGAACGGCAAGTGGACGCCCATCGCGGGGCTTTACCAGGGTTCCCTGGGGATACTGGCGCTGCCCCGGGGCGACGCCTATGCGCCGGCGCTGGTGGAATGGACGCGGATAGCCCAGCGTTGCAGGCCCGCCCCGGCGGTTGCCCCGCCCGCCGGCGGCCCGATTCCGGCGCACGTGTCGGAGCAGAGCCCGATCCGTTACGTCGTCTACATCATCAAGGAGAACAGGACCTACGATCAGGTGTTTGGTGACCTGCGCCAGGGCAACGGCGACCCCGCCCTGTGCCTCTTCCCGGAAAGGGTGACCCCGAACCTGCACGCGATCGCCCGGCAGTTCGTGCTCCTGGACAACTTCTACGCGAACGCGGAGGTGAGCGCCAGCGGCCACGAGTGGAGCATGGCCGGCTACGCTGCGGAGTTTGTCGAGAAATCCTGGCCGATAAACTACGGGCACAAAGGGAGCCATGTGCCGTACCCGGCGGAGGCCCATTACTCGGCAGCGCTGCCGGCCCTCGGTTACCTTTGGGACCGCGCGGCATCCGCGGGCGTATCGTACCGCAGCTACGGGGAATTCACCGAGAACCCCGATACAAGCGGGGGCAGCGGGTGGACCAACCTGCCCGCGCTCAAGGGGCACATGGACCCGGCCTACCGCTCCTGGGACATTGAGTACCCGGATCGCCTGCGGGCCGACGAGTTCATCGGGGAGCTCCGCAGGTTCGAGGCCGCGGGCGAGATGCCACGGCTCCAGATCTTGCGGCTTCCCCAGGACCACACGGCGGGCAGGAAGGCGCTCTCGTGGACCCCGGAGGCCATGGTCGCCGACAACGACCTTGCCGTCGGCCGTGTCGTCGAGGCGCTCAGCCAGTCGCCGTTCTGGGGGAAGACAGCGGTGTTCATCGTGGAGGATGACGCCCAGAACGGCCCCGACCACGTGGATGCCCACCGGACCGAGGCCCTGGTGGCCGGCGGTTTTGTCAGGCGAGGCGCGGTGGATTCGACCGCCTATACGACCTGTTCGATGCTCAGGACGATCGAGCTTATCCTCGGGCTTGAGCCGATGTCGCAGTTTGACGCCGCGGCTGCACCAATGAGGGCGTCATTCCGGGATACGCCTGACACGACCCCCTTTAAGGCGCTTCCCGAGTCCGTGAACCTTGACAGCCGAAACCCCGCCGCCGGCAGGCAGGCGGAGATTTCCTCCCACCTGGATTTCTCCAGGGAAGACCTCGCCGACGAGGACACGCTGAACCAGCTCGTCTGGGGCTCTGTGCGCGGGGAATCCTCCCGCATGCCGGCCCCCGTCCATGCGGCCTTCGTCCGCCCCCTGCCGGAGGCCGACGACGACTAGAGTCACTGGTAGGTGATGGGGTTTATGCCCTGCTGGCGGCAGAGTGCTATGTCCACAATAGAGTACTGGGCCGACCCAAGGAACGGCAGCGTGGTCTGGAGCTCCTTCGCCCCCTCCGCGGCGGCCGCCGAGAAGGGCGCCGAACCCAGGAGGGTGGTCTCGAACGCCACAACCCTGCCGCCCTCGGCCGCGTCATAGAACCCCGTGAAACAGTGGCCGGGCCTGAAGAGGAGCACGGGCCGCAGGCCTATCCTCCGAAGGATCGATGCAAAGAGGACGGAGGCGTCGACGCAGTTGGCACCCTGGTCGTGTACCGACTGGTCTAGGAAGCGGACGTACTGGGTCGACACGAGGGGGGAGGTGCCGCTGTCGGTGGCTACGTTCACGTAGCTTAGCCCCCGGGCCGCGAGCGCGTCCCAGACGGCCTGAACCTGCTGGAGCGTCGCCTGAGGGCCGCCCTGGTAGCCCGTAAAGGCGTGGGCTCCGCCGCTCGCGATGGCCTCCTGGAGGAGGGCGTTGATCCACGGGTGGTCCTCGTTCACGAAGGCCGCAAAGCACACGCTGGTGTCCTGCCACTGGCCGGTCGAGGTGTTGTAGATCCGTGACACGGCCTCGTTGACGGAGTGCAGCGTGCACACCAGGGTTGCCTCGGCAACGGGCTTTCCGTCGACCGTGAGCGTCGCCACGAATGATTGCGGCGAAAGCTGGGCGGAACGCCGCAGCGCGTCAAAGTTCCACGGAAGCTCAGGGCTGACCGTCACGGAGCCGGACGAAGCGTCAACCGGAACCTGCAGGGCCTCGACGAACAGCGAGGACTCCACCCGGAGCTGCACCTGCCCGGCCCCCTGAAGCCCGTGGAGGGCTATCGTCAGGCACCGCGTGTACACGGGGTAGGCGACCCCGAAGGAGAGCATGAGCGACGGGTAGATGTTGTTCTGGAATGAGGCCGTCATCTCGAATCCGGGTGAGGCCTGCGGCGCGGCGGGGGCGGCCGGGGCAGGAGGTTCGCGGCCCTGGCCGCTCCGCTCCGGCTCCTGCGGGTGCGGCGCGCGGCTTCTCTCGAGGGTCATCCCTAGGCGCACCCCCAGGGCGACGAGCAGGAGGGGGACGACCAGGTAGCGCGTGAGGGCGCTAAGGGGTTTCCTGCGGATGGGGCGATTCGGCGGAGCGGACATGGGGCCAGGCGGCGCGGGGTTGGCGGGGCAAAGTGGCGTTTCTTTCTTGCATGTGCAACCCCGCGACCTCAAAGCGCGTGCTGCAAGCCCTATGTACCCGCGCTGCACCCGACTGTTCCTGGCCCTTGCCCTCGCCGCCCTCTGCGGATGCGCGCAGATCAACACGCGCACCCTCCCGAAGGTGGACCTCTCGGTACACAAGCGGATCTTCGTGGAGCACCGGCTGGCGGACAGCTACGGGATCGCCGAGGAGATCGCCCGCCAGCTCCGGGTCATGGGCTACGACGCCTCGTCAGGCGCGCTCACGATGATGCCCGGAGACACCGAGCTGATCGTTTCCTACGACGACATGTGGACCTGGGATTTCACCACCTACATGATCGAGATTGACCTGCAGGTGAGGTCCGCCCACTCCGACAAGATCATTGCCGTGGGGCATTACTTCAGGCCGGGGATGGTTTTCGGGCGTCCCCCCGCCGACATGATTCACGACCTGCTGAGCAAGCTCTTCAGGCACCCGTGACGGGCCACGGGGCGATTTAACGCGCCCCCGCTGGAATAAAGCGGGGATCCGGCTACTCTTATGGGGCGTGAAGCTCCTTTTCCCATCCCTTGCCTTTTTGGCCGCCTCGGCGACGTTGCTCGCCGATCCCGAGATGAAAAACACAAAACCCGCCGATCCCTTAGCGACGGGCGCCGCGTGCGCGCCTGGCGCAAAGTCCGCATGCGGACTGCCCTCGAACGTGGTCATCGACATGTCGAAGGCCACCGTGCAGCACACCGACGAGGAATGGCAGAGGCTGCTCACCCCCCGCCAATACCAGGTGGCAAGGCTCCAGGGCACCGAGCCGCCGTTCCGCAACGAATACTGGGACAACCACGAGGACGGGGTTTACTTCTCCGTTTGCAGCGACACGCCCCTCTTCGACAGCCGCGACAAGTTCGAGAGCGGGACCGGGTGGCCGAGCTTCACCAAGCCGATCGAGCCGCTGTTCGTGACCGTTCAGACCGACACGTCCCTGGGTATGGTGCGCGACGAGGTCCACTGCGCGACAGACGGGGCCCACCTGGGCCACGTGTTCGACGACGGCCCGGCGCCGACCGGCATGCGCTACTGCATCAATTCGGCTTCGCTGCGGTTCATGCCGCGGAAGCAGTATGAGGCCTGGGTCGCGACTCATGCAAAGCCCGCCGCGAAATGACCGGCAGAAGGCACCCTACAATCCCCCCATGCAGCCCTTCCGCAACCTCCTCGCTCTCGCCCTTCTCACTACGATGACAACGGTTCCAAATCCGGCCAAGGCCGACTCAATCGTCCTGGGCGGCGGCTGCTTCTGGTGCCTCGATGCCTCCTACAAGCTCCTTCCCGGCGTGACCCATGTCACGTGCGGCTACTCAGGGGGCTCGGTTGCGAATCCCTCCTATCAGGACGTGTGCACCGAGACGACGGGCCACGCCGAGGTGGTAAAGATCGACTATGACCCGGCGGTCGTGACGCTTGACAAGGTCCTTGCCTACTTCTGGCACGTGCACGACCCGACGCAGGTGGGCGGGCAGGGCAACGATATGGGCAGCCAGTACCGCTCGATCATCCTCTTTGCGGACCCGGCGCAGAAGGCGGCGGCGGAAAAGTCGCGCGACCAGGAGCAGAAGCGAAGGGGCGAGCCGCTCACCACCGAGATTGTTCCTCTAGCCAAGTTCTGGCCGGCCGAGGACTACCACCAAGACTACTTCGCAAAGCACCCGGACGAGGGGTACTGCTCGGTCGTCATCAGGCCCAAGGTGAACAAGCTCAAGAAGCTGCTCGATTCCGAGAAGTAACGCGCGGGCGCGACCCCACTTTGCGTTTGCCCGCATTGTCGGTCGAACCCACATTGCGGCCATGTTGGGATGGTTCGGCGACCTCGGCCGGCTCTATTGGGGACTCCTGTATTGGAACACGCGGAAGTCGCTTTTCCAGCTCAGGGGCGCGTCCGGAAGGGCGCCCTGCCAGCACCCGAGCGACTCGGGGGAGGCTGGCCAGACCGGCTGCGAGGCCTGCGTCGGTTGGCGCAAGGTCGGGCGTTTCCGCAGGCTCTGCCCGCTCTTGGCGACCACCCCGAGCGGCGGCCGTGTGTGTTCGGTGGCGGCGGCGCAGGTGCGGCCCTTTTGGGGCCGCGCCACCGCGACGTTCGGTGTTTCGGCGGCGCTTCTTGCCGCAGCGTCGGTCCTAGCCGCCTTCGCCGGACTCCGCGCGATCGGGTACCGGGTCCCGCTGCGCGTCGTCGCGTGGCCGCCGGCCTGGCACCAGATCCGGCAGGTCCGCGCGGACTACTACTACCGGCTGGGGGCCCGCGCGTTTGGCTCGGGCGACGTGCGCCAAAGCTACCTGGCGCTCAACCAGGCCTACGCCCTCGATCCCCATAATTTCGCGGCCGACAGGCTGCTGGCGGAGCTGGCGCAGATCGGCAACCCCGACTTCTCGGATGCTATCTACACGCGCCTGCTTTCCGAGGATCATGAGCATTTTGACGACACGGGCCAGGCCTGGATCCGGGCGCTGATCGAGCGGGGCGACTTTCTGATGGCGGCGAACGTGGCGGGGCGGATGCTCCAGGGGCATGCGGCGCGCGCCCCAGCGTGGACGCAGGCCGTGCTGTTCGCGGAGAGAATGACCGGAGACCCCGGGCCGGTCGACCGGCTGCTGGCGTCCAAGGAGGGGCTCCCGGAGGGAGTCAGGTCGGTGCTGTCGCTGGCGCGGTCGCTGCGCTCTGGAAACCCAGCGGACCGGGAAAGGCTCGTCAGGCTCCACCTTGCAGGCACCCCCACACCCTTCGAGGCCTATTATGCACTCAAACGCCTGGCGGAGCTCGGAAGAGCCTCTGAGGTCTCGGCGTACGTGGAATCGGGGGCGGGTTCGCTTGACCCTTATGACCGCGAGGCGCTCAAGCTCGACGCCTATTCAAGCCTCGGATGGGGCCTCCTTGTCCGGAAGGAGATCGGGAGCCTTCTTGAGCGGGGCCCGTCTGTGGGCGCCATTTCGCTCATCTCCGCGCACCTGGTCGGGCACCCCGACCCGGAGAGCGCCGAGTTCCTTTTCCAACAGCTCGACCTGCACCCCATCCCCGTCGCCGCGGAATACTCGGGTCCCAGGCTCGCGCTCCTGTGCGTTGCCGGCGTGAACGGCTTGGCCCAGCGGATGAGGGAGCAGGGCGAAGCCGAGGCCAAGATCGTTGGCGGGAGCTTTCCGGCCTGGCTTCGGATCCGGGACTTCTTCGAGGGGGCGACGCACGGCGGCAATCCGGCGGCGATCATGCCCGCCCTTGGGATGCTACCGCTTGACACGATGTACGCCGTCTACGAGCACTACCGCGCGCTCGAGCCGCTCGCAGGGCGAGGGGCAAGTCCAACGCCTCGTTAACGCTCGTGGCCGTAGGGGTCGACCTGGGTCTCGATCGCTCGCTGGCGGCGCTCGATATTGGCGACGACGTACCGCTCATTGAGCTCGTTCAGGACCTCGTCGACGTCCCGTTCCTGCACGTAGTGGGCGAGCGCGTGCGCGCGCAGGACCTCCCAGTAGCCCTCGAGCTCCTGGTTTTCGATCACCCCGAGGGCTTCCACCGCCGCCGCGGCGCTCGCGTGGTAGTCGTTCAATTTTTTCGCAACGATGGCCCGGGCGTCGGCCTCCATCTCCTGGCACGCCGGGAGCGCGTCACGGTCGTGCAGGAGGGCAAGATTGTCGACCCAACCCACGATGCCCTTTATGGGGAGCTCGGCGAGGCGCACGTCCTTGTAGGCCGTGTTCGCAGCGATCATTGCCATCGACCGCGTGAGCGATTCCAGCTGGAGGGCCGTGCGGTCGAGGCTGTCCGCCCCCATGCGCAGCTCCGCAAATGCCTGGGCTCGGTCACCGAATGCCGACCGGACGCCGCCCGAGGCCCCCGAATACGATACGGACACGTTCTTTATGTTGCGCGCCAGGGCGAGCAACTGCTCGCCATAGTGCTCGATAAGCCTGTCCCAGGCCTTGATGGCCTCCGCAATCTTCGCACTCCTGCGGTAGTTCTCCGAGACTTGGGCAAGGTATTCGCGAAGGCGTTCCCGGATGGCCGACTTTAGCCAATTCTCGATGGCCTCGAGCCTTCCCAGCCGGTTCTCGATAGCCGCCTCCGTATCGAGGACGGTCTGCATCGACGACTCAAAGACCTCACGCTGCTTCTTGGAGGCCAAGATGCCAAACGGGGGGCGCGTCTCCGAAACCTGTTGTTTTTCCGCGATCAGCCGCTCCAGGGCATCCTTCAATGCGTTCCGGCAAAGGTCGAGGTACGCCTCGTCGCGCAACAACGAGATTACGTCGTCAGGCAGCGACATACCCGATATGTGTGCGGGGGTTCATGGCTGATTAGTGTATCAAAAACAGACCAAAGTCCCTTCTGGTCAATCAGAAAGGCATAAGTATAACCACGTGGCCTGGTCCCTCGGCGGCCTCCGTGGGTGTTTCTTGACGCCCCTTGGGGCGTGCGGATGATGCCCTTCTTCCCCAATGAAACACCGAAAACTCGGCAACACAGGTCTAAACGTTTCTGAGATCGGTTTCGGTGCTTGGGCCATTGGCGGTGGTTGGGGACCCCAGAGCGAGGCCGACTCCGAGGGTGCCCTTAACCGGGCACTCGACCTGGGAGTTAACCTAATCGACACAGCAGCCGGCTATGGTAACGGCAAAAGCGAGCAAATCATCGCTTCGGTCCTCAAAACCCGGCGCGATGAGGTGATTGTGGCGACCAAGACGCCGCCCGCCGAGGGGCCCTGGCCGCCGTCGCCCTACTGCAAGACCTCCGTCCGCTACCCTGAGAAGTACCTGAGACAGAACGTGGAGGAGCGCCTGAGGAACCTCGGAACCGACCGCATAGACCTCCTGCAGCTCCACACCTGGACCCGCGCATGGAACCGCGACCCGGAGCCCTTCGAGGTGCTCCGCAGGCTGAAGGCGGAGGGAAAGGTCCGGTTTGTCGGGGTCTCGACCCCCGAGCACGACCAGAACAGCGTTATCGATCTGATGCGGGGCGGCTGGGTCGACGTGGTGCAGGTGATCTACAACATCTTCGAGCAGGAGCCCGCGGCGGAACTCCTCCCCACCGCCGCCGAAAAGGGCGTGGGGGTCATCGTCAGGGTGGTCTTCGACGAGGGCTCGCTCACCGGAAAATGGACCTTGGACACGCGTTTCTCCGAGGGTGATTTTCGCACGAGGTACTTCGAGGGAGACCGACTTGCGCGGTCCATTGAGCGAGCACGGAAGGTGGGACTTGAGCTCGGGGGCAGCGGCTTCACGCTTCCCCAGGCTGCAATAAAGTTTGCGCTGTCGCACCGCGCCGTGAGCACCGTGATCGCAGGCATGAGGAACCCGTCGCAGGCCGAGGCGAACTGCGGGGTGAGCGACATGCCTCCCCTGGGCCACGATGTGCTCAAGAGGCTTGAGCCCCACAACTGGCTCCGCGGGGTCTGGTATTCCGGAAAATAGCGGGCGCGGAGTTCATCGGGCGCGGCTTCTTGCGGGATTGACCGCATGTTCCGGGCCGCGCTCAAGGACGCGTTTCTGCGGGAACGAGACCTTCTGCCAGGCCCGCCCCGAACCCGACCATAGCCGGCCATTTTGGAAGACGAGCGCGTCCGAGGCGTAGGCGTTCTCGGGTCCGCCCTTCCGGAGCATCGAGAACTCCATCGGCTGGATCTCGTAGTCCATTGCCTCGCTGCGCCCGCGGCTCGAGCTGGAGCCGATACTTGGCCGCGGGCCCAGACTAACGCTCGCACCCTCCCCGGAGTTGCGCAGGGACTGCAGGCGCTTGCCGACGAGGTCGGCTGCAAACTGGTTGGTCTCGCGGTCGCTGTTCGCGTGGAATATCTTTGTGCCCATGTTGCCAAGGAGCGAGTCGGTCACCGTCCTTCCCTCGCTTCCGCTCCCGAGAGCGGCGGCAAGGCTCGGGTAGCTCTGGGTCAGATAGACGCTCGCGGCCCTCGACGAGCGGGCCGTCGCCTGGAAGAGCGTGTCGTAGCGGCTCGTGAAGTGCTGGCACTCGTCCGCCCAGATGAACAGGGGGCGCCCGAACCCGAGGGTGTTGTCCGTGCGGCGCTCGATCGCCTTTTGCAGGCAGTACTTCCAGATGACCGCGGCCATCCGGCCCACCTCCGACCATTCCTTGACGGGCAGGTCCACAACGACGATCCGACCCCCGATCACGTCCTCGGGGCAGAGGTTCGTCCCCTCGCAGAAGAGCTCCCTCATCTTCCCGCGCATGAGCCCCTCCGCCAGCGTGGAGAACATGGCGACGATGCTTCCGCGGGTCTTGTCGCCAAGGGTCGGGAAATGCCCGAGCCAGTAGCCCCCGACCTCGCGGCAGTCGATCTCCCAGGATGTGCCAAGCGCGCGGTGGCGGGCCGCCTCTATCCTGGACCAGCACGCCGACCGGCCTCTCCAGTCGGGCGAGGGCGGGCAAGAGGGGTCCGAAGGGGCGCCCCGGATCACATCAAACATCGCGTGCAGCGACACCGGCTCGCCCGCCATCACAAGCAGGTCGGCGCAATTGCGGACGAGCGACCTCATCGCCCTCTCCCAGAACGGGTCGCCGCCTCGGGAGCGCGCATCGCCCGAGCCGATTGAGGAGACCTCCATGAAGAGGTTCACGAGGTTCTCCGTCAGGCCCGCCCCCGCGCCGGAGCGAAGGGACTCGTACTGCATGAAGTTGAACCCCCACGACTCGCCGCCCCCAAACATGGCGAGGTCGGACTCGCGGCCGGCCTCCGCCGCATAGGCCCTCCAGAGGGCGGGCTCCTCGGGCTTGGCGCAGAGCACCAGGCCGCCGAAACCCGCGGCGAGGAACGACTGCGCGAGCGCCCTGCCGCTCCCCGAGGTCTTGCCCGAGCCGGTGCCCCCGAAGATGACCGTCCCCTCGCAGGCGTCCTTTATCCGCCAGGCGTCGCGCCCTAGGGCGAGCAGGCCCTGCTGGTCCGGCCAGCCGATCCGTGGCGGCTCGCAGGTCATCACAGGCTCGGCCCGCCCATCGTGTGGCCGTGGCCCCGGCCTGGAAGCAGGAAATCGTCAAAGAGTTGCTCCAGGGGAACGAGGCGATCGCGCGAGGGGTAATCGGCTTGGCCCCCCCACGGCGCTTTCTCCGGGAAGTCTCTTCCCCTTCTTTCAAGCTCCACCTCGAGAAGGGCGCGCGATTGGTCCAGCTGCTCAACGCTCGCGCCCTCCGGGAGATTGTCGATTGTCGCGAGGAGCCCCCGGAGCGCCACCAGGGGGTCGCCGGGTCCGGCCCAGGCGATTCTCTCGTTTACCTCGGCCAGGGTCGCCTCAAAATCCCGGACGAGCCACGCGGGCGCGGGCGATGGACCAGCCTCGCCAGGGCGGTCCGTACTCAGTTCCGGGTCGCACGGGGCCTGGGGAAGGGTTTCGCGAACCTCGATTGATGGCGCATGCCTGTGCGCCACATCGAGCGGCGGGGTCGGGTAGAGGCTCGCGCCGTAGGGGGTGGCCCTGGCCCGGGCCGCAGCGGCGTCGATAAGCAAGAGCGCGCCCGGGCATCGACTGCGCAGGCAGTCCCGCACGGACGTCCGCCATGGGCCTTCCGAGGGAATGCCGACCTTGGCCGGGCGGTAAAGGCTGTGCGCCCCGGCTAGGGTGCGTTCGACGTGCTCAGCCATTGCGGCGATGACGGGCGCCGGCAGCTCGGTGCCCAGGCGCTCTGCCGATGGAGGAGGGTCACCGAGTATCATGCGCTCCAACAGGCGCAGGACCGCTATGCGCGGTGCCTGCGTGGCCGCGATGAGCTTTGGAGAGACTCCCTCGACGTTAAGCTCGGCGGAGTTCACGCCCCCAACGCTCACCCGGTAGCCGAGGTCCGTGAGCATATCGGACTGTCTTGAGGCCCATCCTTGCAGCGCCCGCTGGCCGGATCGGGCGAGGGTGCCGGAGTCAATGCAGGCGAGGGCCGCGGGGGACTCCTTAAAGGAGGTGAAGTTCAGCACCCGCGAGTGGACATGCAGGAACGGCATAAGCCACCGGTTGTTGGGCTCGGCAAACTGGCCGGCCAACAGGCGCCGGGTTGACCTCGACCCGGATGGACCAGGCTCCCGGGTTCCGACTCCCGACTCGACCCGCAGGCAAAAGGCGTTGCCGAGCGCAAGGAAGCGATCGAGGACGCGCCTATCCCCGGCCACCAGGGCAAGCGCCGACACCGCCGGGTCGGCGGAGAGCACGAAATCATAGGCCCCGTACCTCCTCTCGGGCCTTGAGTACTCGGGGGGCAACGGGCGGTGAGCCGGCACGTTGCCCAGGTCGTAGTGGCGGGAGCCAAACCCAGGAACCCAGGGGAAGGCGCCGTGGTAGAGCTTCCTCCAGCGCGGCAGGTTTAGGTCGCCCGCCAGGCTGGAGAAGTCGCCCGCTAGGGCGCCTGTGCAATAAGGCTTAGGGAAGGGCGCCACGACAGCCGGATCCGCCCCGAGCAGGAACCGGTGGTAATGGGAGTGGTGGCTGGAGTGTGCGGCCAGCGGGAAGGGATAGGTCTGCCGGTGCATGGCGGGCGGAATCAGCGGGTGGGGCCGCTCGTGTAGCTCGTGTTTCGCGTCATACGGTCCGACCGCTTGGTTGCGGCTGAGTCCTCAGCATAGAGGACTCCTGCCGGGGGCAGGCCGATCGGGAAGGAGATCACCAGGGGCGCCGCAGGCAGGTACTCTGAGTTGCCAGGTTGGGTGGCGGTTAGCGTCACGACACCGGGCGAGGAGCCCGGGGTAAGGACGGAGGCGTTCAGCGTGGCGGGGCCGGAGTCGAGCGTGAGGGTGACCGGTAGCCCGCTTGATGCCTGGGCGGCCACCGTGAACGCGGGAGATCGGGTCGAGATACCGGAGGGAGCCGTGGCCGAGAGGGTTTGTGCGAGCAGGGCCGTAAAGCTCGCCAAAAGGGACTTGTTCGCCGTCATCGTGACGGTAACCGTCGGCGCCGAGGACACCACGTCTCCCGTCCACCCCGCAAACGCGTTGCCGGTGGCAGGCAACGCGACCGCGGTTGCCGATGCATTGGCGGGATAGCTGCCCCCTCCCGTCACGGTTCCGCCAGCCGAAGCCATTAAGGACAGGGTGTAGAGCGCGGGCCCGACAGTGACCGTTGAGGAGGCGGCCGGGGACGGAAGGTAGTTTGCATTGCCCTCATCGACGAGCGTCACCGCAAAGGTCCCGCTTGTGGTGAACAGGGCGGAGGCCGCCGGACCCGTACTGGAGGCGGATCCTCCCCAGGAATAGTTCCCGGTGGCTCCTCCCGATGCGGCGAAGGGGACGGTCTGGCCCGCCGTGACCGTGGCCGAGGACGGCGAGATCGTGGGTGCGGGCTGGGTCGCCTTTCCTACGACAAGGCTCACTTGCGATGAGGCCGTCAGGCCATGGGTATCCATTGCCGTTGCCCTGACCACTGCCATGCCCGCAGTCGTGAAAACCGTGGGGGAGGATTCGAGATCGGTGGGGTTTCTCGGGCGGCTGTTCGCGACGATCCGAGTCCAGGTGACTCCATTGTCCCTGGAAAGGTCGACGGCCACTAGCGCAAGCGGATTTCCGCCGCTCGACTTGAATGCGGCGGCGCCGACGCTCACCTGCTGGAATGCGGTCACTGAAGATGGCGCCGTGGCGGTGACAAAGGGAGGCGCGGCGGATGGGGTCGGGGCGGAGGTAGGGGTCGGAGTGGGGGAGGGTGTTGGGGTCGGCGTGGGAGTGGGACTCGGGGTTGGGGAGGGAGTGGGTGTCGGAGACGGTGAAGGGGTTGGAGTCGGTGTGGGGGAGGGCGTGGGTGTCGGTGTGGGGGAGGGCGTGGGTGTCGGTGTGGGGGAGGGCGTGGGCGTCGGTGTGGGGGAGGGCGTGGGCGTCGGGGACGGTGAAGGGGTTGGAGTCGGTGTGGGGGAGGGAGTGGCAGTCGGTGTGGGTGTTGGGGTTGGATTTCCCCCGACGGTTCCGCCTCCTCCGGAATCCATGCTTGTGGTGTCAACGGCACTCAAGGGATTTCCCGTGACGTGCGCCTGGAAGAACCAGAACCTAAGCGTGTAGGTCCCTGGCTGGGGCCCGGAAATGTTCCATGTGGCGTGAAGAGCACCGTCGGCGGGGCTCCCGGCAGCCCCCGAAATGGTCACGGAAAGGGCCACGTTCGAGATGGAGCCTGCCCCGTTAACGGTCACCATTGGGGTCGAACCCTGGGCCGTGGCGAAGACCTGTCCCAGAACGTTGCCGCCGGCATCAACCAGGTCCACGCGCCCCGGCACGCTTTCGGTTCCGTTCGGGTCGTCGTCGCACGTCCAAAGGACGCCGAAGTTGAGGGTGTAGCCGCCTGTGCCCATGACGATCGCCTCGGTGGAGGAGCTACCGGCCTGCGCCCTGCCTTGGGGGGCGAGCACGGTCGAGAAAAGAAGGAGCAATCCAAGGGTTGTCCTTAGGGAGCCCGCGGTCGTCATGGCTGGACACTTCCCTTAAAACATAATGATAGACAAGTCTAATTTAAATGTTTTAAGCCACCCTTTTCCATCTGCCTGCGCGCGACCGCATTCCGCCGATGATGACGAAGGTCCCATCCAGGCCCGCGAGCCACCAAAGGATCGCCCGCAAGGGCGCGGAGGCCCTCCACGGGGGCACATAGGCGTCCCCCGGGTGGAGACGCATCCCCGCCAGGCGCTCGGGCAACCCGAGGGCCCGGGCGAGAATGTGCACGGGGTTCCAGTCTCCAAACCACCAGGGAGGGATCCTCCCGTCGGCTGTCGCGGGCATCGCGATGCATTTCCTGTACAGCCAACGGCCCTCGGCGGGTGCGAACACCACGTGGAACGGAGGCAGGGTGCGCAGCTCGTGGCGGGAGAGGATAGGCCTCTCGGCAAATGAGACATTGGTCGTGCGGCCGCCCTGTCCCTCGGAAAACGACACCTCGCGGGCGACCCGGCTGCTCACCAGTTGGGAGCTCTCCTCAGCACACTCCTCGGTCGCCGACTGGCAGATCCAGCGGTTGCGTAGGTTCGCAATGAGCGGGGATGCTTGGTCGCGGCCCCCCAGCCTGAGCCAGACGGCATTCTGGGACTGCGTCGCGGCGTAGGCCGCCCCTCGGGCCTCGCGCACAAGGTCGACCTCGCAGTCCGCGCGGACCGCGTGCCGCTGCCACTCGTCCTGCTCCACCAGGACGACGTTGCGGTTCGACCAGTCCGGGTGGTCCTGGCGCCGGTCGAAGCGCTCCAGCACCACCTGGTAGGCCAGCGTCTTCAAGAGCGTGGCGACGTACCGGCGCTGGACGGAGAACCTCTGAGGGATCGCAAGGCACACGACCTTGCCCAGCTGGATGTCGCGCAGGTCGAAGGTGCTATCCGCGCAGAAGACCTCCGCGATCTCGGGCTCCGCAAAGGGAACGAGGAAATTGTAGACCGTGCTTTTCACGCCGCCGAGCTGCTCGGGTGGCTGGTTCCAGTAGTTGTTCTCGAGCTGGAACCGGGCCTCGGAAAATGCCTCGCACGCGGGAAGCGCCGGGAGCTCTGCGGTAACCCTGAGGAGATACTGCCGGTAGCTTTCGGGCACCGTCAGGATGTCGAGGATTCCAAGGAGCGTCGGAGCCCGTGGGGGTAGGCCCGCCCTCGATCCCTCCCGTTCCACCGCCCGCGCTAGCCTTAAGCCCCAGGCGATCTTGTCGCGCGCCTGAGGTATGAAGAACTCGTCCCTGCTCTTGGCCTCCTCGACCGAGAGTCCCGTCTCGACAATCATCTTGGCGTAAGTGTCGGCGGGTACCTCGCCCATGGACAGGAGGTTCAGGCGGACAGCCGGGCGCCACTCGGCGGGAGCCCACGGGGGCCGCGTTCGCAGGACGCAAAGGTCCTCCTCCCTGCCGTGGTGCCGCAGGAGCGTCTCGGTCATCTGCCACTCGCTTCCCTTCTCGCCGCAGACGAAGCCGCCCCAGGGGGGCACCCGGTAGCGCGCGCGCCTAGACCGGTCGAGGGTCCGCTGGAGCGCCTGCGCGCGCAGCTCCTCCTGGAACCTCAGGCTCTCGATCCGCCGGTCCAGGGAGCCGGCGTCGGGGGCCTCGCCCCGAGAAGCGGCTGCGGCGCGCAGGGAGGAGAGCCGCGCGACCTCCTCACCGCAGGCGCGCGCCTGGCCATCGTGCTCGCGTTTCGCCCGTGTGAGGTCACGCGCCATGGGGCTTCCCTTCCACCCCTCGCGCTCCTCGCCGCATTCGTTTACGCAGAGCGAGTGGAGTCTGGGCAGGATGCAGCAGAGCGTTTTGCCCGAGCCCGTTGCGCCCGTCGCCAGGCCGCCTCGGCAGCCGGCGTTTCGGTCGACAGCGATGCCGGCAAACGCATACATCGCTCCGGGAAGCTTCCGGTAGATGGGCCTTCTTTGCTTGGGTCCAAGGAGCAGGTGGGCGCCCGTCGCCCAGACCGCCGGCCAGGTCAACCACCCGGCCCTTTCCAGGGTGCGCGCCGGCCAACCCTGGGCTGGCGCGCAGGGGAACCGAATTGGATGGATGGCGCCCTGGCGCTGGAGCAGGTGCGCCAGGGCCGCAGCGCCGCCGGCTATCGCAAGGGCCTCGGCGACACGCCGGACGAGGTACCGCGCGTACTGGGCCCGGTTCATCCCGGGACGCCAGTTTAACGCGGTACGTTAGACAAGTCGAAAATCTACGTCTGGCCTTGCCGGCTCCTGGGTATGGCTTAGTGCCAGCGGCCGCCGTGCCAGGCCCATCCGCGAGCTCCCCGGGCCCATCCGCCTGAAATCCACGCTGCGCCATGGTAGGGCCTGGGCGCCCAGCGCCCTGCGGTCCAGAACCAGCCGCCGTTCCAGCCCCAATAGCCGCCGAGCCACACGTAGTCTGGATAGGGGCAAACGGTAACGACCTCTGCAATGGGCGCCGGCGGCTCCTGGTCGACCTCTGTGCCCTCGGCCATCACGGGTGCAGGAGGAGGAGTCGATGGAGAGGGGACGGCCTGCGGTGCTGCGGGCGGCGCCGATGCTCCCGGGGGGGCCGAGGGAGGAGCCGGGGGCGTCTGTGACTGGGCGGCGGAGGGATTTCCGACCGTCCACGTGTCGTTTACCCATACCCAGCCCCCATTGGACTGGGCCCAGTGGCCGGCGACCCAGGCGGCGCTCGGAGACGGGGGCAGTTCCCAATGCCCCGCGAGCCAAACCCAGCGCTGCGCGCTGTTGCCCCAATGGCCCGAGATCCAGACGTAGCCCGGCCCCGGGGAGGGGGTCACCTGCTCGCCCTCGGCGCGAAGGGGCGCCGAATAGGTTGCGGTGCTGACATAACCAGCCGATGGATAATAATATGCAGGTGCCGGATAGAAGAGCGGCACGGCAAGATTAAGCCGGAAGCCGACATAGGCATTGGCGCGGGCCGGGGCGAGGAGCGCAAGGGCCGCGGGAAAGAGGAAGAGGACCTTTGAGTTCATGGCGTTGTGCGGAGATATGACGCAGCCATGTAGACAAAGGATACGCCCCTCGTGTTCCACCGACCAAAATCCGCCATCCGCCTAAAGAAACGAGCGAATCCCCGGGAGCCTCCGGGCCACGTCCGCCACGAGGAAGCTCCCCGCGAGCCCCAGGGCCGTCAAAAGGGAAACCTTCACGAACGGGTCAACGGAAACCGGCCTCAGGGCCAAGGTGAAGGCCACCAGCACGACGGGATGGAAAAGATAGACGCCAAACGACCTGTCGGAAAGCCACGTGGAGACGCCCGAGGGGCGGTTCAGGTAGGCCGAGCAAAAGGCCATCGACCCAAGCGCCAGACAGGTCCCGGTCAGCTGCTCCCAGGACGCCAGGGCCAGGGCCTGCAGGTTCCATCCGCCGACGAGACGCTCGAAGCCCCCGTCGGCCAGGAGGCCCACGGCCACCAGGGTGGCCGCAAGGACGACCGGCCCGCCGACAATGCCGGCCCATCCCGCGCGCCGCGCCGCGCCCGAGCGCGCGAGCGGCTGGAGCCAGCTTCCGCGGGCCGCCGCCACGCCCACGATGAACGCCACGACGTACTGCGGGAAGTAGCACAGCTGCATGTTGAACACGGAGGTGCCCAGGGGCTGCACGGTCCTCACGAGGAACGTGGCGGCGGCCAGGGCCAGGGCGCAGAGCGCGATGGCGGGCGCCCGCGGGGGCGGGACCTCGCCCGTGCCGCGCGGGGGCCGAAGCGAACGGATGGCCGCGAGCGCGGCCGAGAAGATGAGGAGCGCCGCCGCAAACCACATGGGCCCGCTTCCGCCAAGGAACTTGAATCCCGCCAGGTACCTCGCGTACGAGCGGGCGGGCGAGGGGATGTCATAGCCCGCGGGGTTTATCACGAGGTTGATGAGCGGATTGAGCACCACCATGTAGAAGAGGGTCGGGACGCCGAGCCTCAGGAGCCGCTCGCGGAGGAATCCCCTGGGGCCCTTCCGGGCGAGGGACCGCTCCGCGAAATACCCGCCGATCAGGAAGAGGATGCCCATGAAGAACGACTGGAGGTGGGCCTGCCAGAGGATGAACAGGAATCTCGGCACCGCGTCGGGGTTTGGCCCGTCGTTCACGTACCAGCTGCCGACGTGGCTGTACGTCACGCACGCGTGCATGTTCACGACCAGGACGATCGTGAAGGTCCTCAGCTCGTCGATCCACTCGATCCGGCCGCCGCTCGCCCGGGCCGCATGACCTATTGGAGCCTCAGGCATTCCCAAAGCAGGCACCCCTCACCAGAAGAAGAAATTGCCCTTGTGGAAGCTGGTGGTCGACGGTGAGCCGGCCGGTGTCCGCTGCTGGAAGTGGAGATCGTAGCTGAAATTGCGCTGGTGGGGCTGGAGGTACGCGGGGTTGTTTCCAAGGGCCGCATAGTTGCCGGTGCCGGGCCACGCGCCCTGGAAGAAATCCGAGCTGAAGAGCTGCCCCAGGGATCCCGTGATCGAGAGCTCCAGGCCGTGCGGGTCGGAATACCAGTTCTCGATCAGGCGGACCAGGTTCTGGGCTCCCCCGCTCTTGATCTCCGGGGAGACCGTGGTGTTGGTCGGCGTGTTCCCCGTGAGGATGGCTGCGTAGATCTGCATCCCGTACGGGTTCGTGTCCCCGGGGCTTGTCGTCGCATTCCGTTGGGCCCAGGCCTGCAGGCCGTTGTTCGGCTGGGTGGTGTCGTAATGGTTCAGGGTGGGGTCGTAGCCGTAGGAAAGCGCGGTGACGGCGTCACCCATGATGCCGGCGGGATTGGGCAACCCCGACGTGCCGTTGATGGTGATCGTGCTCGTGTTGTAGTCGCCCTGCACGTAGAGGCCGTTGTTGGTCACGACCGTGAACCCGAGCGGATTTCCGCTGGTGTCCGGGAAGTTCGGGGTCGTGGTGGCGTTCTTGAGCAGGATCCCGTTCAGGGTGCCCTGGGTCGCGGTGTTGGCGCTCGCGGCCGTGCTGTCGTAAACGTAGACGACGCCGTTGTAGTTTGCGGCCAGGGTGGGGTTGTGTGCCATCGCCGTAGTTATCGCCGTCGTGAGGTTCCCTATGTCCAGGGTCGTAATGTTCACGGCGGGTTGCCCGTTCAGGGCCTCGCGCGGGTCGACGATCGGGTAGCGCAGCAGTTGCTGCGTGGGGGCGTGCGCATTGGGGATGGGCGCACCAATCACTGAGGTCGCCGTGCCGGAATTCAGGACGGACTGGAACGTGGTGTCGGCGTCGTAGGCGGAATAGTTAACGGTCCCGTCGGACTGCTTGCCGCCGATATCGACCGTGATTCCGGCAGTCGGGCTCGCCTGGTTGATGGTGATCAGGATGCCCGCGGCGTTGTACATGCGGCTGTCTTTGACGAGCGGATCCTCCGTAAGAAGGTTTCCCGAACTGTCCGTGGGCGGCGGCGCGATGACGGCCCGGTAGATCTCGTTCGGGTCGACCTGGTGTGTGTTGGGATTGGTGTACGCCGCGGCATAGGACGGGTTCAGCACATCGGCGCCGACGTTGACGTCCCCGATGAAGCTTGCCTGGGAGGAGAGCTTTTGGACCTGATTGGCCCGCTGGGTGGCCTGGTCAGGCGGAGCCGAGAGGGGGTTCGGGTTGTAGATCGGGTCGTTCAAGCCCGTGCTCGTGATCGAATCGGTCTCCCCGGAGAGCGGGTCCGCGGCCCCCTCGTAGTTCTGGAAATAATAGACGGAGGAGGCCAGGGTGAGCGTGACTCCCGACACGGTCCCCAGGTAGGCGCTCGCGTTCGTGGCGATCGGGCCCTGGATCAGCATGTCCGAGCCGGGCGCCAGCTCGAGGTTGCCCTCGTAGAACACGGCGAATTGGAACAGGGAGGTGCTGGAATAGACGAAGTGGCGCCCCGAGTGGTAGGTGATGGTCCCGAACAAGGGCGAAGTCAGGGTCGCGCTGGTCTTAGCCGTGTAATAGAAGTTCTTGCCGATTTCGTTCACGGTTCCCGGCATGATGCCCGTGGCGCTCCCGTCCGAGGTGTTGGGCACCTGGTTCCAATGAAGGTAGCGGGTCACGTTCCAGTCCGTGGATTGGTGGCTGGTCAAGCTCCAGCTCGGGTCGGAGCCGCTCAGGAAGGGGAAGTTGTTTCCCTGGAGCGAGGAGGTGTTCGTGCTCGGGCCAATGGGCAGCGTGGTCTCAATGTTCGCGTACGGGGTCTTGTTGAGGAGCTCGCTCTTCCAATCGAAGTAAAGGTTCTCCATCTCGCTGTCGGCAAGCTCCTTTGCCAGGTCGATGGACGCCTGCCTCACGGAGTTCCTGTACGTGGTGAGGCTGTAGGAGAGTATCCCCGCCGCCGCGAATGACAGGATCGTGATCACGATCATCGCGGCAAGCAGGGCACTGCCTCGGAGGTTTTGTCGTCCGAAAAAATTCGTCTTCATAGTGCGGACAAACTCTTAACCGTCAGGCGGCGGCGTCGGGGTCGGCGTCGGGGTCGGCGTCGGTGTCGGCGTCGGCGGCGAGGTGGGCGTCGGCGTCGGTGTCGGCGACGGTGTCGGCGAAGGCGTGTGCGTCGGCGTGGGCGACGGCGTGGGTGTCGGCGAAGGTGTGGGCGTCGGCGTGGGCGACGGGGTCGGTGTCGGCGAAGGCGTCGGGCTCGGCGTATGGGTGGGCGAAGGCGTGGGCGACGGTGTCGGTGTGGGCGACGGAGTCGGAGTGGGCGACGGAGTCGGAGTCGGCGTCGGTGAGGGTGTGTGCGTGGGCGACGGAGTCGGCGTGGGCGACGGGGTCGGCGTCGGAGTCGGGGACGGCGTATGGGTGGGAGACGGAGTCGGGGTCGGCGACGGCGTGGGTGTGGGCGACGGCGTGGGTGTCGGCGACGGAGTCGGGGACGGGGTGTGCGTCGGCGAAGGTGTGGGGGTCGGCGTGGGCGACGGAGTAGGCGTCGGCGAAGGCGTCGGGCTCGGCGTATGGGTGGGCGACGGAGTCGGGGTAGGCGAAGGCGTCGGCGTCGGGGTATGTGTCGGCGTGGGCGAGGGCGTCGGAGTCGGCGACGGAGTCGGGGACGGCGTATGGGTGGGCGACGGAGTCGGCGTCGGCGAAGGTGTCGGCGTGGGCGACGGCGTCGGCGTCGGGGTATGGGTCGGCGTCGGGGTATGGGTCGGCGTGGGCGACGGCGTCGGGGTGGGCGAAGGCGTGGGCGACGGTGTCGGCGTGGGTGACGGTGTCGGGGTGGGCGACGGTGTCGGAGTCGGGGTGGGCGACGGTGTCGGCGTATGGGTCGGAGAAGGCGTCGGGGTCGCCGTCGGCACCGGCGTATGTGTGGGGGTCGGAGAGGGAGTCGGAGTCGGCGAGGGGGTGGGCGACGGCGACGGAGTAGGAGTCGGGGTCGGCGAAGGCGTCGGCGAGGGAGTCGGAGTCGGCGAGGGCGTGGGTGACGGCGACGGAGTCGGTGTCGGCACCGCTGTCGGCGTCGGCAGATAGATCAGGTCCGTCGTGGCCGTGCTTCGGTTGGCGAAGACGGCATTGATGATGTTGTTCGAATAGAAACTCGACTGGCCGGCCAGGACTCCCGCCTGGAAATTGGTGCCCCCCGAAGGCGAGATCGCGATGCGCTGGTTGTTGGCCTCGGTGAGCGCCATGTTGATCCCGACGTAGACGTAGGCGGGGCTCGTGTTGGAGACCTTTACGATCGGCGTAAAAGGATATTGGGGGGTCCCGTCGGGATTGGTCGGGAGTCCCTTGGCGACCACCAGCGTGGACGGCATGCTGGTCGTGTTGGGGTACCACCAGAGCTGCGTGTCGCCGGTGTTCGGATCCTGCTGGATCGAATAGGACCTCTGGCGAATGATCGTTGCGACGGCGTTCTGGGGGATATCGGGTGCCGAGGCGGAAACCCCCGCGATGGTGTAAAACGGTGCGCCAACGGTTATGGTCCAGGCGCCGCCCGATGAGGATCCCGAAGCGGCCGTTATCACGGCGCCATTGGTCCCAAGGTTGATGCCCGGCAGCTTGATGTAGTCGCCCGGCTGCGGCACGAGGTAGTCGGGCGGGCTGGCCGCAGGCAGATTAAGCTGGATCGTGCTGCCGGTGACCGGCGTCGTGCTGTTTGGCGTGGTGGCCTGGTCCTCGACCGAAATGAAGTAATTGAACCCCTGGTAGTTGCTCGTCCCCGGCGTCGGCGTCGGGGGGGCGCCCGTAAAGTTGGCCGCTTGCAAGTCGTTGGCGCGGGCCATCTCCCGCGAGAGGTGCTCAAACACGTAGCGACCCTTCGTGGTCGCGTCGTTGATCGACGTCGTCTTTGTCGTGCTGACAACGCCCTGTACAAGAAAGGCGACAACGGCGACCATGAGGATGCAGGCGACGCCGAGCGCCACCACCATCTCAACCATGGTGAATCCCACCGGAGCCGCCTTCGGGTGCGCCTGATCGCCGTCGCCTGGGGTCTTGTTGCTGCGGCCGATCATGGCACGGACCTCACCACGCTAATGGACTGGCTCATCGTCTGGCCCTGGAAGGGATACGTGATCGTGAAGGTTCCCAGAAGCAGATACCCGGCGGACTGGCTTTGGACGATCAGGGTCGGCACGCCCGTGTTGGGATAAATATACTGGACCGTGCGCGTGACGCTGGCCGTTACCGGGGTGCTCATGCCCGCATTGCTGGCCAGGGTCACATAGTAGTAGAGGCCGTCGGAATCCCCCGAAACCGTTCCGCCAAACGTAGGGGTCGGGTCCGTGCCCTGCAGGCCCGCTCCCAGCGGGATGAGGCTCCCCGGGCTGGGGTCGGTTGGCCCCTCTACGGTCGGCTGGAAGAACGCCAGCGTGTTTCCGTTGGTATCCAGCGGCTGCTGGGTGAGGAACTGGTCGGCGTATGACTTAATTATGTAGCGGGCGTGGTCGGCATAGCGGGCCTTTGCGGCCACGCGGTACGACCCGATCAGCACCGCTAGGATCCCCAGGATGATCATGGACAGCAGCACCGTCGCAACCATGGTCTCCACGAGGGTAAATCCGCTCTGAACGCCACTGCGGCCCCCGACTCTTAGGGGGCTCTTTACTTCCGAGGATTTGTGGCTTTGGACCATTTAGTTGCTGCCGTGTGGACCTGACTCTGCTTGTCGTAATTGCATTGCACCTAGGAATGCGTTTCAACGCAATTCTGCGTCAAACAATCGTAATACGTAATCGCCGCACCCCCGCCTGAGCATGCAACATCTTGGTCTTCTGTTCACTTTGGCCCTGCTCGCCGTGAATCTGTGGGGGTTGATGCTGATCACGGGACTGTATTGGAGGAACAGGTGGTTCGCGCTGGCCGCCGGCCCAATTTTGGCAGTCACAGCGATTTATGCGATTGAGTGCCACCATGGGCTGGGTCCCTCCCTGACCGGCCTTGGCCAGGTTTCGACCGTCGTCTCCGTTGCCATGATCGGCCTGAGCGGGGTGGCCTGGGTCCCGGCGTTCCTCGGTCCCGGTGGGATCCGGCTCATCGGGGAGTGGCGAGCTGAGTTTGCTCCCCGCAGGCTTGTCGGGTGCCTTGGGGTCTCGGCGGCGATTTTCCTCTACGCCCTCTTGTGGCGGTTTACCTCCCCGGACATCGACGGGTCCTCGGAGAAGATCGCGGACTTCTCCTATATCTGCAGCTATTACACGGGAGCCACCATCCCCGTGCCGGACGCCTGGCTCTATCCCTACCTCTCGACCCAATACTACAGCTTCCAGCACTATGGTGCGGCATTGATGGGCAGGGTGCTGGGCCTTCAGACCGGGGAGTGCTACAACCTGGGCCTATGCCTCTTGATTGCGCTCGGGGGAACGGCGTTCTCCGGGGCGGTATTCATGGCGGCCCGCAAGGTTTGGGTCCGTACCCTTGTTATCGCCGCGTTTGTCATCGGAGGGATGGGGATGACGCTCCTCGTGCACTTGACGGACAGGGACGTCCTGCCCTGGACCAGCATGCGCTACATTGGAAGCGCGCCCATGGACAAGCCGCCGCTTGGGCCATGGCTCCAGAAGTACCAGTCCAAGTTCGAGCACCTGGAGCTCCCCGGGGAGCCCTATTCCTACTCGATATACCTGGGCGACTACCATGCGCCCCTTTCGGGCTATTACCTTCTGGGCCTGTGCGCCATGGCCATGCTCATGTGGTCCCGCTCAGGCCGCAGCCGCTACGCCGTATTTGCGGGCTGCACGCTGACGTGGACCTTGCTCGCGAACACCTGGGTGCTGCCGCTTCAGGCCCTGGGCGTCGTCGCTTGGATGATATTTAATTACCGCCAGTGGCGCCGCCTCGTGCCCTCGGTGGCGGCCGGGGCCGCCCTCATTTGGCTCCTGGCGTGGGTCTATCTTTCGGTATTCACGGCGTCGGCGGCGGGCTACGGCGCCGTGCTCAGGATGGTACCCTGGAACGAGCACACGCCGCCGCTCCTATTCATCCTCTTCATGCTGCCGACGATCGCTCTGATCGCTCTCGGCTTCCTTTCGGGAAATCCCCCGGGGCGCAGGCTAGGCGTCCTCTGGCTTTCGATCCTCCTCTTCTCGGAATACTTCTATGTGGATGACGTGTACTCGGGCTTGTACGACCGCTTCAACACGACGCTCAAGTGGTGGCCGTGGGTGGCCGCCGGAACGCTCATGACCCTGGGGCCGTTCGTGCTGGAGCAGGCCCGGCGCCGCTGGGTCAGGGTCGCTGGGTTTCTATTCTGTTTTTACCCCTGCTTCTACGTATTGGATCTCTGGCGTCCCTTCATGGGTGGACCCAGAGATTCCATCGGCAAGATGGAGGGAACCACCTACCTCACGAGGGAGGAGTTCCCGCGGCTCATGCTCGGGCGCCTGAAGGTCGAGCCGCCCGGGATCGTCATCGAGCGCCCGGAAAAGGAGGGCGGGTTCACCAACTCGGCGGTCATCCCGCTTTTTGCGGGCCAGCGGATGTGGCTCGGGTGGTACGGCCACGAGCTCCTCTGGAGGGAGTTCCGCGAGGACGTCCGCAGGCGCCACGACAGCCTGACCCGCTTCTACGACGGGGAGATGCCCAATGCCGGCGCCTGGCTCGTCGCCCAGGGGATCGACTATATCCTCTGGTACCGCCCGGGCGACACCCCCGAGCTTTGGGCGAAGGTGAACAAGGCCGTGAGCCCCGACTACATCTGGACGGACATCCTCACCTACGAGAGCCCAAACAATGACGGCCGCAGGGTGGGCCTCTGGAAGCGTGCGCCCGCGGCCAGGTGACGCGCCCGCTGCGGGATCAGGCCGCGCCGCCCGCGAGCTTGTTGAAGGTGTGGAGCGCGGCCCCCACCACCTGGTCCATGTTGAGGTAGCGGTACTGGGCCAGCCGGCCGATGAAGGTCACCCCTGCCTGCCGCTCCGCGAGCTCGCGGTACCGGGTGGCGAGGAGCTCGCTCTCCGCCCCGGGGACCGGGTAGTTCGGGTCGCTCTCCCCGGGCTTGTACTCCGCGGGGAATTCCCTGACCAGGTTTGAGCTCCTGCTGACCTGTCCGGTCACGTGCTTGAGCTCGACCGTGCGGGTGAAGGGCTCTGGGCCCGGGTAGTTGACCTGCAGGACCGGCTGGAGGAACCCGCCCTCGGGCACCTGCGAGGCGTCGACCTCCTCGAGGGCGTAGCGCGCGGTCCGGTAGGGCAGGGGCCCGAAGCGGCAGTCAAAATACTCGTCGATCGGCCCGGTGTAGATCAGGTGCCGGTGGCTCACCTTGGGGAGCACCTCCCGGTAGTCCGTCTCCAGGCGCAGGTCCGCCTTCGAGGCCTCGAGCATGGCGTCAAACATCGGCTGGTAGCCCAGCTTCGGCAGGGCCTGGAACTCGTCCTTGAAGTACCGCTCGTCGAGGCCCGGGTGTATGGGGAGGCGCCGGCACACCGACGCGTCGAGTGCCTCGGCAGGACGGCCCCACTGCTTCTCAGTGTATCCCCTGTAGAAGAGCTCGTAGAGCTCGGGCCCGACGGCTGCGAGGATCGCCTCCTTCGAGTTTGCCGGGCTCGGTATGGGCAGGGCGCTGCGCTCGAGGTAGTCCTTGAAGTCCTTCTCCGTGGCGCCGGGGTTTGCGCTGAACTGGCGGAACGTTCCCAGGTTGATGGGGAAGCTCCAGAAACGTCCCTGCGTGAAGACGTTCACCCGGTACTTGGCGTCGGTCCACTCCGTGAAGCGGCTCAGGTAGACACGGACCTGCTCGGAGTTCGTCCGGAAATAGTGGGGCCCGTAGACGTGATAGAAGAGCCCATTCCGGTCCTTCCTGTCGTGGCAGTTGCCGCCGATGTGGTTGCGCCGCTCGACCACCAGGCAGCTCCGCCCGAGCGATCCCAGGCGCTCGGCAAGGACGAGGCCCGAAAGGCCGGCCCCCACGATCAGGTAGTCGTATCGGTCGCGCATCCCCTAGCTACCTAGCTTGAATAGGTCCCGGTGCAACCTCAGGGCCTTGGGCGCAAATCCCCACAAGCGCACGGCCGGCTGGCCCCCTATGCGGTCTCGAAAATGGATCGGGACCTCGAGGAAGCCCATGGGCTCAAGGAGGAGCGCCATCGCAATGTTCGCCAGGTTAAAATCCGGTGGAATCCGCGCCGCGGCCGCTGCGGCAAGCGGCGCCCGGTACAGGCGGAAAGGGACGTTGGTGTCGTTGAGCCGCGTGCGGCGCGTGACCTTGAGCGAGAGGCGCAGGATGCTGCTGATCACCCTCCGGGCCAGTCCGTCGTCGCGGCTCGTGCGCCTGCCGTAGACCGAAGCGGTCTTCTCCCTGAGGGCCCAGACGGCGGCAAAGCCGGCCGGGTCGCACTGGCCATCCGAGTCTATCTGGAAGATGTAGGTTGCTCCCATCCTGTGGGCCTCCTGGTACCCTACCAGGCAGCTTTGCCCGTGCCCGCGGTTCGTGTGGCGGTGCACGCGGAGCTCGGGCCAGCCGAGTGCGGACAGGCGCGCCGGGGTGGCATCGGTCGAGCCGTCGTCGACCACGAGAATCCCGAACCGGCCCGCGCCCACCGTGCGCAGCAGCTCACCCCGCCATTCCTCCAGTACCGGGACAATGGCGTCCTCCTCGTTGTACACGGGCACGACAAGGACGAGTTCAGGCGATGGGGACACGTGGGAAAGGGGCGTTGCTGCCGGTTGGACGCGGTGCCCGAACAGTCGCAGGCCTCGTCAATGCGACGCAACGTCAAACCCGTGGACCCCGGCCCCTGCCGCCTCCCGAACACATTGATTCAAAGATTTTTAACGCGGTGGACGGGCGCGGATGCGGTGACTACGCAGCGTTATTCGGAGAGCAATTGAGCCCCCTCAAGGGCCAGGAGCCGTGTCTTGGTGCGGATCCCCCCCGGGGCCGAGAACCCGGTCATCTTGCCTCCCGCGGACACCACCCGGTGGCAGGGGACAAGGAGCGGCCAACGGTTTGAGGCCAGGGCCACCCCCACGGCCCTCGCGGACTCGGGCCCCAGGCCTATCGAAGCGGAAATCTCACCGTAGCTCGCGACAGAGCCGGCCTTCACCTGGAGGGTCCGACGGTAAACGGCAGCCTGGAAATCGCTCGCCAGGGACCAGTCGATGGGTGCGTCCGAGAAATCCTGCAGCGTGCCGCAGAGGTGAAGCCTGACGCGCTCGAGTAGGGACCGCACCCATGCGGGGACATCGACCTCGGTGACCCAGTCCCCGGCCCCCTGGGAAATGCGCGCCTCGGTAGCGCCTGGCAACTGGAACCCGGTGACGACCGAGTCCCGCCAGGCGACGGCGCAGGCTCCAAAGTCGGTTGGAAAGATCACGTAGGCCATGGCCTTTGGGTCGCTTGGATCCTGCCGGCCGCGCGGTCCCCAATGCAATGGCAAAGGCCCCGGCTTGATTCGGGTCACGCAACCCTGTCCAATTCCCCGGTGACGCACCAATATCCATGAAGACCCAATATTGGCTGGTGAAGCAGGAGCCTGAGAGCTACGCGTGGGACACCTTCGTGAAAGACGGGCGAACCTCGTGGGACGGCGTCCGCAATTACCAGGCGCGAAACAACCTCAGGCTCATGCGTCCCGGCGACCGGGTGCTCTTCTATGCGAGCGGCGGGCCCAAGGAGGTCGTCGGCACCGCGCGCGTCTCCAGGGCGGCCTATCCTGACCCGACGGCCGACGACCCGGCCTGGATTTCGGTCGAGATCGAGGCCGAGGCAGCCCTCAGGAAGCCGGTGCCACTCCCGGCAATCCGTTCGGCTCCCGGCCTCTCGGGTGTGCCGCTCCTGCGCCACACACGCCTCTCGGTCATGCCCCTCTCGCGCCAGGAGTTTGAGGGGATCGTGGCCCTCGGGTCTTAATCGGGCGCCCTGCGGACGATCCTCCCCTTCGGGGAATTCGGCGGCAGCTCGGCGGGTTCCTCCTGGAACGCCTCGGTCGGTGTGAGCGCCCGGCCCGACCGCGTCCTCAGCACCCCGTCCTTGGTCGTCACGTCCTCGACCCTGAAGAGCTGCCCGCCCCGCCTGAGGAACAGGTCGAACTCCCGGGCCGTGAAGGGCCGGCTTCCCCGGCGGCCAAAGACAACGGTCTGGTTTCCGCTCTCGTCGACAACCCGGTCGCGATCGAGGCCGCGCCCTATGGCGACCGCCGGTCCGGCCGTGGGGTAGGTGGCGATCAGCTTAGGGTTCGGGGCGGGGCTAAATCCCATGAAGCCCGGGACATTCTCTGGCGAAATGAGCTGGAGCACCCTCAGGCCGTTTTTCCCGTCCGCCACAAGCCCGTACATCGAGGCATTGACGGAGCCTACCTGGATGGCGCGCACGTCGTTCATGGCGCCCCCTGCAGTGTAGTGCTCCCGGAGCCTCGGCGCCTCGGGGTTCTTGATGTCGATGATCGCCAGCCCCTGGGTCCCGTCCGCCACGTAGAGGTAGGTCCGGGCGGCGTAGAGGCCCTGCGCATCCGATAGCCGCACGAGGCCGCCCTCGACCGGCTTCGGGTTGTCTTGATCCCTCAGGTCGATGACCTTCACACCCTCGTCGTCGGTGACGAAGGCGTAGAAAAGCTGGACGGCGATCCTGCGCGGGTTCCGCAGGAAACCCTCCGGCGCGCGGCCGGCGATGCGCGGCTTCGCGGGGTCGGTTATGTCCACGACGACCAGGCCCGCCCTGCAGGTCACGTACAGCCGGCTCCCGGCAAAATAGGCGTGCGTGGAACCGTCAAGGATCCCGCCGGGGTTGAACCGCGTGACGTCCGACTCCCGGAAGAAGTTGTTCGTCGGGTCCCCGTCCAGGAGGGTCCCCACCATGACCGTGACAAGCCCTTCGTCCCGGTCGGTCACATAGACGTAGCCGTAGGTGGGGCTTATGGGTTGCTCCTCGTTCTCGGGCCTGTGGGTGCGCAGCGGATCGATGCCCAACGTCGAAGGCAGGACCACGCTTGTCGCATAACGCGTGCGTACCCATAGGCGCTGCCCGAGCGGAGACACGGGTGCTGACACGATCCGTTCCGAGAAACCCTTGTTGTCGATGTTCGCGACGTCGAACACCTCAAACCCACCCGGCCCGTTGGCCGTGTAGAGGTACTCGCCCCGGAGAACGAGATCCCGGACGTCCTCGCCGTCATGGTGGTAGGCCTCCTTGAGGACGCCCTGGTGGGTCTCGGTGTGCTCCGTGTAGTCCTCAGGGTAGGCAAGGTGCTGGAGGTGGCTGCCGAAGGGAGCCTGCGGCTCCTCCCGCTCGGTCCATGCGACCGCGTCAAAACCGTCCCTGCCCGAACCGACGTAGGCGAACCGGCCGAAGAAATTGACGGTTCCCGTCCCAAACCCGAGGAGCTGCGCCATCCAGGCGTTGTTGTCCCTTGCCTCGGAAAGATGGCAGTCGCTGCAGTTCTTGGTGGTCCCGACCGAGCCTGTCGTGTGGGGGAAGTGGGGGTTGAAGGCCTGCCCGGAATAGCCCTCGGCGGAGATGGTCTGCTGCTGGGAATAGACCCATTCGCGGTTCGCGTTCTGGGAGCCGACCACGACCGCGCTCGAGGACCGCAGCACCGCCAGGCGGTTGCCCTTGTAGGTCGCATCCTTGCCGAGCATGAATACGTCGTCGCGCACCACCTGGGGGTTGTAGCTCGTGTAATTGCGGGTCGTCGTGCCCTCAAACTTGTTGGACTGGACCATCTTGTTCGCGCGCATCGGCAGGTGGCAGCCGAAGCAGCTCGTTGCCCACGACGTGTGGCAGATCTGGCATGAGATGTTCGAGTTGGCGTGCGCGAGCTGGGCTGAGAGGATCTCGGGCGGACCCGAGGGGACACTGCCCCAGGTGACGCCGTCCCGCCGGAGCGTCTTCGCATAGGCGGACTTAGGGTTGTACCTCGGGGAGGAGGGGTTGATGGTGTCGACGGTCTGGGGGACCTCCCACACCGTGTCGGGGCTCATCATGGAGCGCTGGTAGAGCCGGCGTCCCACCCAGTAGAATCGCGGGCCCCAGGGCGTGGATCCCTTGGAGAGGTCGACGGGCCCCACGCGGCCGTCTCTGAAGGCTCCCGAGTTGCCCGAGGTCACGAGGGTCGGCCGCTTCTCGACCGTTCCGTGGCAGTCGATGCACTCGATGGCCGTGGCCGCGCGGGACTCGCCGTAGAGAAGGCCGTTCCCGTGCACGTCCGTATCGAAGTGGCAGTCGGCGCACTGCATCCCGCGAGCAAGGTGGACGTCCTTCAGGTGCACGGCCTTTGCAAACTTGTCCGGGTCGTTGTGGTCGATGGGCCTGTCGTCGAGCGTCAGCAGGTTCCCCTCGCGGTCCTTCTTGAACACGGCCCTGAAGACCCAGCCGTGGCCGTGATAGTCCGCAAACTGGGTCTCCTTGAGCTTCGGGTTCAGCTCGGCCACTCGCTCCAGGAAGTTGGGGTCGCCCCACAGGCCCCGCGCCGCCGCCGCCTCGGGGTTGCGCTCGAGGGAGGCGGCCATCTCCGCCTCGCTCGGGTTGTGCTGGACCTTCGGATACATGAACTCGCCGTCGCTTTCCTGGTCCCACCAGATGTACCCGAGGTACGGGTTAACGAAGAGGTTTCCCTGGTGCATGTGGCAGGAGATGCACTGGCTCGAGGGGATGCTCCGGGTGAACTGGTGCCTGATCGGATGCGCCTTCTCCCGCTTCGAGATCATCGGGTCGGCCGTGAAGCTCAGGCCCTGGTTGCCATACTTGGACCACCAGCCGGAGTTGGTGGGGGACCTGTCGTTGGCGTAGATCACGTGGCACGCGGCGCATCCCGAGGACCTGTAGTCCCCGGGGTGGTCGTTGGTGCCCATGAATCCCAGCAGCGGGTCGTGGAGTCGGGTCTTCTGGAGATTGAGAAAGACCGGATCAATGCGGTTGAGCGTGCCGAGGCCCCTCTCGGAGAGCCGGCGCGCGGGATGCCCCGGGGATTCGAAGGGATCGGGGATCCCAAGGGACTCCTGTTTCTCCCCGCCCTTCTCGAACACGCGAAGGATGTTGGAGGGCTGGCCCTTTTCGAATCGCGGGAGCGGCTCCAGGTAGGGAAGGATCCCATGGAGCCTAGTCATCTCCGGGGTGACGGGCACCGGGCTCTCGATCCTCAGGGGCTCACCCCCGGCCGAGTAGGCCTGGCCGTAGCGGGGATCCTTGAAGGCGACCGCCCCGTTGTTGTAGAGCGCCGCACCCCAGAGCATCGCGCCGTGGTTCATCATGCTATTGCCCACGTTTCGAACAATCTCTCCGTGGCAGAGCCCGCACGCCTGGTCCGCCACGCGGAGGTCAGCCGGGTTCACGAAACGGATAAAATCGACCGATTCGTGGTTGAGGAGCACGGACGAGTCCGATGGCTTTGCGGAGCTCTCCCAGAAGACCGGGTTGCGCGGGGCCACGTGGGCCTTGCGCATCGTAAGCCCGGGAGTGGAATCTCCGCCGTGGCAGTCCACGCACCCGAGGACGACGCTGGGCGAGGCGTGCATCTCCTCGATGCCTCCGTGGCACTCGATGCAGCCCGCGCTCTTTCGGTGCGCCTCTTCGACCGACTGGTCGACCCACGACGGGGAGACCGGGGCACGGGTGTTCCCGGGTGTTGAGCGGGAGCTGCGGGGGACGGCAATTGGCGGGCCAAATATCCTGGGCTGGTCCGTGCCTTCGCCTGTCGGAGGCTCGGCGCAGAGGCAGGCAAGAAATGCCGCGGCCGCCGCGCCCGTGGCCGCGGCGAGCAGCCGCCTTCGAAGTTTCCTATGGATGGTCATCTCGGAAGGGGCCATTCGCTCAATACGTGAAGGTCGCGGCGAGAATCGCACTGTAGAGGAACGGGTCAACCTTCGCGCTTCCGGAGGACGGTGTGAATCCTGGAACCGGGGGCAGGGTGTTGGTATAGATGTCGCGGTAGCCGCTTCCCGGCAGCAGGAAGCCGCAGCCGGCGGAGACCACGACGTTGCTGATCAAGAAGGGCCTCCATTGGATCCCCGTGCTCAGGTCAGCGCCGATGTTGCGCCCCGCCCGGTTGGTGAGGAGGACCCTCATCAGGGTGTCGGCGGAGGCAAACTGGAGGTAGTTTGCATTCAGGAACAAGCGGAGCTTTGGCGTGAGGTCCGCCTCGGCGCCCGTGCCGAAAAGGACAAGCCCGGGGTTCACAAAGTTGGCCTGCCCCTCGAATGCGCCGCCGGCCCTCAGGTCGGGGAGCAGGCTGAAGCGCTGTTTCAGCGGCACCGAAGTCCCCCCGAGGTTGAAGCTCTGGCGGACCCAGTAGCTGAACGGGCCCCCGGTGAAGTTGGTGTTGTCGGCTATGGAGTCGAAGCCCGTGGCCCGGCCGTTCTGGCTGTCGTGGTCGCCCGAGGCGAAGAAGAAGGACGCCTTGTAGCGGATCCAGTCGCGGTCGAAGCTCAGCTCGACCGCCGCCATCTCAGCGAGTATGTCGACGGGCCTTCCGGCGATGCCGTTGAACTCGTCGCGCCCGGTCACCAGGTAGGCCGCGTCGGTCAAGTTCCAGCGCCCCAGGTGCCCGTCGCCGGTCCAGCCAAAATAGTAGCTGTCCACCCGGTGGGGCCTGACGACGCCGATGGGCGCCGGCCGAACGAGGAAGCCGTTCGTGTCGTACTGGGTTCCGGCCTGGTCGAAGCTCGCGAGGAAGCTCAGCTCGGTCGTATACCCCGTGAAGAATGTGTCCTGGCGGTAGACGTTCGCGACCGCGACCACCTGGCCGCGCCTCTGGAACGTGTTGAGGCCCGAGTTGGAGTCCTTCTCTCGAAGGTCGAAGAGGGCGGCGTTGTATTGCCAGCGGTTGTTCTCGTAGTTGCCAAAGAACCGGGCGCCGAGGTTCGTGTCGTTGAAGATGAAGCCCCGGAAATCGCTGTTGAAGGTCTGGTTGCCCACCTCGGCGGCGCAGAAGTCGTAGTTCGGGGACAGGTCGGCGATGTGCACCTCGACAAACGCCTCCTGGAGGGAGACGTAGGTCTTGTCGCGGCTGGTGGCCCTGGAGCCGGAAAGGGTGCCTGTGGCGGGCGTTAGCCCCTGGCCCAGGAGCGCCCCGACGTCCCCGGGATTGGTGACGCCGCTGTTGTCGGGCTCGTACCCGATGCCGGCTGTCAGGGAGCCCCGCGGGTCCGGGGACACCTGGCCCGTCTCGCTAAAATCGACGTGATTGAAGTTGAAGACCGGCTTCAGGTGGATGAGCCAGTCGACCGGCCTGAAGACCGTGTCCCCCTTGAAAAGGTCGGCCTCGAGGGCGAAATCCGTCGTCAGGAGCTTCGACTGGCTGCTGCCGAAGAAGTTGAAGCTCCCCGGGTTTGCCGCGCTGTCCCCGTTCGGCACCGGAAGCGCGCGGTCCTCGGCAACGAGGTCCGCCGACGCCGTCAGCCGAAGGAACACGTCCTGGCCCTTGACCGGGACGTCCCCCTTCAGGGTACTCTGCCTGTAATAGTGCCAGAATTCCGGGTCGGAATGGAAATAGGGCATCTCCTCGGTGTCGCCCGAGGTGTAGCGTCGCCACGGCTCAAAACCGAGGCTCCAGCGGTCGGGCACGGCATGGCCGCCGGCGACGGCCCCGTTTCCCTCCTCGCCCTTTCCGATGCCCCCCGCCGGCCACGACTGCGGGACATGGACATTCTCGCGGACCCCTTCGCGCGGGAGCTTCTGGGGCCCTGCCAGCGGTTCGAGGCCGTATCCCGATGGCGGACTCTGTGTCGGCGCGGGCTCGATCACGACTTGTTGCACCGGACCGCTTGGAGAGGCCGGTGCCGAGGCGCCTCCGGCCGCGGGCTCCTGGGTGGCATATGTAGGGAATAGCGAAAGGTCCGGCTGTTGCTCGACCTGCTTCCAGGCGCCCGGGTCCGGGTCAAAAGAGGCGGATGGAGGTGCTGATGCCGTTTCTTCCACGCGCTTAACAACCAGGGAGCCAGCGTTCGGGCCGTCCGGCGGGGGTGGAAGAGGGGAGCCGGGGTCAATCCTCACTGCCTCGGGCGCGGCGGGCGGAGGGCCCGCGCTCAGGCGCTGTGTCGGCCGCGGCGAATCCGGGGGTATCACATCCGGCTCCGTCTTGGGAACCGAGCGGCAGGCGTACTCAAGGATGAGCAAACCTGCAAAAAGCGCGATCGGCCCGCGCCTCATGGCAGAAACGCCAGGGGCTCCTTTGCGGACATGGAGGGCCGCTTGTTATGGTAGACATGGCAGCTGGTGCAGCTGTCCTGGGCCCCCCCCTTCGGGCTGTGGCAACGCGCGCAGGTCTGCTGGCCGGGAAGGATCACGTCGGAGGTGAGCTCGCTTGCCCCCGCGGCGTGGCAAGCGCTGCAGGCGGTCGTCGCATGCGCTGCATGGCTAAACGACGCCAGGGGAAGCCACCGGTCCGGTGTCCTGGGAGGCGTCACCCGCGGACCCTGGCCCACGGCCCAGACAACCTCATGGCAGAGGGCACACCCCGTGAACGGGGTCCGCGCGGCCCCGCCTGCGCCCGCCACGGCCGTCGACGGCCCGACCCTCCCATCGCTGAGGAAGACGGAACGCTCGAGCTGTTCGCCGTCGTGCTCGCGCTCGCGCAGCGACTGCACCTGGCGCCGCACAAACGCCCCGATCTCGCTGGCCGGGATACCCAGCGTCCGCGTCCCGTATTCCGCGTACTGCGCCGGGAGGCTCCGCAGGTAGGCGCGAACGAAGGCGACGTCACCGTGGGGAAGCGTCATTGCCGGGTTATGATCGTCAAAACCGAGGGCATGGCAGGCGCGGCACGACGCCTCGAAGGTGACGCGCGCCATGAACGACTTCGACGCGTCCGGCTTGTGGCAGTAGGCGCAGTCGAGCGGGTGCCCGTCGATCAGGGGTATGTTCTGCCCGCCAAGATGAAGGCGATGGTTGAACCTGAGCGTGTTTTGATCCCGGGACCTCTCGCGAAGCACCCGGAATTCCGGGTGGTCGACCGAGAAGCTTGTGATGACGTCCGTGTATCCCTCAGGCGGCCTTGGAACCGTGTGCACGAGTCCCGAAATATCCTTCTTCGCGAAGAGGATTGCCGGAAGGGGCCGGCTTAGCTCCCTTGATGCCAACATCTGCTTGGCGTCCCCGTGGCAGGCCGTGCAAGCGGTGGTGTCGACCGAGGCCATCGGCCCCGCCCCCTGGTGCTCCTTGTGGCAAACCGAGCACGAGGTTTCTCGCGCGACATCGAGCTGATGGAACGCCTTGTCCTGGTGGCAGCCCAGGCAGGAATGGTCTATCCGCGAAAGATCCTTGGGGTGGTTCGACGTAAGTGCTGCCAATCGGAGCGAGCCGTGTGACGTCTGGAGGGCCACGACGACCAGGTCGGCCAGGTTCGTGTGGGCGTCGACGTGACAAAGCACGCAACCCTGTCCCCCGCCGGTGCCTGCGGCCAGGTGGGAGAACTCCACGCCCGAGTGGGACCGAGAAAGCGGCCGCGGGTTGACAAACGCATCCCGGTTTGACCCGGAGAGGCCAAGGAGGAGGACCGCCGCGGACAGGGCCACCGCCGAGCAGGTAAGGATGCCTCGCCGCCCACGGAGGCTCCGTACCGGCCTGCACCGGGGTATCTCGTTACAGCATTTTCCGTCGGGCAGCGGTCCCGCCTTGCATTTCCCCCCCCATTCCCCGGGCCGCGTGCAGACCCAGGTGCCCTTTGTCTCGCCCTGCTTCAGGACGAGCCGCGGCTCGCATTCGGTCGTTGCCCTGCATTGCCCCGACGGGCTCGGGCCTATGCGGCACGGACAGCCGTCCCTGGCATTGCCGCACACCCACGTGGCGTTCGGCCTCTCGTAGCGCGACGAGTCGAAGTCGGGCGCGGGCGCTCTTCCCTCGTTCACCGGACACCTCCCGAGAAGGCATAGACGACCACGACGTGGAGCGCTGCGAAGACGAGCATCGCGTAGGTGAGCGGGATATGGACAAAGAGCCAGCCTTTGAGCAGCAGCTGCATGGCCCTGTGCAGGTCGAGCGTGTCCTTCTCGCGGACGAGCGCGGCGAGCTCCACCGCGGAGGACTTCTCCAGGGGACTCAGGTATTTCTTAATTTCCCCGATCTCCTCGAGGAGCGAGTTCAAGGCGCGACGCGAGCCGAAGATGTGGGACGTGAAATTCGAGGGACCCGAGAAAAAGGGGCTCAGCTTTGCCGAATAGAAATCGGCAAGCGTGGTGGTTCCCGCCGCTGGGATCCCTTCGAGCACCAGGGCCTCGGCCCGCTCTCGCAGCGAGCGAAGCACGACGGGAATCCGGTCGTAGGGCACCTCGCCTCCCGCCCCTGTTAGCCTCCTCGGGATGACCCGCGAGAGCCACCACCCGGAAATTCCGCTCAGGGTCACGGCGACAAAAAGCGCAGCAAGCAGGGCTTCAAGCGGGCCGCTTGGCAGGCGCCATCTCAGGTGCAGCCCAAACACGATTGCCGTGAAAAGGCCGACCCACGAGTGGGCAAGGAGCCACGCCCTCGAGCTCACGAGCGGCATGAAGGCGAGCTTCTTTCGGGCGTTGTAGGCGGTCAGGAAGAGCGTGAGCGCCAGGAGAACCCAGCCCGTGATGTAGTCGATCCGGGGGATCCGGGGTTCCTCCAGGTCGAACACGTGCACGGAGGCCGCCGCGGCGGCGAGCATCAGGGCCGGAATTGCCGCCCGCTTTGCCATCTTTATGAACGTCATCGCGCGATCCAATTCGCCAGCTCGTCGAGCGTGTTCAAGTTCATCCGCTTGAGTGCGTCGTGGGGACAGGCCCGCTCGCAGGCCGGTCCTCCGTACTGGTCGATGCACAGGTCGCACTTGGTCGCCTTGTGGATCGGGTTCGAGTCGCTGGCAGTGAGTATCCGGCCGGACGGATCTCGGACCTCGACCATCCGAATCGCCCCGTAGGGGCAGTTGTTGGCGCAGGCGCTGCAGCCGATGCAGCTGTCCGGGTTGATGATGACATTTCCCCGGAAGGTCTCGCGGTGGATGGCCCCGGTCGGGCAGCCGATCATGCAGATGGGATCCGTGCAGTGCATGCACGCCTGCGCAACCATCAGGTTGTTGTGGATGGGGCCGTGCCGAAGGAACCGGGGGTTGTTGTTGTGCGTGGCGGCGCACGCGCGGACGCAGTCGTCGCAGCGCGTGCAGCGGTCCATGTCGATCACCATGGTCTCCGTTCCGTTGTAGAAGCGGTTCTTTGTGACGAATTCCATCACATCGGGGGGGAGCAGGGCGGCGCCCCCTTCCCCGGGGCCGCTTGAGAAGGGTGCCCGCGACCGGGCGCTGGTGTCCAGGAGCGGGGGCAGGAGCGCCGCGGGCATCGCGGGCAGCACGATCGTCTCGATGACCGACGCCGGTATCACGAGGACGTGCGTGTAGCCGATCACGCGCAGCGTGTACTGCAGGGGCACCTGATTCTCGGGTTGCCGCCAGTTGTGGGCGATCTCCTCGAGCCCGTACATGCTCCCCGAACCCAGGTAGTTTAGCGTGCGGTGGCCGCTTCCGTAGCGCTGCGTCAACCGGGCGAATCCCGCCCGGATCATGACGATACCGTTGGGATAGTCGCCCTCGGCGGCGATCGTGGGTTCCTGCGCAGCGGACGCCCCCGATTGCACCAGCTGCTTGTATTCGCCCGACCAGTCATATTCGCCGTAGGTCTCAAACTGGGTGGCGTCCATCAGCTGCTTCTTGGCCTCCGGTCCGAGGAATTTCATGAAGGGCAGCTCCTCAAGGTAGGTAGAGAGGGCCCGCTCACGGTAGATACCGTCTATGAACTTCCTCACCTGCGGGGCGTAGCGCATCAGGTCGCGAAGTCCCTGCCAGCGGATCTCAAGCATCTCGGATCCCCCCGCGTTGGCCAGGATGGTGGCCGTCCTCGGCATCCTTGAAAGGGCTGCGATCTCCCCGAAAACGTCCCCTGCCGCGATCGTGGCGGTGCGCTGGCCATTCAGCACCCTGGGGATGTCCTGGAGAATGACCCCCGGCTCCGAGTCCGAGTTGCTTGCCGCCATGAGCCCGTTGCTCTGGCCGGCCTTCACGACCTCCTCTTCATCGTCGTTCGACCATAGCTGGGCGAGTGCGCGGAGAAACCCCCTTCGCCGGGTCTCGCTTCGGCCCACAAGGCGTGGGGGGAGGCCGGGACTGAGCACCACCTCGGCCGTGCCCGACAGAACCATGAATGCGGAGGTGCCGTAGTCACCTTCGCGAACAATGATCTCCCCGGGTTTGAACAGGCGAAGCCGCGCGTCGTTCTTCAGGATATCCTGAAGCTGGGCGGACTTGGGGAAGTTATCCGGGTCCATGTCCTTGAAAGGCGCCATCCGCAGCAGGCGATCCACCTCCGTAGCGGTCATGTCCCCGCTGAAGGGGACGTCCCAGCGCCTGGGACGGCTAAGGCCTGGCGACGAATGGCTCATCAGGCGTCAACGACGAGCGCCGTAGCGGGCCGACAGATGCAGGCAAGGCAGGATCCCTCCTCGACGTCCGCTCCATGGGTGCCCAGGTACTCGACTGAGCCCGACTTTATAGCGACGAGGCATGAGCCGCAGTTTCCGGCGCGGCATCCGGCGTCAATCTTGATGCGCGCCTCCTCGGCCATCTCAAGAAGCGAGTGTCCGCCGCCCTGCCACGAGACCTTGCGGCCCGATCTCGCAAATGTGACCTCAAGGCCCCCGAACGGGGGATAGGTGACAGAGACCTTGGTCTCGGGCTTCGCAGCCCGCTTCACGGAGGCGGGCCCGAAGGCCTCGAAATGCACCCAGTCGTCCGGCACGCCCCAGGCCCTGAGGTCCTCGGTCACGCTCTCCATGAACGAGCCCGGACCGCACAGGAAAAACCCGAAATTGTTCGATGGCAAAAGGGACTTCATGAGCTCAACCGTGACCCTTCCCTCGTGCTGGTAGTCCGTGCCCTTAACATCGGTGGGCAGCGGCTTCGAGTAGCACACGTGGACATGTAAGTTCTTGTTCTCCGTCTTCAGGCGGCTGGTGTAGGACTTGAACATGTGGTCAGCTCCATTTCGCGCGCCGTGGAAAAACCACACCTCCCGGTTCGACCCCGCCTCCGTCAAAGCCGCGGCCATCGAGATCATCGGAGTCACCCCGACCCCTCCGGAAATGAGTACTACGGGGCGTTCCTTCTCCAGGTCGAGATGGAAGTGCCCGTTTGGCGCCTTCACGTCGAGTATGTCCCCGACCTTGATATGGTCGCAAAAATACGAGGATCCAATGCCCGGAGGGTGGCCGCTATCCGGGGGTGGCGGGCATCGCTTTATGGTGACCCTGTAGTGCGAGCGCCTGGCGCAGTCCGAAAGCGAATAGCACCGGATGATAGGCTTGCTCAGGCCGGGAATGGTGAGCTGGAACGTCAGGTATTGCCCCGGCAGGAAGTGGGGCAGCGGCTTACCGTCATGGGGTTTCAGGTAGAAAGAGAAGGTGTCATCGCATTCCCTTACCTTCTGCTCCACCGAGAACTTCCGGATCCCGTTCCACGCCGATTTCGCCTCACTTGCGCTCTTTATCTCCAGGCCGGCCCTCTCTATGGCGAGCTCAAGGCGCATGCTCTGCAGGGCGGCCCGCCTGCGGACCTCGACCAGGCGGCTGACGCCGATGGCTACGAGGAAGGCTAGGTCCAGCGCCAGCCCGCAGATGATCAGCAGGCCAGCGGTGTGCGCGGGATGCTCGACGAATGGCTTGAGGAAATTCGCCAGCATTGGCGGGAATTAGGTGTTCTGTTCACGAAGCTGCGCGGGCGAATTTGACGCTGGATCAGGTGGGCTGAACGAACCATTGGTAGAGCAGAAAAGAGCCGCGGGCCAAACCTATAATCATGCGACTTGCCATCAAAGTAGTGCTGCTTGCCGTCCTGGGCCCGTGGGTTGACGGGCGGCCGGGGATTTGTGGCGAGATAGGCATGGGTGCAAACCAGTGTTCTTCGAGCGGTTGCCACGGTGGGGCGGGGGACCAAAGCAGGCAATTCGTCGTATGGTCCCAAAGCGACGTCCATTCCCGGTCATTTGCCACCCTGACCTCGGCGCGGGCCGCCCGAATGGCTGAGGCCCTCATGATAAGGGATCCAGCGTCGAGCCCCCGGTGCACCGTGTGCCATGCACCGCTTGCAGGCGCCAGCCCGGAGGAACGAGGAACGGGGGTGGAGCCGTCGGAGGGCGTCTCATGCGTGAGTTGCCACAACCTGCCCGGCACCTGGCTTCGAAGCCACACCCGTGCGGACTGGGGCCACGCCGAGCGGGTCACGGCGGGAATGCGCGACCTGAGGGACCTCTATACAAGGGCAAACACCTGCGTCGCATGCCACCAGAACATTGAGCCCGCCCTTATTGCGGTCGGCAGGCATCCCGCCCTTATCTTCGAGCTTGATGGCCAGTCCAAGGACGAGCCGAAGCATTGGCGCGAGCGCAACCCGTACTCCGGGGCCCAGGCGTGGTTCGTCGGCCAAGCCGTGGCGTTGAGGGAGACGAGCTGGGCTCTGCTAAACGGGGGCGCGGATCCCGCCCGCTCGCTCCCCGTCGCGCGCAGTCTCGCCTGGGTGCTGGCCCGGAGCGGACTCGACTCCCTTGGAGCGGTTCCGGACCCTGCGGGGGCATCGCCGACCGGCCTTGCGACGTCGGTGGAGAACGCCGACGTGCTCGCTAAGCGCGCGGCGCAGAATTGGGAACCGCGTTTTGGCATGGTCGTACTCGTAAGGCTCGCCGCGACCCAGGACGACTTCGTCGCACCTGGCGTTTCGGCAAGGGACCAGGCTTGCCGGGCGGAGCGGCTGGTAGTCGCATTGGATCGCCTCGTCCCATCGATTCCCGACTCCGCGCGCCGGCTATCCGCCTCCTCGTCCCTCGACAGGCTTTTCATCCTCGTCCAGTCCCAGGAGGATTTTTCACCGACCTTGTTTGCGCAAGGACTTGCCGATTTCAAGAATCGCCTTGGGCCCGCGCCCTAGCGGCCTGCGCAGGGTCCCTACCTGCCGGAGACCGGCGGCGCCGAAGGCGATGACTTCAGCTCGGGCTCCCGGGGAAAAACGGCGTAGGGCAGGCGGGCCCCCAGGTACCTCATGTTGTCGGCCCGGATCGACGGTTCCGGCTGAAATCCCGCAGTTCCCGAGGCGGAGACAAGATCGTCCTGGTCGACGCCATCCCCCGACACCCCGATAGCCCCGATCAAGACGCCGTTGCGATAGAGCGGGAAGCCCCCGGGGAATATCGTCATGCCGTTTGGCAGGTTGCCGTCAACCGAGCCGCTGCCCGAGATGATGGGGGCGGAGAACCGCTCCTGGAGGCCGTTGAAAGGACCGGGGGGCTCGTTGTCGATCCCCGGGGGGAACATCGTCTGGGCGAGAAATCCCACGGTGCGGGCCGAGAAGGCCCGGGTCACGTCCGAGAAGAACAGGGCGGTCCTCGCCTTCTGGACCGAAACATCCCATGAGAAAATCGTCGCATCGGGTGTCCTGAACGTTCCGAGCACAACGGGTGTGCTTCCCGGGCTGTTGGGATTGTTGACGACCGAGATGAAGACCTCGGCGTTGACGCCCGCCGGCTGCCTTATCCCTGCCCGGGTCACAAGTGAACGGGCTGCGGCGTTTGAGATGATCTGAGTCACTTCCGCGGCCGTCAGCCGTTGCTGGCCCGATATCGTCCCCGGCACGGGGTCCCCGATTATGGCCGACCTAATCTCTCCGGTCACACCCCCAATGTTTGCCGTGGGCCAGGCTACCGCCGTGGGTTCCTGGAGCCCCGTCGTATCGGGCGGCACCGAAGGGCCGATCGCTGCCGGGGCGCTTTCGACGTAGGGAAACGAGAATCCCCCAACAAAAATGTTCGTCGCTTGGATAAACTCGGGCGCCTCGAAGCCCCTCTGGCCGGTCAAGGCGATGACCTCGTTGGTGTCGGGCCCCTCAATGCTCCCGTCCTCAACCTCGGGTCCGGGACCTGTGACCCCGATACCTGCAACGAGCACGCCGTCCTTGTAGAGGGGCACGCCTCCAGGTGATCCGTAGAGCCGGGTGCCGGGAATGCGGCTGCCGTCGATCCTCTGGAAGCTGTTTACGTCCGAATACGCCATCGACGAGTATTCCACCCCAACGAGCGGCCCCGGGGGCGTGAATTCTATCCCCGGGGGGTAGTGCTGCTGGATGATGAAGCCCGCGGTCCTTGTCGTGAGGGCCTCGCCGTCGCTGCTCAGGAAGACGGCAGTTCCCGCCTTTGAGACTGCTATTGCCTCCTGGGCCTCCGTGAAACCTTGTGTGCCGTCGGCGTTTCGGACGAGAAGCTCTCGCCCATCCCGATCCACAAGGGCGATCACCGATCCAGGGGAGAGCTGGCGCGCGGCGCCCGCCGCCTGGGCAAATATCGTCGCCTGGTCGCTCACGGTGAGGTCCTCCGCGGCGCCGAACGCCCCGGTGGCGGCGCACGTTAGCGCGGCCGCTAGTATAAAGAGCCCGCGGCATTGGGTCTGCCTCACCCTGGGAATCAAGAAATGGGCTGGAAAAATGGCCAGCCCATTTCCCGGCGGGCGAACCTTTTTCCGCACCGAGCGGGACCTTCGCGTGAACTCCTCGCCGACAAGGGAGCTAGGACGCGGGGGTTTCCCCGCGCGCGGGTTCCGTCTCCACGGAATCCTGGTGCCTCTCAAACTGGGGGTAGAGGAGCGGCAGGATGAAAAGGGTCAGCACGGTACCGGTCAAAAGGCCGCCGATGATGACGACGGCAAAGGGGCGCGCCGTCTCGGCGCCCACGCCCGTGGACAGCGCCATCGGCAGGAGGCCCAGCATCGCCATGAGCGAGGTCATCACCATGGGCCGCACCCGCGACGTTGCGCCCTCCTTGATCGCCTCCATCATCTTGAAATCGCGGTCCCGTCTTAGCTCCTGGATGCGGGAGACCAGGATGACGCTGTTTTGTATCGAGATGCCAAAGAGCGCGATGAATCCCACCAGGGCGGCGACGGAGAGGTTCAACCCCGCGAGCGGGAGCGCCATCAGGCCACCCGCTGCTGAGAACGGGACCGTGAGGAGGATCAGAACCGCGAACCGGCTGGAGTTGAACGTGATGAACAGAAGGAAGTAGATGGCCAGGAAGGTGATGGGCACGATGACCGCAAGCCGCCGCTCGGCCCGCTGCTCGTTCTCGAAGGATCCGGTCCACTCGAGCCGGTAGCCCGTCGGCAGGTGGATCGCGGCCGCCACCTTGGCCTCCGCCTCGTTCACGACGGAGTCCAGGTCGCGGTCGCGCACCGACAGCTTGATGTCGGTGCGGCGCTCGTTCTCCTCGCGATAGATGCTCGCAAGGCCGGCCTTGATCCCGACGGTGGCCAGGGAGCCGAGGGTCAGCCGCTCGCCGTTGCTGCCGAAGATGGGAACATTGCGGATGGCGTCCACGTCGAGCACCGACTCGGGCGTGAGCTTCACGACGAGGTCGAACGTGCGCTCGTCCTCGAGGACCTGCGTGGCGGCCTGCCCCCCGATAGCAGTCGCGATCACGGTCTGAACATCGACGACCGAAAGCCCGTAGCGCGCGATTGCGGCGCGATCGACCGCAATCTGGATCTGCGGCTGGCCGAGGAGAAGGTTGGTGCCGACGTCAGCGGCTCCGCGCACGGTCTTTATGATGTCCACGATCTTGTTGGCGTATTCTTGGAGCTTCTCGGGGTCGTTCCCGAAGAGCTTTATCGCGAGCTCGCTCTTAACGCCGGAGACCGCCTCGTCGACATTGTCCTCTATGTACTGGCTGAACTGGGAGTCGACGCCCGGAATCTCCTTCAGGTTGTTGGCCATGGCCGCAACGAGCGCGTCGTGGGTCTTCGCGGTGGTCCATTCCTCCCGCGGCTTCAATCCCACGCTGTACTCGGTGATGTCCCAGCCGTTCACGTCCGTCCCGTCGTCGGGCCTCCCGATCTGGCTGACGACGTAGCGGACCTCCGGGAACGAGGCCAGGCGCCGTCGCACGTTGGCCGTGATCTTGGCTGATTCCGAGGGCGAGATGGATTGCGGGGCGAAGGTCCGGACCCAGAGGTCACCCTCGTCGAGCTTCGGCAGGAACTCGCTCCCGATGAAGTGGTAGACGGCGGCCCCGACCACGAGGAGCGCGAGTGCGACCCCGAAGACAACCCGCCTGGACCGCAAGGCGAAATCGAGTGCCGGCCGGTAGACGCGGAGAAGCTTGCCCACGATCCACGACTCGTCGCCGGCGATCTTCTCCCTGAGCGCAAAGCTCGCGAGGACAGGCACCGCCGTGATCGCGAATACCGTGCCGGAGACGAGCGCAAAGGTGAGGGTGAGTGCCATCGGCCGGAAGATGCGGCCCTCGACCCGCTGCAGCGTGAAGAGGGGAATGAAGGCGGTCAGCAGGATCGCCTTGGAGAAGAGGATCGGCCTGCCCATCTGGGAGACGGCCTCGATGATCACGGATCGCAGTGAGCGTATCTGGCCCTTCCTCTGCTCAAGGATGCGCAGGATATTCTCGATCACGACCACGGCCGAATCCACAATGATTCCAAAGTCTATAGCCCCCAACGAGATGAGATTCGCCGGAATGCCTCTGAGGTCGAGCAACATGAAGGCCCCAAGGAGCGCCACGGGCACGGCGAGCGCGACCACGAGTGCCGAGCGCCAGTTGCCCATTCCGAGAAAGAGGAACAACACAAAGAGCACCAGGGCGATTCCCTCCAGCACGTTGTGGCGCACGGTGTGGAGTGTCCGCTCCACGAGGGCCGTGCGGTCATAATAGGTCACAAGCCGCACGCCTGCCGGCAGGTAGTGCTCGTTGATCTGGTCGGCCATTTTCTTGACGCGGTCGCACACCTCGACCGGATTGTCGCCCCGCCTCATGATCACGATTCCCTCAGCGACATCGTCCTCGTCCCGGATGCCGGCCGGGAAGCCCTTCACGTCGGTATCCGTCCGCCCGACCCGGCCGAGCCGCACCGCGTGCCCGATCACGACTTGTCCCACGTCGCTGATTCGTATCGGCGTTCCATTGCGCGTGTCGACCGCCACGGCCTCGATGTCGGCTTTCCCCGTTAGGAAGCCGAGCCCGCGGACGACGTAAAGTTCCGACCCGTGCTCCACGTAGGATCCCCCCGCGTTCGTATTGCTGTTGGAGAGCGCCGTGAAGACCTGCTGAAGCGTCACGTTGTAGGCCTTCAGCTTGGCGGGATCGATCAGCACCTGGTACTGCTTGGTCAGCCCGCCGAAGGGGTTCACGTCGACCACGCCCGGCACGGACCGGAACTTCTTCTCGACGACCCAGTCCTCGAGCGCGCGCACCTCGGTTGCTGGGAACCCCTTGGGAGCCCTGAGCGTGTAGCGAAAGACCTCGCCGATCGGAGTGGCGTCGGGCGAAAGGCTCGCGTTCGCGCCCTGGGGAAGCGTCACTCCCCCCAGGAGCTGGTTCGCAAGGTTGCGGATCTTGCTGTTGTCCGCGTTGTCCTCGAAGACCAGCGTTATCTGTGAGAGGCCGAAGAGGGATATCGACCTCATCGAGACCCGCCCCGGGATGCCGTTCATCACGCTCTCGATCGGGATCGTGACCAGGCGCTCCACCTCCTCCGCGGCATGGCCCGGGAAGAGGGTGATCACCTGCACGCTCACGTTGGTAACGTCGGGATACGCCTCAACAGGCAGCTCCCTGTAGGCGATGATCCCGCTCAGGATGAACGACGCGAGCAACACGAGCACGACGGCCCGGTTCTGGAGCGCTGCTAGCGTTATTTTTCCGATCATCGGGTCAGGGTCTCAGTTTGCCGGGTCGACAATCGACTGGAGCAGCAGCGCCCCCTCGGTGACCACCTTCTGCCCGATCGCGACGCCATCGGTAACGGGCACCCTGCCGTCCTTCTCAACCCCGACGGAGACCTTGCGGCGCTCGAACTGGCCCGGGGCGACCTCCACGAACAGGTAGTTCTGGTTGTCGACGATGAAGATCGCCTTGGACGAGATCTCGACCCCGGCCTGCCCGACTTTCGTCTCGTCCCGCAGGACGTCAGCAAGGACGTACATCTCTGCCTTCAGGAGCGAATCCGGGTTGCTCACGACGCCCCGGACCTGGACGGCCCGTGTGGCTGGGTCCATCGACTCGCCGACCTTGTCGACCGTGCCTTGGAAGGCGCGGTCGGGGAACGGCCGCGCGTGCACGATGAGCTTCTGTCCGGGCTGGAGCGTCGGGATGTCCGCCTCCGAGGCGTCAAGCTGCAGCCAGAGCAGGGTGGGGTCGCTGACGATGAACAGGGGCGCGAACAGGTTTGGGGCGTTTGCCAGCATCTGGTCGTTGCGCACCTCCTGGCCGGGATTGATATTCCTGTCGACAACGACACCCGCCACCGGGGACCTGAGCACGTAGGCCTGCCCCGTCTCGCTGGTCATGCCGCCGTAGAGCTTGAGTCGCGACGCCGCGCGGTCGGACTCCGCCTGAGCCGCCTCGAACGCGGCCTCGGCCGCCTCGACATCCTTTGCCGCCGCCGCCCCGTGCTCAAGGAGGTCCTTCGACCGCAAAAAGGCCTTGTTGGCGGCGGCCAGGTTGGCTGCGGCTGTGCGGGCGTCGGCGAGCGCCTGGCCGTAGTCGGGCGAGCTGATCTCTGCGAGGGGCGATCCCGCCTGCACGGCCTGGCCGATGTCGGCGCGAATCGCGACCACCTGGCCCATGACGGGTGTGAACACCCTTACGGTCGTCTTGTCGTTCCAGTAGAGGCGACCGGTCAGGTGCGTGATCGCCAGCTTCCGGGGTTCGGCGGTCTCCACCTGCAGCGAGGATAGCTGGGGCGCGTTAGGCAGGAAGGTGACGCGGTCCCCATCGACCTTGGGATCGGGCGGCGCGTCGGGGACCTGGGGCTGCCTGCCGCAGCCTGCGGCCATTGTTAGGCCTAGCACCAAGGCCGCGAGGATGGAGCCCTTTTGACGGGAAGACCGCAGAGGGGTCGGCGCACCGGTTGTCGTGTTTGGTGTCATGGTGGGGATCCTTGTTGAGATCAGTTTGGATGCGCTCACGGGCTACAGCCTGCCGAGCGCGGCAAGCAGTGCTGAAAGCGCTGCGGCCGTGTCGGCCTCAGCCTGGACGTCCGCTAGGCGGATGTCGTTGTCGCTGCGCTGGGCGTCGAGGAGGTCGATGAGCGCCGCGCCGCCTTTTTCATAGGCATAGGCGACGCTCCGCGTGACCTCGGCCGACCGCGGGAGGAGGCTCTTCCGATATTTTTCCAGGCGCGCGGCGGCCTCCTGGTAGGCGACGCGCGCTGTCGCGACGTCCGCCGTGGCCTGGACCCGCACCTTCTCCAGGCGGGCCTGCGCCTGGTTCTTTGCCGCCAGGGCCCCCTGGATCTCGCCGCTGTACTGGTTTACGACCGGAAGCGGCAGGGACACGCCAACGCCCACCGTGTCCGGCTGAGCCGGGGGGTTGCGCTCGTACTGGACGCTGACCGTCACGTCCGGAATGCGTTGGTGCCTTGCAAGCGCCAGGTTAAGCTCCGCTTGTTTGACCGCGGCCTCCGCGGCCGCAATGTCCGGGCGTTTGAGCACCGTTGCCTCGTCCGCGTCGGCGGCCGGGGGGCCGGCCAGGGCCTCCAGGCTGTCGGTGAGGACCGTGCCCCCGTTGGCCTTGGGCTCCCCGATCAGGGCCTCGAGCGCCACGACCGCCGCCTTCTCGGCGGCCTCCTGGGAGGCCGCGTTAAGCTCGTCCTGCTCGGCCGCGATCTCTATCCTCGATTGGTCGGCCTTTGAAAGGTCGCCCGCCTGGAACCTGTGCGCGGCGACATCCGCCTCGTGGCGGAGCGCTGCCGCGGAAAGGCTGAGGACCTTCGCCTGCTCCTTGGCCAGGAGGGCGGCCACGTAGGCCTGGGTGACGCCCTGGAGCAGGAGGCGGCGGGCGTCGTCCAGCTGGAATTCGGCCACGTGGACGCCGGCGTTTGCCGAGTCCCGCAACAGACCACGCTTGGACACCTGGATTAGCTCGGAAAGGGAGACAATGGAGTCGTAGGCCCGGCTGAGGAGGCCGTTGCCGAGGGTCGTGCCCTCGGGGACGCCGTCGGTGCTGATCTTCGCCGTCGAGAGCCCGAGGGTTGGGTTTGGCACTTCGCGTGCGACCTTCAGCTGGCCAATCGCTGCGTCGACTTGGAACTGGGCCGATCTAAAGTCACCGTTGCGTTCAAGGGCAAGCTGGCGCGCCTGGGCGAGTGATAGGGCCTTTCCGAACGCCGCCGCCGGGTCCTGCCCGTGCGCCTCCGGGACCAGAAGCGCCAGGGCAACCAGCGCCAAACTGATTCGTCGTCGATTTGTAACAAATTGAACTGCAACAAGGCAGGGCCCCATGCCCGAAGAATAGCAGCCGTCCGGCCTCCCGGTCCATAGGGCGACGCTTGATTCGGGCCTAGTACCAAGCCCTATGGCGGTGCCTGTCTCCTCGAACACGGCTAGGTTTTCTTTTCGCTTTCGGTCCACTGGACCGCGGCGTGCATGAGCGCGGTCGCATTCTCCAGGCCGAGCTTTTCCTTGATGTGGGCGCAGTGGGTCTGGACGGTCTTAAGGCTCAGATGCAGTTCCTGGGCGATCACCCGCGTTTCCTGCCCGCGCCCGATCCGCTGGAAGACCTCGAGCTCCCGATTGCTCAGGCGATCTATCGGCGAAACGGCGAGGTTGCGCCCGATCCCCACGAATTTCTTGGCCATCAGGGACGCTGTCGCTTCACTCATGAAGACGCCGCCGTCCATGATCTCCCGGATGGCCTTGATGATGTTGTTCGTGGTCTCCCGCTTCATGACATAGCCCCGCGCGCCCGCCCGAAGGGCCCTTTCGGCGTAATGGACCTCATCGTGCATCGACAGAACGAGCGTCTTGGGGGGGACGGGGAGTGTCTGGAGGCGCGCTATGAGATCGAACCCCGATTCGCCCCGCAGCGACAAATCGATGATGACGATGTCGGGATGGGCGGCCTCGATTCGACCGAATCCCTGGGTCGCGTCCTCGGCCTCGCCGCATACCGACATGTCAGCCTCCTGCGCGATCAGCTTCTGAAGGCCCTCGCGTACGAGGGGGTGGTCGTCGACAATGAAGACCCTGTGGCGGACGGGCGCGCCGGGTGTGGTGACGCTGGACTCGCTCATGGCTTGGTTCCGCCCCGCTCGAGAGTGCAGGTCACGAGAGTCCCTCCGCCGGCCTGCGCCACGATCTCTATTCTCGCACCGATCATCGCCGCCCGATGCTTCATGATGCGCAGTCCAAGGCCATCACCGCGGGCTTCCGGTGCGGGCAGGCCGATCCCGTCATCGCTGACACTCAGCGACACCTTGGGGCCGTCCGCGGAGAGCGCCACCTCCACGCGCCTTGCCCTGCCGTGCCTCACCGCGTTTCTGACGGCCTCCTGCGCAATCCGGTAGAGGTGGGTTGCAGTACCGTTCTCCTCGAATGCGACGTCTGTGTCGAAACGGCACGCGCATTCGATATGAAAGGTCTGCGCGGTTGTCGCAGCGAAATCCCGGAGGGCGATGGCAAGTCCTTCCCGCTCGATCTCGGCCAGGAGCAGGCCCTTTGCGAGGTTCCGGGTCTGCTCAATTCCGCTCTCGATTAGACCGGCGATCTTTTGCATCTCCGCGGCCTCATCGGCCTGACGCGCGCTCAGGCGCGACCCGAGCGCCTGCGCAACGAGCGCCGTGCCGGTCAGGTGCTGGCCCAGGCCGTCGTGCAGGTCGTGCCCGATGCTGCGGCGCTCGCGCTCGCTGATGTCGAGGACCGCCCTTTCCAGCCGCTCGCGCTCCAGGATCTCATCTGTCAGGGCGGAGGTCCTCTGTCGGATGCGTCTCTCCATCTCGCGCTGGAGGGCGAGCAGGCTCGAGAGCAGCCAGACGACCATCAGGTACGTGCTCAGCGCGATGAGCGCGTTCCAGGCCGAGATGAAGGGCCTCGCAAACCGGGCACCCGCGGCAAAATCGCCGATTAGCCAGGAAGCGATGCTTGCCACGGAGGCCACGACGCCGAACCGCCACCCGACGGAGGCCACGGCAAGGCATATCGGAAGCAGGTAGAATACGAGGAGCGAGAGCTCGAAGCCCGTGAGGTAGTCGATGACCCCGATGAACAGCACGAGCCCGAAGGTGACTAGGATCCACCGGGTGCTGTGCGAGGGGTCGGCCGAGGACACGATTGTCCTCCAGAAATTGTGCCTCCATTCGCCGAATGAGCGTGTCGGGGCTTCCATGGGTGTGGCGGAGCTCAGGTCTTGCCCCGGGATTCGCCTAGAATTCGAGGTGAGCCCTGAGCGCGTACAGGGGCACCGGGCCCCGGTCCCTGTTGAAGCCAGGGTGATCCACATATTGGAAATCCGGGGTCATCCATAGCCACTTGCACACCTTCACGTCGTAATAAACCTCCCCAATCTCCTCCAGCCCGTAATTGAGGCGGCCGTCCCCAATGTCCAGTCCGATGCCGCCCGCGGCCAGGTAGGCCTTGTGCTCCGACGAAAGTCCGCTTCCCACGACCGCGACCCCGAGAACGTCGTCCGGTCGGTTCCAAGGTGCGCCCTGCAGGCTAAGGCCAAGGGCAACCGAGCTGTCGATCTCGGTGAACGCCCAGGTCTCGGTCCGTCCGTCGTCCCAGCTCAGGCGTGCAAATGCGCCCAGGCCCGTCGTCAATTCCTGGTCCCAGCTGAGCCCGGCCCCGACCTTTGACCTGTAGGCCCTCGTGGCGGTGATGTCCGGGACTCCGGAGGCCGAGGCCAGCGAGTCGTCGTAGTTGCCCATGTTCGCACGATTCCAAAAAAGGAAGGGGCGAATCATTCCGGCGTGGCCGTCCCATGAATACCGCCGGTCGACCTCAAGGACCTGTGCCCACGCTTTGGCCACGTCGGTCTGCAGGGTGGCCCCGTTGGACACCGTGGGCTCCAGGAAAATGCCGTAGTGGAGGAGCCAGTCCTTGGTGTTGAGCTCCGCCACGAACCCGCACGTGTAGCCGATGATGTCCGCGGGGTAGTCCCAGGCCGCGCTCTCCCAAAGAGCCCAGTTCATGAACTGCTTGCGGGAGTCGTGGCTGTAGGCGTTGTCATCGAAGAAATCGTTTGCCGAAAACTTGCCAATCGAGAACGTCAGCCGATCCACATCCACGGTCTCGGCGAACTGGTTCTCGTCGGCCTCGATCTTCTCGGTATCGCCCCCGAGGCCGATCGTCTGGCGGATGAAGAGCCTGGAGGTGTTGTAGTGGAGCTGGTAGAATGCAGCCTTCACGGCCTCGCCGTTCGGAAATCCCGCGATGCCGAGGGTGCTGCTCAGGCCGTGTCCCTGGAGTATCTCCGGGTTGTAGTACAATTCGGCTCCGCTCCAAAGCTTCCGTCCTAGGAAGATTGTCAGGGAAAAGGTTCGTTCGCCTTCCCCTCCCGGCAGGAAGCTGTTCTGGCCGGCATAAGGCGAGTTAAACGAGGAATCCCACTGCTCGATCTCGGTTTCCTGCTGAACGACCGTCCAATTGCCCGGGTCTGAGAGGACCGACCAGGTGTCTGCCGATGGAGGGGGCCGGCTTTCGATCGCGTCGGCCGCCGCGGCCGCAGTCGAAATCAAGAGCCATGCAACCAACAATTTAAGTTCGGAACGGAGACAGCTTCCTGCTCCTTTTTTTGGGGGTCTCGGTTCGGCTTTTGGCATGGGCGCTCGCAAGTCACCCATGGTGGGAACGCGATCCGTGCGGGATCAAGTTCATCCGCAAATCCCTACGTAAAATTAATGCGTCGGGACGGAGGGGTCGGCTCGGCCTTCCGAAAGGCGTGTTCCAAGGGCTGTCCCCGCCCGTTTTGGGCCACTCGGGGAACCTCGGAGCCCTCAAACAGGGGTAGAAATACCAGGCCGGGACCCAATTTCTTGCCCCATGGGATCCCGTTAGGGGACGCTGCATGCTTTTCCCCAATGCCAACGGCACTCACAAAACAGGTATCCCCATACCCCACAGGGCGCCCCCCGGGGCCGTGTCGGCCTGCTGAGGGGATGCGTAGTTATTCGCAATTTAAGCCGATCCAGAAACCCATCCCCGTGCCGATCAAATAGCCAAGGGCGGAAGCCTGCTTTCGTCGCAGCTTAGAGCACGGAATCCGCCTGCTAAGTCACCCTCGTCCAGCCATGGCAGAAACCCACACCCTCGCACCGTTCTCAAAATGGACGACAAACCCATTCGGGCTAGCGGCCAACGGAGAAGCCGGCAGCCCTATTTTCCTCCCTGAACGCAAGGAGGGCAACGCGCCGCTCTCCGCCAGTCCGTCGACGGAACGCCGCCGCAGCAGGCAATCGCTCCCACTCCTTGCGGCATCGGCCGAGCTCGCCCGGGAATCGATTATCATCACGGACGCCGACCTCGACTTCCCGGGCCCGAGGATTATTTACGTAAACCCCTCATTCACAAAAATATGGGGCTATTCACCGGAGGAGGTATTTGGCAAGACTCCCCGCATCCTGCAGGGGCCCAAATCAGATCGCGCGATGCACGGGGAACTCAAGAAAACCCTCCAGCGCGGCGAGATCTTCAAGGGAGAGGGCATCAACTACAGGAAGGACGGGACCGAGGTCATCGTCGACTGGGAGATCGTCCCCCTCTACGGCGAGGACAACACCGTGACCCACTATATTGGCTTCCAACGCGACATCACCAAACGCAAGAGCGAGGAGCAGACCCTGGCCGAGAGCGAGGCGCGCTACCGCACCCTGGTGGAGCTCTCACCGGACGCCATCTTCGTGCACGTCGAAGGACGGATCGTCTTCGCCAACGCCGCGGCGGCGCGGCTTCTGGGCTCGACCGGGCCCGAGGAAGTGGTGGGCCTTGGCATTGCCGACTTGGTGCCTCCGGAGGAAAGGGACGCTATCCGGGAGCGCCTCGAGCGGACCCTTCAGGGGTGCCAATCGCCGAAATTCGAGGAGCAGTGCCTCGTGAGGTTCGATGGCTCGACCGTGCACGTTGAGTCGGTGGGTATTCCCATCACCTACGCGGGCAAGCCCGCCGTCCAGATCCTCTTCCATGACCTCACGGAGCGCATCAGGCTCGAGGAGCAGTTCCACCAGGCTCAGAGGTTGGAGAGCATCGGAATGCTCGCCGCAGGGATCGCCCACGACCTCAACAATGTTCTGGCCCCGATCCTGATGGCGGCACCCATGCTCCGCGACGGCGCGGTAGCCCCTGCCGACAAGCGGCTTCTCACCGACATTGAAAAGAGCGCGGTCCGCGGCGCGGGCCTGGTGCGCCAGATCCTGGGCTTTGCGCACGGCGTCGGCGGCGAGGCGCAGATCGTCCAGCTCAAACACCTCCTCCATGACATCGTGGGTGTCTTGAGCCGCACGGTGTCAAAGAGCATCGAGGTCCGGCTTCAAACCCCGGCCGATCTCTGGCCGGTAAAGGTCAACCCCACCCAGGTCCACCAGGTGATCCTAAACCTCTGTGTGAATGCCCGTGACGCCATGCCCGGCGGAGGCAAGCTCCGCCTGAGCGCCGAGAATGTGACGCTTGACGAGGCCATGGCCGCCAAGCTCGAGCCGGGCGCGCGGCCCGGCAGGTGGGTGGTTCTCCAGGTGCAGGATACCGGAACGGGCATACCGCCTGAGGTGCTCGCTCGGATGTGGGAGCCGTTCTACACCACCAAGCCTGCCGACAAGGGGACCGGGCTCGGACTCTCCACGGTGCGAGGCATCATCGAGAGGCACTCGGGCTTGATCACGGTCCAGACCGAGGTCGGGCACGGGACGACCTTCCGGGCGTACCTTCCGCCAGCCGAGGGAGCGACAGTCGCGGAGGCCGACGCGGCCCAGGCGCCGCGGGGCAATGGGGAGCTGGTCCTGGTGGTTGACGACGACGCACTGATCCGGGTCATCACCACCGCGATGCTCACCCGCCACGGCTACCGCGTGCTCGTGGCGTGCGATGGGGCCGAGGCCCTGGCCCTCATCAAGGCCCGTCGCGGCGAGGTAAGCCTCATGGTGACCGACCTTGATATGCCCCACGTGGCGGGCCCGGCGCTTGCGGAACAGGTCAGGAGTTTGAACCCTGACACCCAGATCCTGGCAATAAGCGGTGGAAAACCTGACACGTCCGAACGCGACCCAAGCACGTTTTCAAACGGCTTCCTGATCAAGCCCTTCTCGGTCGAGAGCCTGCTGTCGATGGTCTACACCCTTATATCCTCGACTCAGCCGCACCTTTGAAGTGAGGGGGAGGCGGTCCCTTCCGTGCTTCCCACGTTGTGCTAGGAAATGGAATGCAGCAGGTTAGAGCGGATTTCACCTGGTTTACGGAGTTTCGAGGCGCGGTGCGACCTCAAGGGTCGCGATTAACGAAAGTCCGGCGCCGCAGGATCGCGGAGTGATGGGGCCAACCTTTTGGGCGATACGAATTGACGACGAAGGGGAGCGGCGGTGCCATCGGCGCCCCGGATGAGCGTATCGATCCCACTTCCGCTGTTCCATGTCGTTGGCTTTTCAGGCCATCGGCAGGTCGAGCGGCCCGCCGACGCCGTGGCCGCGATCCGAAAGGCGCTCGCCTCCCTGCGGCAAGACGGTTCGGGGGAGTGGATCGCACTTTCCTCGGTGGCCGTTGGCGGCGACACCCTCTTTGCAAAGGAGGCCCTCGCGATGGGGCTGCCTTGGCACGCCCTCCTTCCGCTGCCCCAGGCGGAATTCCGCAGCGATTTTTCACCGGAGGACTGGGTAGGCGCGGAGGAACTCATCACCAAGGCCGAGGCCGTCCGCGTGATAGCCGAGAACGGGTCCCGCGAGGACGCGTACCTGGACTGCGGCATGGAGACCGTGAACGAGTGCGACGTCCTCTTGGTACTCTGGGACGGCGAGCCCGCTCGCGGAAAGGGCGGCACTGCCGATGTGATCGAGTACGCCCGGGAGCTGGGCAAGCCCCTGGTCCTGATCGATGCGGCAACCTTTGCGGTGCGCCGCGAAAATTTCTCGGCCTTTTCACAGGCGGACCACAACCTAACGGAGTTCAACAAGCTCCACGACGCCCCAGGGGGCTTGGCCGGCGGCCCGACTGAGCCCGCCGAGTTGGTGGCCATATTCCGTTTCCAGAAGAAGGTGGACCACGCTGCCAGCCGGGGCGCCCCCCAGTTCAGGCGGCTGATCGCCGGCACCGTGATCCTCCACGTCCTGGCCACGCTCGTAGCCGCGGCGGGCCTGGCGTTTGAATGGCACGTGGCGGCACTGCCCTGGGTGAAGCTCCTCTGCCTTGCCGCTGCGCTGGGCGTGGCGCTCGTCCTCCGCTCCACGGGGGCCCACCACCAGTGGGTGCGCTGCCGCCTAGCCGCCGAGATCGCGCGTTCGGCGCTCGCCACATGGGGCCTGCCCCGGAGGGCGCCGCTTTTCGAGGAACTCGATATCCCTGAGTTCCGCTCGCTCATGCGCTCACTGCACGTGCTCCACATCCGGTCCTCGGCCGTGCAGCCGGTTTCCATGGAGGATTTCAAGCAGAGCTACCTGGCAAAGCGCGTCGATGACCAGTTGAGCTATTACCGCCGCAGGCTCGCCAAAGCCCTTCCCCAGTTGGTCCGCCTTCGAGCGGGATTCTGGGTAAGCACGATCCTGGCGCTCGTGTGCACGGCGGCCTATGCGCTTAAACTCGTGCACCTGCCGGAACGGGGCGAGCAGCTCCTGTATTATTTCCTGCCGATCTCGCTTCCCGTGGTTGCGGCGGCCACCATATCGCTCATCTCCGTCCACGATCTTCACCGGCGGGTGGCGCGCTACCGCGAGATGGAGCACGTCCTCGATTCCAGCCGCAAGCAGATCGCATTCTGCAGGACATGGAACAGCTTGGAGCGTATCGTGCAGCGGACCGAGGGGACCTTAATTCAGGAGGTGCTGGAGTGGCACTCGATCACCAGTTTCGCTGAGTCGCACTGAGGGGCCAGCAGTCCAGGCTGGCCCCGCTGCGGTTCAGGGCGTCGGGCGACAAGATCTGCGGTGTTTTGGGCAACAGAGTACCAGTTGTCTGCCCAGGGAAGGCTATACTATGCCCGTAATGGACCAAAAATTGCACCGGGGCCCAGCCCACTGCTTCCGCAGTGGAGCGGATAGAGCGGCCTGCCCTAGGCGATGCGGGGCGCGTCGCGTGGGAGCCTGAAAAGCCGTGCCCGGACTCGCCACCCGCTCCGCCGAGGCCCAGGCCTCAGTCGTCCGTGGGTTGGCAGGCGAGGACCCAGTGCGGCGCGCCGAAAGGGCCGTTCCAAGCCTCCTCCTTGGAAAAAGCGAGGCCGTCCAGCGCGTGTCGTGCCTGGCGGCGGAGGTCGCACTGAGCGACGTCACCGTGCTGATCGAGGGGGAAAGCGGCACGGGAAAGGAGATTGTGGCGCGCATGATCCACCGACTGGGCGCCCGCGCGAAGAAACCCTTCATCTTTGTGAACTGCGCGGCGCTACCCGAGCAGCTCGTCGAGGCCGAGCTCTTCGGCTACGTGAAGGGTGCGTTCACGGACGCCCGATTCAACAAGCCCGGGCGCTTCCTCCTAGCGGACAGGGGCACCCTTTTTCTCGACGAGATCGGGGACATGCCCATGAAGGGGCAGGGCGACCTCCTAAGGGTGCTTGAGGACGGGGCATTTCGCATGGTGGGCGGAACGGACCTTATCCAGGTCGATGTGAGGGTCGTGGCCGCCACGAACAAGCGCCTCGAGGAACTGGTCGCCGCCGGACGTTTCAGGGAGGACCTTTTCTACCGGCTGAAGGTGATACCCATCGCGATACCGCCCTTGCGCGAGCGCTGCGAGGACATCCCCTTGTTGGCGGAGCATTTCCTTGGTCGGTTCTGCGAGAAGTACGGACGTGACCCCAGCAGGCTCTCGGCGGAGGCGCTGGAGGCCTGCGTGCGGTTTCCTTGGCCGGGCAACGTGAGGCAGCTCCGGAACGCCATGGAATGGCTCATGGTGACCACGGCAAAAACCACGATTGGAGTTCCGGAGTTGCCTCACTACCTCCATGGCCGGGCCGTTCCGGCCAGGTCCACGTCCCTGCGGCCCGGGATGACGCTCATGGAAGCGGAGCGGGTGCTGATTGAGGAGACCCTCCGCCACGCAACCTCGAACCGCGCGCACGCGGCCAGGCTTTTGGGAATCAGCCGCCGGTCCCTCCAATACAAGCTCAGGCGCATGGGGCTTGCCGAAAAATGAAGACCAGGCCTTCACCAGCGAAAACCTGCACTAAACGCCCGCTAACGGTGCAATCCTTGCACCGTTTAAGGCCTGCGGTCGGCCCCGGGAATGGAGCACAATACCCCTATCCCGATTGCAGACAAATGCTAACGAGACGCGACCGACGGGCGGCATGGAGGGTGCAAGGAAAGGGGCGTGTCCACTCCGGGCACGACCAACAAAAAACAACGAAAATCAAATCATGAATCCCGACATTAATCCTGCCGGCACCTCTACGGTTACCGCGACCCCGGTCGCCCCTGCAGCGCCTACGCCGCTGAATTCCAGTCCTGTTCCGCAGGCCAAGCAGCGGCCTGCCCGAACGTTCAGAAAGCCGCAGGCTGCGCCCACTCCTGGCCAGGCTGCATTCGTCAAACACTGAGTCGACCTCGAGGCGACCCAAGACCTAAACCAAGCGAACCCATCACCTGCCGCCGGGCGCCCCCTGGGCCCCGGCAGCCGGTCCCTTCACCCCCACCATGGATGTCATCACAATCGTCTCAAACCTTACCCAGCTCCAGAAATTCAGCCGTAGCCATGAGCCCCTGACGGCGGGCCAGAGACTCACGGTGACTCGGATCCGCAGGGAAACGCCATCCCAAGTCCTGGCCCATTTTGACGGGCTTCTCTCCCGCGACCAGAAAGGCGTCGCAGAGGTCCACAACGGTGTTTGCAACGGCTGCTACCTGCGCCTTCCCACTTCCGTGACGCACGGGCCGATGGACGAATTGGTCGTGTGCGAAACCTGCGGGGCCTACCTGTCCTTCGCCGACGCAGGATCCCTCTCCGAGATGTCGCTGGCCTCGCGGTAAGGGCCGGGTCCGGGCCTGAAGTCGCCGAGCCGGATCAGGGCCAGGCCACGTTCAGGGCCTCGAGCCCGTGGAAGTGGTAGGAATCGCGGTAGCGCGGCCGTTCACTCAGGAAGATTCCGGGTAGTCGTTCGAAAAGCAGGGGCAGAGCGACCTGCAGTTCGAGCCTGGCGAGCGGTGCTCCCAGGCAGAAATGGATGCCTCCGCCGAACGACGCGTGTGCGGATGCCCCTCCCTGGACGGGCCTGGTGGGGTCGAACACATGGGCCCGGGGATACCGGGCCGGGTCGCGATTGGCGGCGCCGTAGAGCAGTGCGACCTCGGCGCCGCGCAGCAGTTTCACGCCCCCCACATCCACGTCCTCCTGGGCGTACCTGCTGAACATGTGAAGCGGCGGGTCAAACCGGAGGCACTCCTCGACAGTCGCCTCGGTGGCGGCCTCCGTGGCGAAGGCCGCTTGAAGGTGCGTCTTCTCCTCAAGGAGCGTCTTTACGGCGTTCCCGATCGAGTGGACGGTGCCTTCGTGCCCTGCGTTAAGCAGCAGGATGCAGGTGGCGATCATCTCATCCTCAGACAGGCTCTCGCCGGTCGCCTCGGCGGCCAGAAGGTGGCTTATCAGGTCGTCAGCCGGCTTTTTTCTGCGCTCGGCGAAATAGCCCCTCAGGAACCCCGAAAACTCTAGGGTGGCAGCTTCGGCCGAGTCCTCCATGGCCCGCGTTCGGCCCAGCTGGAACATGGCAACCATCCGGTGCGACCAGTCGAGAAGCTGAGGAGACATGTCGGCCGGAACGCCGAGGAGCTCGGCGATCACGACGACCGGTATCGGGGCCGCGTACGCGGCGATGAGCTCGGCGCCGTGGGAGGGCTCCATCCGGTCGATGAGCTCGTGGGCGAGAGCGGAGATCCGGGGCCTGAGGCGCTCGATGTTTCGTGCGACGAAGGCCCGGTTCACGAGCGTTCGCAGCCGCGTGTGGACCGGAGGCTCGCGCTCGAGCATCGAGTCCCGGTTCACCTCGTGGAAGGCCTTCACGTGGGCGGGAACCGGCTTGGGTGGCGGGGCGGGCTCGCCGTGCGGCGGCAGCAGCTCCCTGCCAAAGCGCCGGTCGCGGAGGATCGCGCCCACGTCCGCGGCGTTCAGGAAGCACCACACGCGCTGCTCCTCCCAGTAAAACGCGGGTGTGACGGCCCGGATCCGCTCATAGGCCGCATAGGGGTCATTGTAGAAACCCGGGTCGTTCGAGTTGATGGAGACCGAGCGCCGCTGCGCGTCGATGGTGAGCCACGGTGCTTCGCGGGATGGCATTTTTATTGAGCTGAGGTTTCCAGTGGGGGAGGGCGCGGGCAGTGGCTTCTTCAAATGAAGGAGCTTCGATCCGTGATCCACAGCAAAACGGGGCGGCCTGCGAATTCACATTGAGCCTCGGTGCTTGCGACACGCAGGAGTATGGGCTAGGTTATCCGACAACGGCCAACGACCATGAATATCAGGCTGACGGTCCTTTTGCTCGGGTTGCCCGGAGTGGTTCTAGCTTCCGATCCAGAGAGGACGCCTGAGCCAAGGCCGCGCCTCACGCAGGAATTGCGAAGCCGGGCTGAGGCGGTTCACCCGACCCAGAAGAGGCTTCCGGCCCTGCAGGCCAACGGGGTCCCGACGGAGGCTAAGGACCAGATTACGGTCGTGGGCGCTGACCATGGAATGATCGGAAGGCCAAACGGGCCGTCGCCGGCAAGCCGCCCATTTGACCTTCAGGACGGAGGGACCTACTGGAGCAATAGGGCGGCTCTCTTCACGACGGAGACGATGCTCCAGTACGATGCGCCAAATGCGGGGTGGGATCTGCTGAGGATCACCTTTTAGGGCCGGCTCATTTCGGGCGGAGGAAGGTGCCCGGCCTCAACCTGGCGGGGGCTCCTGTCAAGCCCGAGTGATCCTCCTGTCGGCCAAGGGTTGCGTCAGGATTGCGCCCCAAGCATCCTGCCCCGTCCCCAACATGCGCCCGTCCGCCAGCCCGGAGATTCCCACGCCCGAAGCGCCGCACCCGTGGGTGGCGGCCACAGGGATAGCCCTCGCGACGGCCGCCGTCTACGCGGACTCGCTCTCTGGGCCGCTGATTTACGATGACCACCTTTGGATCACGTGGAACCAGTCGATCCACAATCTGGCGAGCATCGGCACGGTGCTGTCCGCGCCCACGGACCCTGCGGTCCATGGACGCCCGGTCCTTAGCCTCACCTTCGCGCTCAACTACGCCGTGAGCGGCACCAGCGCCTGGAGCTACCACCTGGCAAACTTAGCGATCCATGTCCTTGCGGCGCTCGTGCTCTTCGGGATCGTGAGGAGGACGCTCGCCATGCTTCCCGGCGCATTCCCGGGCGAGAGGGACCGGTTCTTTCCGGCCCTCGGGGCCGCGCTCCTGTGGGCCGTCCACCCGCTCCAGACCGAGGCCGTGACGTACGTCGCCCAGCGGGCGGAATCGCTCATGGGGCTCTTCTACCTCCTGACGCTTTATTGCTTCATCCGGGGAGTGGAGATGCCTGGGTCGAGGCGATGGCGCCTCCTCGCCGTGCTATCCTGCCTTCTCGGCATGGCGACAAAGGAGGTGATGGTGACGGCACCGCTCATCGTGCTGGCTTATGACCGGACGTTCGTCGCCGGGAGCTTCCGCGGGGCGCTCGGTGCGAGGGGTGCGCTCTATGCCGGCCTGGCGGGGACCTGGCTCGCCCTCGCCCTCCTGATGGGCGGTTTCGGGGGGCGGGGCCTCGGGTACGGCCTCGGGTTCACATGGTGGTCCTATGCGCTTCTCGAGTCGTGGGTCATCCTTCATTACCTGCTCCTGTCCCTCTGGCCGTTCCCGCTCGTGTTTGACTACGGCACGAACCTGGTTGGCACCGTGGCGGACACTATCCCCTGGGCGTGCCTGCTGCTTTGCTTGGTCGGCGCCACCTTCCTCGCGTTCAGGAGGCGCCCCGCCCTCGGTTTCGCGGGCGCGTGGTTCCTTCTGATCCTGGCGCCGGCCTCAAGCGTGGTGCCCGTGGCTTTCCAGCCGATGGCCGAGCACCGGATGTACCTGTCGCTGGCCGCGGTGACGGTGCTCGCCTCCATAGGCGCGTGGCGATGGCTCGGAACGCGGTGTGTGCCGGTCGTATTGGCCGGCGCCGCGGTACTGGGAACCCTCGCGGCGTTTCGCAACCGCGACTACCGAAGCGAGGTGGCAATCTGGGGCGACACGGTCCTAAGGCGCCCCATGAACGAGCGCGCGCGCCTGACCCTCGGAAGCGCGCTCGCGCTTGACGGAAGGAACGAGGCCGCGGCGGCTCAGTTCAGGGAAGCGCTCCGGATCGACCCAGGCGACTTCGAGGCCCGCAGGAACCTTGGGCTCGCCCTCTTTCATCTGGGCCGCGTGGACGAGGCGCTCCGCCAGTACCGTAGCATAGCGCCGATGGCCCCCGACTCGGCCCCGCTCCACTACGACATCGGCCTTGCGCTCGACAAGCTAGGGCGCGAGGACGAGGCGGTTGAGGAGTTCCGCAGGGCGCTCCGAATCGACCCCGCGGATGGCGCGGTGCGCAATAATCTGGGAAGTGCGCTCTTCAGGTCGGGCCGGGTCGACGAGGCCATCGTCCAATACGAGATCGCACTGAAGGACAGCGCCGACCCGGCGCGGATCCATTTCAACCTTGGGATGGCGATTGCGAGCAAGGGCGGCCTCCTAAGGGCGCTGGATCAGTACCGGGAGGCGGTGCGGCTCGATGCCAACTACGCGGAAGCCCACAACAACCTAGGCTATGTCCTCTACCAGCTGGGGCGCTATCCCGAGGCGATAGCCGAGTTCGAGGAGGCCCTGGAGATAAGGCCCGACTACCCGATAGCGCGGACGAGCCTTGAGACACTCAGGAAGCTCCAGGCGGCCCCGGAAGCCGGCCGATAGGCCTGGCGCGGGTTGCATTCGGGTATTGTTCAGAGGACCCTATCTCGAATCCCACGCTTCCGTTGCAGTTTGCCCGCTGACAACGCACCTGACGGGCCTGCGCCTTTTTCGTATCATGATTGCCCCAGACAAGAGCAATGGCCTGAACGAGCCGTCCGAGGTCATTGTGGATAAAGTGAGCTCGCTGCGCCGGGAGCGGATTGCAACCTCCATAGGTAGGTTGGCGGCATCCGATATGCGAGCGATCGACACCGCTTTGCGGGGGTGGCTCGCCTTGGGGTAGACATTCGAATTCGCTGAGGTTCTATGCTGTAAGATGGGGCGGCCAACGGGACTCGAACC
>Ga0302320_10000773_pt1 | contig 75435 bp, 56 predicted proteins | sample Bog_T0_3_FD_202130 | JGI IMG/M metagenome (GOLD analysis project Ga0302320, IMG submission 202130) | Peat permafrost microbial communities from Stordalen Mire near Abisko, Sweden - Bog_T0_3 | ecosystem: Environmental > Terrestrial > Soil > Wetlands > Peat | place: Sweden: Abisko, Stordalen Mire... | reverse complement strand
ATTTATTTCTGAGGTCGTGATCCATGATAGCCCAATGGTATTAGTGTTCAGCACGGCGCTGAAATCAATGAGGGTGACAGGAAGCGGCGTGCTATTCGCCGCCACATTAAATGGGGAAAATGAGCTTACCGTAGCAGAGGCGGTTTGGCTGCTTACACTGCCGTTGCCGCTTACAGTTTGCCAGGATCCTTCATAAGGTGATATGCCGATGTTCAGGCCAGCTTTCTGAAAGGAAGATCCTTCCAGTGCAGTGCCAGAGGATGACCAGTTCAATGTAATGGTTACATTTCCTGAACCAGCAGACCGGCTTATATTCCAAACTGCATTTAATGCATTGCTTAAAGCGGTGCTGCTGAAAAGAGGGCCATTAGCAGATCCGTTGGTAGTTACACCGGTATACACAAATGCTGAAAAGCTTTCTCCGGTTGCAGCACCGGGATTGAGCGTGGCAGGCAGGTAATAAGCCGCTGTCCCTACAGGGAATAGCCTGGCGGTATTGGCCGCTAGGCTGTTGATGTTCAGGCTGCCAGTGCCAGATGTACCATTGCCTGTAATGATATAATTGCTTGCCGAAGCACCGGCAACAGCAGATGCTCCGGAATTGAGCGTTAGGGAATAATTGGTAGCATCTAGTTTTCCGCTCGTGAGCGTAAGCAGTTTGTTCAATGAGGTGGCAATGCCAAGCGCCACATTTCCATTGGTATTGTTAATGGTAAGACTGTTAAAAGTAGTGCTTTGCGACCCGCCAATTGTTTGTGCTGCACTGCCATTAAAGATCACCGTTGTATTGGTGTTTGTAAAAGTGCCACCGTTATTTGTCCAGTTTCCGCCGATATTGATATTGGTAGTTGTAGTGGCATTTAATGTTGACCCGGAAGATAAAACCAGGTTGTTGCTTATATTCAAAGGACTGGAAGGGATCGTTTTTATGGACGCACCAGCAATCGTCAGATTGTAATAAGTTGGGGTAACAGAGATGCTCTGTGCCGATGATGAAACATAACCAACCGTACCTGCGCCTCCGGAAAAAATTGCTCCCGTTCCGCTCCATGAGCCACTTACATTCAGCAGGCTTGAACCGCCATTCAAAGTGCCCCTGGTCATTGTTATATAGGTCACGCTGTGCGTTAAGGAGGAGCCAAGATTTAATGTGCCGCCATTCCCGTTCATGGTTAGTGAATCGGTTGATATATTGCCTGTCAGTGTAGTGGTGCCGGATGTTTTAGTGAAAGAAACCGAGCCTGTTGTTGTAAATCCTGTAACATTGTTTGATGCAACTGTGCCACTGATAGTAACATCGTTTGCCCCGAAGTTAAAACTGCCGCTGCCTGTGGTTGAAAGATTGCCTTGTATCGTCACGGCGGCACTTGCAACTGCTGTGCCTGAACCTGAAAAAACCAGGTTCTGGTAAGTTACGGCAGCGTTGATGGCCGGATTGTTGTTAGTGTATGTAATCGTACTGCCTGCTGCAGGCGCATTCAGAGTAGTCACGCTATAATTGACTGCAAATGTTGCGGCATCTACCAGCAGTGTTCCCGATGCCCCGATATTTAATATAGATGTTGTAAGCAAGTAGCCGTTGGGATTGAAAACGCCTGATGTCACCGTTAACCCCTGGTTGTTCAATACCATGTTACCACCAAGAAGGACCTGACCGGAGGTTTTATTAATGGTTACAACACCAGTGCCTGCAGTCCCGGTTGATATAACTCCTAGCAAAATCTGATTACCAGTGCCATTGAATGTGATATTCTGGCCGGAATTGCCAGAAGTCCCGTTGAAAGTATAATTGCCCGTTAATGAAATATTTCTGTTGCCTATAGAAGCATATCCCAGTACACCTGTGCCAGCCAGTGAACCAAAAGAACTCACGCCGTCACCTGCAATCGTAAGAAAATTTCCACCAGTCAATGTAAGCGTTCCCATTATGTTTATTGCCCCGCAGGACTGGTTAGTGCCTGTGCCTACGGTTGCACCAGAAACGATCACTACTGAGTCAGTGGAAGCCGGCACTACGCCGCCAACCCATGTGGATGTTGAGCTCCAGCTACCGGTCACTGCTTTTGATATTATAGTTGCTGCCTGTGCAGATAAAACAAACAGAGAGGCGAAAAAAAGTAAGCTGAGATTTTTGAGGGGTAAGTTTAGTTTAGTTTTCATAACTACAATTTGGCAGAGATATTTCCATTAGGATGCCAGATTGTATCACGTTATATATCAATCATTTTCGAAATGCATGACTTACCGAAATTCTATTGTATAGAAATTATTCTATCAGGCAGATTTGCAATTCAATTTTGGACTGGGTATTTTATTGATCTTAAAAAAGGATTCCTGAAGCCTGCATCGCGCTTTTGTGTATTTTCCGGCTCCTCCGATGGGAAAGGTTTTTATTTATCGAGATCCCATCCTTTATACGACAATGTTTCCGAACCTTTAAAACTTCGGGAATATTGCCGTAAATCTTTTTACTGCTTAAAATGCGAGAACACGCTTTATATGACGGATGCTTGTAGGTTTAAAAAATGCAGAAAAAAAATATGTAAGTCAGAAAAGTTTATTTAAATCGTAAAGAAAGATTAAATGTATGGCCATAAAGATTGAAGATAGCTTTCGACTTCAAGAAGATATCGGCCACCGCGGAGAATATAACGACCCCCGAGGAGAAGATAGCTACCGATTCGGAGTTGGCGTCGTCCAATAAGAAAATAGCGGGGTTGCATGCAAAGTTCCCTTCATGAACCCGGCACTCCCGCAAGCATAGTGGTAACAGCTATCAAAAAAGGTGTCACCACTCGTTAGCAGCTTTCCAAAGTTTTCAAAACTTAGGAAGGCTTTCCAGACATGATTGCTATATTTGAAACAGCAATAACTTTACCTATCAACTACTGACCACTCCTTATGCCCATAAGCTGGAATGAAATAAAGAGCAGAGCACTTGCATTCAGCAAAGAATGGAGGGGCGAGACCAGCGAAGACGCAGAAGCAAAAACTTTCTGGGATGATTTTTTCAAAGTATTCGACATCAGGAGAAGAAGGCTCGCCGCATTCGAGTTCCATGTAAAAAAGCTGCACAATAAAGATGGTTTCATTGACCTCTTCTGGCCGGGCACGCTGATAGTGGAACATAAGAGCAAGGGCAGAAGCCTCGACAAAGCACGCGACCCGGTGTTCGATTATTTTCCCGGCATCAACGATAAGGAACTGCCGCAATACATCCTCGTTTCTGATTTTGCAAACTTCAGGTTATACGACCTCGACAACAATACACAGCATGATTTTCCTCTGGGCAAACTTATTGACAATATCGGCTTGTTTGGCTTTGTCGCTGGCTATCAGAAACCATAAAATATTTTATCCCTTCGCACAACTCTCATGATTTCTTGCCAGATTCATGCACCTGATTTTTATTAATATCATCTGTTCAATTCCGGCATTATTATGGGCTGCTGACAGTTAAAGCCATTTCATCGTTCTATGTTATAAAGCCCGTTCATTTAAATAAAACTGAACGGGCTTTTATCTGAATTTTTAAATGACCTATTTGACCCCGGCCCTTGCCTTTTCAGTGAGCCTGATGGCTTCGTCTATATGCACAAATGCCCTTTTCCTGAGGCCTTTTGCAAAATCATTGTCCTCATCTTTCCCGATATCTGCCCTTGCTCTCCTTAACCATTCAAGCGCTTTCACTAAGCGCCCTTTGTGTTCGTTGATCTCATCTACTTTAGGATGGTCCTCAATATTCTTGCCATCATCAATAGATGCTTTCTTGATTTCATTGATGGCATCGTCAATTTTCCTTACTGCCGCAACCTCATCTTCAGTAGTGTTCCAGTTGCCCGGGCGGTGCTCGATCATCCATCGCGCAGCGCGAAGGTCAGATAAAGCATGAAGGTATGCCGGATGGTCTTTTTGAGCGAAAGCTCCTGTTGCAAAGAATGCTGAAATGGCCAGCATCATGAACGCGATTTTTTTCATTTGTAAAAATTTAAGTTTTAAGATTTCAATTGGCAAATTACTTCACAATACGCTTGTCGATATGCAATTTTGAAACCAAATAACAATTTGATAACGCCAGGTTTGTTGTTCCAAGCCTCAGCAATATCCAAAGCTGTGCAGAGCCCTCTTATCTGCGAACTAATATCACCCCCTCCATATGGTAAACTACTAATATTTTCCGACCTAATTGCTGGTAAATCTACTGATCCTATGCGATGTGTTATTCTGTATTAACATTTCGCGCATACTAACCCGGCAATCATCAGCGTTTGCCACAGATAAAAGTTAACAGGGCATTAAACCTTTTAAACCAAATGCGTTCTTACTAAAAATTAAACAACCAACAATCATGAAAACAAGCAATTTTATCCGTATTACTCTGATGGCAGCTTCTATCACATGTATTTTTGCATGTAAAAAAGATAGCTCCTCCTCTTCGAGCTCGACAACTTCCACAACGAGCATTGAAACGGCGGCAGATGACCAGGCAATGGTTTCCAATGAGAACGATGCACTGGACAATGATGCTACTGCGGCAGTAAGCGCCAGCCCCTCTATCTCAGGAGCTTCTTACAATCCGTCAGGTGTTAAGTCAGGCAGCTCTGTGCTTGGCGGTCCGGACAGCCTGAGCATTTGCGATGCAACCATTACTTTTGACACAACATCTTCTACAAAAACGATCACAATTATTTATAACGGCACTAATTGCTGGGGCAACCGCACCCGCACTGGAAGTGTTTCGATCACTACCCCAAGAGTCGGTTACTGGAAGGCCGCAGGTGCACAAGTTTCAATTACCGTCACTAACCTTAAGATCACCCGTATCCGCGACGGAAAGTCTATTGTCATCAATGGCACCAAGACGATCACGAACACGGATGGCGGATTGTTGGTTGATCTGGCTACCATTGATTCAGTAGTCCATGACATCAGCAGCTCTTTCAACATTACGTATGCAAATGGCACCACACGTTCATGGAGCGAGCAAAAACACCGCGTGTTTACTTATAATAATGGTATCGTCATCACAACGACCGGCGGAGAATCTGGTGTTAACCGGGCAGGTGTAAGCTTCACATCAGTTATAGCCCAGCCAAAAGTAATCGAGCAGTCATGCGACCTGAGGCTTGTGAGCGGTAAAGATTCTACGACAAGGACTGATAACATCACGTCCTCTACCACCTACGGACTCGATGTAAACGGCAACCCTGTAAGCTCATGCCCTTTGGGTTACTATTATGCTGAATTTATCTGGAGCAATGGCAACAACGGCAAGACATTTACATATATCTTCCCTTATTAAAATATAGCTCACCGCAAAAAAAAGCCTCCAAAATCCGGGGGCTTTTTTTGTGATTGCTAATTTGTTGCGTCTGGTTGTGTTGTATGCAAAATCATCCTCCCGCATTCCACATACGACTTTTCCAAATATAATCCGGCTTTCTCTGTCATTCCCACAAAAGAGGAATCCCACGTCTTTACTCAGACCGCCAGCCACAACACAGCGCAAGATATATGTACTGATTGCCACGCCTAAGCCTTGTTCCCTGGGAACGATTGGTGGGTAGCTGAAAGATCAAGGCAAGATCGTTCCACAGGAACAATTTGCGTTAAGCAGGAAACGTTCTGACGCACCTTGCTCACCACAATGCTGTAATTGTATAATTCATCTTGAAGTGAGATACAAGTTGCACATAGTTTCACCCATCCCATTTTCATTTTTTGGTTTATGGATCGAATGACATATTTTTATTTATCCAATGGCCATTTTAAAAACGATCAACGATATGCATGCAAAAAAAATGCTCTTCCTGCTTTTTCTATCTCTCGCAGCATTTGCAGGGGAAGCCCAACTCAAAAACACCAAATGGAAAGTAACACTTCAGTTGCAGGAGCTTACGGATGTGATATTTGATTTCAAAGCGGATACGCTGAAAGCAATCCTGGTTGCTGATAGTTCGGTGCTGGAAACAATGACCTATACTGTTCAGGCCGATGCGCTGAAACTAAAACGGGTTTCCGGGCAAAGTGGTTGCGACAATGAAGCAGTGGGCGTCTATCATTTCAAAATAACCAATGATCAGTTGGTCGTTACGCTTGCAGATGATCCATGCAATGACAGATCTTCCGCTTTGGATCAAACCAGGTGGACTAAACTGAGTCAATGATATATCATCAGGTAAAATAATAGCAGATGCAGTATAACCGGATTTCGTCAAATCGATCCGGCACAGGCGGGAGAGAAATCTGTGGCATTATTGACGGCTGGAGATTTCTCATCCCGCGCAACATGCATTATTGCATAAGAACCTGAGGCGGGATTCGAAATGACGGATCTTGTGGAGTTGGTTTGGGCTTATTCTGCCTTATCCTGCGATGATAAGTATCGTACCTTCCTGGTCTTCTATTAAACCTTAATGCGTCGTGCTATTAAATTATCGAAATACTTAAACATGGATGTGAGTGTTGACTCGAAATATTGCTTGTAATTTTCCCGCAGAGAGGGACAAGTCTTGCTTCGCCAAAAAAGTACCCAGCCTGCGGCGGGCACGCCCAAAAAGGCGACCCGAAAACCTGGACTGCGTCTGCCAGGGATGTACATCGTCCCGACTTTATCGGGATAAACTGTTTTCGGTTCCGCCGCGGCGAATTTCTATTGAGCGATTAATCGTAACATGAACTGTAAATAATAAATGAACAGCGGCAAGCCGGCACGGAATGCTATGAACAGGACTTCGTCAATCCGTGGAGGTTGGTGGTCATTGTCAAACTCAAAATTATAGGCATACACTATCTGATATTTAGCGAGGACTATCTCAGGTGTTCCGCAACATGTATTTAAAATAGCAGAGTTTACCTCGGAGATATGTGCATTGATTTTTATTAATTTGTCTTGTGGTATCAGCCGGGCTTCACCTGAGGTTTTAATCCATAGAATGAAATATTTTTTCCTCATAGTTTTTTTATTAAGCTGTAAAACTGGGCCAGCAAAAGTAATTGCCCATAATCCCGAAAATGATACGACCTCACCAGCATCTGCCAAACATGACCCTTACGAGACAGGAAAAGCCACTGTCCGCCTAAACGCCGTAATGGAAAGAATTCTTAAATTCCCCGAGGTAGAGGCAATTAACAAACAAATCAGCAACTCAAGCAAAGGGGTGCATGGTGTGTCTATTATTGTGCGTGATGAATTCGAAGGTGACACTGCCTATTATGATTTCATGGTTGAAGACAACTCGCATGAAGACAGATAAGTAAACAGTTTCAATTTTCTGTTGGAAAAGAAAACAGGGCAAATCAAAGTATATGACCCATTGCTCGACTCGATTATGAGCTTGCAGGACTGGCGTAAAACGTCAACGGCTTTACATAGGAACTGAATATGGTGCGTTCGTTTTTGATATCGTGAGATTATTTTTCTATTTGGGTTGAGATACTTTCTATCCATTGTGCCATTAAATCCGCGACCTGCTTTTCTTCGCCTGTATACATATGATCTGTACCACTAATCATTGTCGTTGTAACACTTTTAGGTCCTCCCGCGTGTTTTCTGATACTCGACTTTAGTAGTTCAAGATCTTTTTCATTGCCTATATCGTTAGAAGCATAAAATGCTAAAATGGGGCAACGAATTCTGCTAACAGCGGCATTCGCGTGATTGATCCCAAAAAAGTCACCATCCCTGGGCGCACCCTGAGTTTCGTCCATAATTGCAGCAGCACTCCGATATGATGGAAAAGAACGTGTAGTATCCTGCACAAGAGCCTCTCCCTTGTTTTCGGACACCAACCGGGCTGCCTGTTTTATCAATGCAGAATCAAGAGGATTGCGACTGTAATCACCAACTCCCCCAGACCCCAAAACCAATCCGATAACACGATTGTCTTGCTGTCGGGACTGAAAATCACGAACGGGTGCACATCCGGCACTATGCCCAACTAAAACAATTTTTTTGAATCCATTTGATTCAGCAAAATCAACCCATCCAGCAATGTCTTTCCATTCTTCGCTTGCTATTCCCCAATAGCCACCGCCTCTTATACGTTTGTCTCCATTATATCCTTCCACGTTTCCAAGGTCATGCATTCGTGTGTTGACATCAAAACATGTATAACCTTCTTCAGCGAGGTATCTTCCAATGGATACATAAGTTGGTGAATAAAAATTTACACCCCAGCCATGAACCCAGATGATTGCTATTAGTTTGGCTTTTTCTTTTTTAGGCGTAAATATCAGCCCTGCATTGATAATATCATCATTTGATTTAGAAAAGACTAATTGTTCAGGGAGGGTCGCATTTTTGACTTTACCGTTGTACTTGAAAAATTTAAAGTATACAAAAACGGACGAAACAAAAATTAATACAAGGGCAATTACCCCCATGATGATTCTGTATAAGTAACCAATTTTCTTCATTGAGTTTTAGTACTTCTAAGATAATTCTTTGTCATTTCAAAATGACGCACAACGGAAAATAATTGTTGTGTTAGCCCCAATCTAGTTGTTCTTTAATCATATTTGCGAAGCACAATATGGCTGTCGCGATTTTTTATAACAGGCTTTACATCAACAAATTGAAAAATATACGAAGCCGGCGAGAGGCAAAAAGGTTTGTATATTTATGAGTTGGCTAAGATGAAAAATAATATGAAACTTAAAAAATATCTTTTTTCCACATTATCATTGTTGGTAATTTCAGTCACGATAAGCGAATGCCTTTACGGACAATATCAGGATAGTGTGCTTCAAAATAAAAAAGCAATAGATTCGATTTTGCTAACTGAATATTTAAGCCGGCTTCCGGGTAATCCCCAAACATTTTACAGCAAAGGTTTTGATATGAGGGCAAAAGCTTTGCAACATCTCGTCCTTAGCTGCGTTAGATTTTATGAGATGAAATTTTCCGGGAAGAAATTTAAAATGAGCATCTATGTGTTAAATGAAAGCGATTGGAAGAAACCGCCTTTTGGAGTACCCTATGGATTACCTGATTATCTACCACAAAATAAGCTTGAGATAATTGGCGCAGATAAAAATGCGCTGGCGCATATTTCCGGCAAACCCGATGATCCGGTAAAATCAGACAGTATTGTTTCAGGATACGATTATGTTGCGCTTCATGAACTGGGACATTATTTTTTTATTACTTTAAATAATCTGCGCACAGAAAAATGGCTGGATGAATTTTTAGCCAGTTATTTTATGATTTGTTATGTCAGGGAAAATAATATTGACTTTGATTTGAAAAATTTCTTTATGCCCGAAGGGGATCAGAAGCACAAAACTCTGCAAGATTTTGATAAATTGTACGATGGTGTCGGTCCTGCAAACTACGATTGGTATCAGAAACAATTTTTGCAATTGGGTTTACAATTATACCCCTTGCTAAGACTGGGCTTAATAAGCAAGATTATTGAGAATTATTCCATTCATGGCAAGCGCTTAACTCCACTAGCGCTATTAAAAAGCATCGCGCCGGAAACTACAAATAACTGGCTAAAGCAAATGCAATAAAACCTCCCGCAATAGCACAAGATTACATATAATCAGAGTCAAGGCGCAAGCATGGTTTTCATGGAAGCGGTACAAGTAGTGCGTGAGCATTAATATCATAGCGAAGAGGGACATGGGATTTAGCTAAGTTCTATTAATCCTTTTGAAAATAAATAGTTGGCTGAGGGCTTTGATCCAGAATGGCGCAAGCTTGCGCGGTTTCTAGGCGGTTATTTGGCACAATAAACGACACCCTTTGGGACCGGCTGATTCATAGACAAAAACGGCCGCTAACTTTGGTATGCTATTACAAGCTTCGCTTAGTGGGGGACATATCAGGTCACTCAGTGCAACCGGGCGACTGTGGGGAAGGGCGAATTAAGCTTACGGTTTGGGATTGACTTTATCTTTTTCAAGCGTCGGCTTGCCCCGGCCATAGGTGATCAGTTCCCCGGGATCTTCCTCTTTAAGAAACCTGCTTTTGATTTGAACTGGTTATTTTATTACGAACATCGTAGCTTTGCAGCATTTAATAACACAGATAAAATAATTTAGCATGTCAGCCAGGGATGATAAGATGAGCCAGTTTATTTCTGCCATGTTCAGCCTGAACAGGGCAATAAAATCCGAGTCGGAGCATTGCTGTAAGATCTGTGGCGAAATAAATGAAAAGGAACTAATGATTTTAGCTTTTGTAGGGGAAAATAAAAGTGTAAAAATGAGCGAGATAGCCGATTATTTAAAGGCTCCGCTGAGCACGCTTACCAGTATTGCAGATAAACTCGTTGCCAATAAATTCCTGGTGCGCCATAACTCTGATGAAGACAGGCGCGTGGTGAAAGTTGCTCTTGCTGAAAAAGGCCTGGAATCTTACAAGGCGTTTTTAACCCGAAAGAAAGCAATGACAAAAAAAGTCCTATCCCACTTCAGCGAGAAAGAGCATAATACATTGATCGGCCACATCAGTAAACTTGCTGCCGCAATAGTGTCTTAAAAGTAAAAGCCAAAAAAATTTGATTATTAATTACGAAGCTCGTAATATTGGATTACCGAAGTAAGATATAAGCAAAGCACGCCTCTCTGTGTTTCATGGGAAATCAGGAACGGAAAACAAGGTCGAAATACATTTAATTGAAATGGATATTTTAAAAGAAGTTAAAATAACAAACTGGTGGGTTGTAAATATTTTTTATAATAATTAATTTAATAAACACATAAAAAAATGAACCAAAGCATATTAATAACCGGAGCAAATATTGGGATTGGGAAAGAGACGGCCCGACAATTAGCATTGAAAAATGAAACAAAAAAGGTAATTCTTTTCTGCAGAAATCAAGCAAAAGCAGAGGCAGCAAAAAAAGACCTTGAGGAGAAAACAGGGAAAAAGGTTTTTGAAATTATTATTGGAGATGTTTCGGATGCAGATTCTGTAAGAAAAGCAGTAGAGAAAATAAAGGAACCTATTGATGCAATCATTTTAAATGCAGGCGGCATGGTTGGGAAAACGGCTGGGAAAGTTACGCCTTCTGGTATGAATGAATTAGCTGCTACAAATATTTTAGGTCATGTAATTTTAGTGGAAGAATTGATAAAACATAATAAGTTAAAAAAAGCAGTGCTATTAGCAAGTTCAGAAGCTTTAAGAGGAGTAAAACAACTCGGAATGAAACCAGTTTCAATGACGACTTCTTCTGAAGATGAGTTTGCTGCTGTTCTTGATGGATCATATTTTGGTGATAACTTCGATATGATGCAAGCATACGGATACGTTAAATATGTAGCAACGATGTGGATGTTTTCAATGGCAAGAAAATATCCTGACCTCAAATTTGTCGCTATGAGCCCTGGGAACACAGGCGGAACTAACGCGCCGGATAATATTCCCCAGCCAATGAAGTTTATGTTGACGTATTTTATGATGCCTGTTGTAATGCCATTGATGGGAATGGTGCATAAGCTAGAAGTAGGTGCAAAGCGCTTTGTAGATGGCATTTCGGATGAGCGATTTAAAAGTGGCATTTTTTACGCTAGTAAAGAGGGAAAGTTAACCGGGGACGTGGTTGACCAGAGCAGTTTTTTCGCTGATTTGAAAAATCATTCATTTCAAGATAACGCCGATAGGGCAATTCACCGTTTTATAAAATAGGCTTGAAAATGCCTTAGGTGATTCCACTGCTAACCGTGAGGGAACCTGATATGGACGCTGCCCCTCAAATTATCAATTAACATACATCAAAAAAAATGAAAAACACGAAAATAAAGTTGCGGTTATTACCGGTGGTAATAGTGGCATTGGCTATGGGATTGCTGAAGAGTTAATTGCGCAAGGCGCTAAAGTTGTCATTACAGGTAAAAATCAAAATTCCATTCAGGAAGCTGAGAGTGAATTAGGTATTCATGCTACTGGCTTTATTGCCAATCAAGCCAGTCTTTCTGATTTAGACGAATTGGTGAAAAAGGTAGATAAGAAATTTGGGAGCATCGACACACTTGTTATCAACGCAGGTATTTTTCATCTGCTGCCAATTGAAGCAGTAAGCGAAGAAAAGTTTGATGAAACAATGAACATAAACTGTAAAGGGGCTTTTTTTACTTTACAAAAATTTCTGCCACTTTTAAAAACCGGCTCATCAGTAATCTTTGTTTTAGCATTAAGCGCAACACAAGGAACGCAAAACAGGTCTGTATATAGTGCCAGTAAAGCAACCTTAAAGTCATTAGCAAGAGTTGCCGCTATAGAATTAGCTCCTAAAAGTATCCGTGTTAATGCTGTTACACCCGGGCCATTTGATACTCCAATTTTTGGTAAAAGTGGTGCTTCGCAAGAAAAACTCGATCAGTTTGCTGAGGCGATAAAACAAAAGGTATTGGTTAAAAGGTATGGGGTCCCTGCTGAACTGGGTAAACTTGTATCCTTTCTCACATCAGATGATGCTTCCTTTATTACCGGAAGTGATTATGTAATAGATGGTGGCATGTCAATAAATATGATGTAAGATTTTTATCAGGGGAGTATGAATCCTTTTCCCCAGAATGGGGCAAGGTTGCAAATAATCGGAGCCCTGCGCGAGCGTGATAGCTGGAGCATGTGAAAGAGCCAAGCTTCCCGCAGAGCGGGACAAGTAGTACCGGTCAAAAAAACGTCTCCTTTCAGCATGCTGTTGCGCATGATAGATTTAAAATAGCAGAGATCAACACTCGACCCTGCGCAAAAAGATTTCATGCAACAATCGCAATGAAGGCAATGGGCAAAAATCTTTTATTCATTGTCCCTGAAGAAACTTACAACCGGTGCAGGCAGATTTGCGAAAACATGAACGATAAAAAAAGAAGTTATCCTTTCAGTAATTATTACAAGGTAAAAGATAGCTACCTGCTTTGATTGTCAAAAGCCTGCCTTGTGATTGTACCAAAGTCATTTTATGATTGCCTTGCTGATAACATGAGTCATTGCTATTAATGACGCTGGTCAAGTGCTGATGATTTCTCTATTGATAAATTTGAATCGTTGCCGCTATTAATGCATCCTGAGTTTTATTAACACATCAAAGCATGCTGGAACACAGTAAAATAATGTGTGAGCAATTTAGCTTATGCAGCGGCTTGCTCAAAATACGGGTCAATTTTAAAAAGCATATGAAAAATTTAGTTTTATCTGGAGCGATTGGGTTGGTCGTTTTTGCCCCTTCATGCAAAAAAAGGATAATCAGGCAAGCATTATCGGGGAATGGAATATCGTTTCAGATTCATCTTATGTTGGTGTCGGCGCGGGCAATCATCTGACCGTTTATGATGGGCAGCCGGGCGATTATTTTGACTTTAGCTCAGATGGGAAACTTTATATCAAAAAGAATGGAACGCTGGATACATTATATTATAATTCCACTTCCAATGTCACAATGACTACTGCTTCCTACCCTGATTCAATGCGGACAAGTCAACAATATACTATTTACAATTTGTCCGCCCATAATGCCACCATCACTACCGGGATTTTTGAAACACAAGGTGGCGTCTTCGGCAGAACAGTAACTTTAGACAGATAAGGATGGATTCGTCGCAGTAGTGTTCGCATCATGATTCAAAATAGGGGAGAGCAGTGCGGAGGATTTTATAAATTTAAATGGGTGATTGGATAAGAAAGACGGGTTTGCCAGAAACTTTAGAGGCTATAAATATTAGTTCCCTTCTTAAAATTATAGTTATGTGTAATAGCCACTACTTGAAGTTTCAAACAGTAAAAATAAGTCAACACTCAATATTACAGCCTGAAGTCAATTTCATTCCGATCGCAAATTAGTTACCGGATTAGCCTTCGCCGCCCTGATCGATTGAAAGCTGACCGTGATCAGCGCGATGAGGATGGCTCCTGCTCCCGCCAGCGGGAACACCCACCCTGCAATCGGCGTGCGATATGCGAAGTCTCGCAGCCAGCGGTCCGTCAGCCACCAAGCCAATGGTGATGCAATGAGCAGCGACAGCAGCACCAGCCCCACAAATCCCTTATTGAGCAAAGCCACAATATCGGTCGTAGTAGCGCCCAGCACTTTCCGGATGCTTATCTCCGCGGCCTTCCGCTGCGCAGTGAACAGCGCCAGACCGAATAGGCCCATACAGGAGATAAAGATGGCCAGGACCATGACCGCACGGATCATTTGAGCAGTTTTCTGCTCTGTTTTATACAGATCCGCAATGGCCTCATCCATAAATATATAGCTGAACTGGCCATGCGGGTAAGCCTCTTTGTACGCTTTTTCCATGGCCGCGAGCGTCTTCTTTACAACTTCGGGGTTTTTTCCTGCGCTCGCCAGCTTGACGCCAAGAGAGTGTTCAAACCCGGGAACATGACCGATCACTTCAGCCACTATGGGGTCTTTAAATGAACTTTGATGGAAATCCGCCACAACGCCTACAATGGGAAACGCTTTGTCATTAGAATACAGCAATTGGCCAACGGCGTCTGCAGGTCGCGTGAATCCAAGCCTTCGGGCCGCTGTCTCATTGATGACCCATTCGGTAAGGCTATCACTGCGCCTGATGTTGCGGCCCGCAATGATCCGTATCCTATAGAAGGGGATGTATTGTTCATTCCCGTATTGCATCATCGCGCCCAGTGTGATATCCTTCTTGCCCTTGCGCTCCATTATCATAAACGAGACTCCCCAACCGATTGGTGCTTCCGCCTGCCGGACGACCTCGGTGATACCCGGTAACTGTCTTATCTTCTGTTCCAACACTTTTATCGTGCCGGTGGTGTCGAACATTCCATATCCGCCCCTGACGGTCACGATGGCATCGGTCTTAAAGCCATAATCGGTCCCCAGCATATACCTGATCTGGTTTCCCATGAGCAGCGCGACGATAATAAAGACTAATGACATGGTGAATTGAAATACGATCAGGCTTTTTCGCAGCAGCCATTTCTCTCCTCCTTTTTGCCCGCCTCCTCCCTTTAAACTCAAGACAGGAAGGTAACCGGCCAGCACCTTTGCGGGGTAGAAGCCAGCCAGCAGCGTGGTGATCGCCGTTACCGCGAAAAGGAAAAGCAGGGTGGCCGGGTCCAACAACCGGAAATGCACGCCCAAGGGTATATACTCCCGGAAATACTCCATGACAGGTCTCACAAGCAATGTGGCCACCGCCACTGCCAGCAGAGTGATCACGGCGGTTTCTGTAAGGAACTGCACCATGATACTCGACCGCCCGCTGCCAAGCACCTTGCGGACACCGATTTCCTTCGCCCGTTGGATAGATTGCGCCGTGGACAAGTTCACAAAATTCACAGTCCCGAGGATCAAAATAAAGATCGCGATCCCCATCAGCGCATACAGCGAGGGCGAATGGGCCTTCCGTGTCTGGTAATCGTCATAGTCAGAATTGAAGTGGATATCCGCCAGCGGCTGGAGCAGCACCCGGAAAGGATGCGCAGAATCGCTGCCTACCACCTGCCTGCCCATCAACTGCAACCTCGACGATATTTGTTCTGAGTTGACGGTTTTTGCCAGTCTGATAAAACATCGCGGCCAGATCGGGGAATGCGGGCCGCCGCCATTCCTGGCCCAATCATCCATATGTCTTTTACTCTTGAGGAAGCTCGCATCTATGGTGGCAAAGGAAATGAATGCCGAATAGGGTAGGTCGGTATTCCCTGTCCAGCCCTTCACTATGCCCGCGACGCGCACACGCAGCGAGTCCTCGTAGATCAGTTCCTTGCCGATGTACGACCCGGTCGGCAGCGAACCGAAATACTGCCGGGCCTTGTTTTCAGTCAGCACCACCGTAAATGGCAGGCGAAGCGAACTGGGGTCGCCAGCCAGCCATTTGTATTTGAAAATGGAAAACCAGTACTCATCCGCTATAATATAATCACCCTGCTGGTCCTGACCTTCAACGGCGGTAGAGAACTGCACCGCCGGCCTATTCTCCACGGCTGGAACTGTCACAGGCGTACCAACATTAGAAGGGAAAAAGGTCGTCACTGCTTCGACGCCTGGGACGGTCCTCCGAATGGCATCCGGCATAGGCGGGACGATATACGAACTCTTGAATCCATTGCCCCCGTTGCCCACCCTGTATATTCTATCCGCATCGGGATGAAAGCGATCAAAGCTGAACTCATAGTGCGCCACCAGCCAGATGACGATGCAACCGCAGATGCCAAGCGCGAGGCTAAAGACGCTGATCATGGTAAATTGCCTGTTCCTGCTGATGATCCTCAAAGCGATGCGGAAGTAATTGCTAAGCATAAATGAAGTTTTGGGGGGGTATTTACCCGCAGCCAATTCCATGCCTCTCTGCAATCAATTAATTTCCAAATATCTGCATTCATTAGTTGCAACCCACTGTCCGCTTTTGATACTATTGTGTCCGTTTTCGCGCTCTTTGGTTCGGTTTTATTGGCCACTAAACCATAACTCCTATTGAAATTTATTAGATGGAAGGCGGTATCTTGCTTCAACATCAGATGGTGTACTGTCAATAAATAATTCAAGTTATGATTCTCTATACGCGCAAGCTGCAAATGAGGCCGGCTTTAGTTCGCCTGATTTTTGCCGTATGCGTGATGACGTGTCTGTTTTTATTGAAAGGTGGTTTTGTTGACTACGCCTGTGTGTTGATTGCTTTGGTAGCTTTTGGTTCTATTTTCCCTATCACAGATTTAGCCATTGATGATAATACAATTGTTGTTCAACAATATTTTATCTATGGGTTTATCCATTCTAAAACGGTATTCACTAAAGACGATTTCATCACAATGGACGCTTTTGAAATCGAAATGGCTAACCCTGGTACTTGGGCAGATGAGGAAAAAGACTATTTGACAGATCCCCTGATTGAAAAAAAATATGAATTGAAAGCTCAGGATATTCCTGGCAATAGCAAATTAGTGAAGTTGACTTTGTCTGCTGAAGAGTATTCATTGATTAAAAAAAATTTCCTCAATAATATGGACGATGCGACGTAGTTTTTTTGCTTTGGGCGAGGGGTTCCCCACACTGGCCCTCGTTCTTAAAATCATGGCATAAGCTATCAGATATTTAACGAGGGCTATCTCAGGTGATCCCATGGAATTAAAATAGCAGAGATATTCGCGGTGACCCTGCTTAACGGGACTTTATAAAACCTTTTTAGTGAACGGGATTGTATGGATTTCAATTAGCTGATTGGCAAATGAAAGAAGAACCGCTAACTTTAGAATGGTGATTGCATTATTGCAAAAGAGTAATATAAAAAGGGCGATATTTTTTGAATGAAAATCAGGGTATTGAAATATTGTTAAGTTGCGCGTAATTACCACACTGTTCCTCAATGGCAATTGCTGCTGATGGCAGTGTACATAAAATAAATCCAAGAAAGTTTATGAAATTTGAACAACTTATTCCCAGTGTGTTCTATGCAAATCTTAAGGATAGCCTAAAACTATTTGTAGACTGTCTTGAGTTTAATATTTCACACGAGGAATTTGAATCAGAATCTCCTTATTATGTGATCAGCAAGGATGGATTGAGTATACTCGTCTTTCAAAACAAGGAATATGCTGAGATAGACAAACCATTGCTAAGACTTGTTACAAAAAATATTGAGGAAGTTTATCAAAAAGTATCGTCAGTTCATCCTGAATTATTGCATCCAAACCTTCATGAAATTACGCTACGTCCATGGGGTGCAAGAGAATTTGCGATAATGGATCAGCAAGTAGGCATTGTAATTCAAGAGTGGTAATTATTTTGCCTCGGCAGGTCTGCCCATATCGTGGATTAAAATAGGCGAGTTCAATGCGGAGACCCAGTGCAATCAGGATTTTATAAATTTCAATGATTAACTTGCCATGCAAGGTCGGCTGTGCAAGCCCGGTAACTTAAATCCACCAACATCTTTATCAATGCCTTTTCCATGTTTGATCAAATTAAAACTTTTTTATGCCGCAAGACATACCGCTTAAATTAGAAGAACTCAAACGCCGCAGGGAAGCTTTCATGAAAACTTTAAAAGGCGATGCAAAGCATATTTCCGTTCTCGACAAATTGGCTTTATGGATCACAAACAAAGTGGGCAGCATGGGCTTTTTTGTAATTATTTTTTTCTGGACCACAACCTGGCTTGGCTGGAATATTTTTGCTCCCGAAAATACACGGTTCGATCCGTACCCTGCATTTGTGCTTTGGCTGTTCATTTCGAATATGATACAATTGTTTTTGATGCCGCTGATCATGATCGGACAAAACCTGCAGTCTAGTCACGCAGATGTAAGAGCAGAAACAGATTTAAAAATAAATGAATTGGCAGACATAGAGAACGAGACCATTTTGATCCATCTTGAAAACCAAAACGAAATGATATTGCAGATTTTGAAAAATATCGAATCCACGAAGAAACACACGGGAAGTGAGTAGAAGTTTCTCTCCCAGCGGGCTTGACCGGGCAAGATAGCTGTATTAAAAAGACTGACTTCGACGAAGTATGCAGCGGGCAACATAAGGAGACTTGGTAAAATGCGGCGGATAACGCCCCTCAGATTTTGGTTTGCTTCATCATTTCTCCGACAAATTTCAGTTGACCAAATAAACGTGACTTGAACTGTAAATAAAAAATCAACATTAGCAAGTCAGGACGGAGTACTAATTCCCGCACTTCGCCAAGTGTCTTGTTAGTTCATGGCCGGACGGGCTTCAATTTTCCCCGCTGCGCCAATCCTTAATGTAATGCATCGTTTTAGATACGGAAACTATCGATTTAAAAATTTATTTTCGACAAACAAATCTAAATTAATAATGCACGAATGGAGTGATTTTTTTGTAGCTACTGCAGGTGCCGCTGCCGCTTTAACCGGGCTGATTTTTGTTGGGGTTTCAATTAGCCTGACAAAAATCTTGACTTTGCCAACTTTGCCAAGCAGAGCTTTTGTATCTATTACACTGTTGCTTTGTATTTTGGTAATTTCCTCTCTCGCACTTGTGCCACTAAAATTAATAACATGGCTGGGGTACGAAATTTTAATTATCGGAGTTGCTGTTTGGATAATTGTGACTAGGATTGATATAAAAAATTGCAAGGAAATTGATAAAGAGTATATACGACATTATTTCTGGATGCTGGTAGTCGACCAGTTTGCAATCTTACCATACATTATTGGAGGACTTTTAATTTCATTTCAGAAAAGCACAGGGCTTTATTGGATAGTTCCGGCGATCATTGTATCCTTTACAAAATCTGTTGCTGACGCGTGGGTTCTACTTGTTGAAATTAACAGATAAAGCGAACGCACCACATGAACCTGGCGTGATCGGGGGTGACGAACATGATCCGGGCTTCAGTAATTTTTTTATCTTTAGTTCATGAGCTGGGCTTCGATTTCTCCACCCCCCCTACATTGGCGGTAATGCAAACGCCTAAGACCGAAATTATGTGCGACAGAATAATAATTAATGCAGCCAAATTAAAAGAAAATTGATGTTCGGTTCTGATCGCTGAAGATGCGACAAGAGACGTTTTTAAAAAGGACTTAAAGCTATTTCTAAAAGGGGACAATGAGCAGTATCTTTTTCAACTGCTTGATAATTTTTATAATGCCCGGGAGTTTGCTTTAAACTTTATAAAAATAAACCTGAATTTTGAATGCTCAATTTTTGATCAACGCGGAGCGCATTTAAAAACATAAGACACCGGGAGAGAAAGAAAATTTGATAACAATCATAAAGAATAATACAGAATTAGCAGACAATGGGAATGAACAGCGTTTTTCAATATTTGGTTCAATGCTTCATCATTTGTTCCGAAGAATTTTAATTGAATGAATAAACTTAACTTGAATTGTAAATAAAAACCTGCATCTGTGAGATGGACTGAAAGCATCTATGACCCGCAATTCGCCGGGACCTTACATTGAGAGTTATAATATTTCTAATTTGCATAAATACTCATATGATGAACTCATTACTTGCCAAAAGAATTTGCATTGTCTTATTACTGTTAATTTCCATTGTGTTTTCTGTGCTGAAAGTCAGCGCACAAATTTCAGACAGCACCGGGAAGATAATCCCTGAGGGAAAACTTGAGTGGAAGTATTATACGGGCCCAATAGACCAGAACTCAAGTTACTGGGCGAACACTAACTGCGGTATTAATTATAAATTCAGCATCGTTCCTTCGTTCAGTGATACCGTTAAAATACGCTTGCATTCCTGGACAGTTCTGAAAAATGATTCCTGGGTCCTGCCAGACAAGAAAAGCAGTGAGCTATTAGAACACGAGCAAGGCCATCTTGACTTTGCAATATTGTGTTCGCTGGAATTTGAAAAAGTAGTTAAATCTGAAACTTTTTTAAATATTAATTATTCGCAAAAAATAGACTCGATTTTTAAAGCCACCCTGAACAAATATAAACTGCTGGAAATTCAGTATGACACTGAGACAAACCACATGTTTGACAGAAATAAACAAGCTGAATGGAATAAGAAGCTAAACAATATGATAGAAACCCTGAGATAATAATGACTTGCGACGGCGATGCCGGAGGGCGTATTTCATTGAGCGATTAACAGTAACTTGAATTGCAAATTAGAAATCAACAGCGGACGACTGGATAGACTTAATGCTATTGCTTGCAAACCGCCAGGACTTTAGGTTGCAGTCAATGTTAGACAGAAGCCAACTGAGACAGTTTCTAAAATTCCGGGTGAAGATACCATCATTTGATACTAGCAATGACAGTTCAACAACCCTATTCCCAAATAACACATATATGGCAACAGGCTTATTTAAAGTGACAATACATATGGTTTCGAGCCTTGATGGCATTATTGCCAAAAGAGACAATAGCGTTTCGTGGTTTGACACATCAGATAATTACGATAAAGGTGTTTCCGGACAAAACCCCGAAGAATTTCTTAAAACAATAGACTGTTATGTGATGGGCTCCCGGACATACGAGCATGCCCTGGAGCTTTCAAAATCTTATGGATGGGCATACGGAGACACACCTACCATTGTAACTACCAACAGATCCCTGCCAATTCAAAGAAAGAATATCTCATTTTATTCTGGTGATATAAATAAACTTGTAAATGAACGACTGAGACCAAATTACAACAATGTTTGGGTTGTTGGCGGTGCTGAGCTTGCCAAAGATTTCATTCGTTTAAAATTAGCTGACGAAATAAGGCTTTCAATTTTACCTATTATTTTGGGGGAAGGCATAATTTTTCTTGACCAAATCGGCCAAGAACAGGCATTGCATTTAAAAGATGCGACAGCCTATAAAACCGGGATGGTAGAACTGTGTTACGAAATAAGAAAATAATAGAATGTTCTGACAGGCTGAAAAAGCGGGCGAAAGAAATAATTATCAAATACACTAACTTTAACAATGACTTTTCAGGCTCATGTTTCGCTGAATAGCATCATAATAACCGCTATGCTGCGGACGGCTCTGCAAAGTTAACCTGACTGCAAGAATCTCAGTTTGACAAATCACTGAATAGTGGCCGATATTAATCATACTTTCACCATCAAAGCTCCATTGACAGCAGTATTCAATGGCATCACTACTCCAAATGGGCTTGATACCTGGTGGACAAGAACATCCGAAGGGAATCCCATCGTTGGGACAACTTACCATCTTGACTTCGGAGAAGGATATCAGTGGGAAGCAATTGTTACAAAATCAAAACTGAATAAATTGTTTGAATTGCAAATGTCGAAAGCAGATAAAGAATGGACAAATACTAAAATTGGTTTTTCATTGTTCTCTAAAAATGATGTGACCGAAGTTAAATTTTATCATAAGGGCTGGCATAATAAAAGTGAAAACTTTAAATTCTCAAGCTACTGCTGGGCTATGTATTTAAGAATACTCAAACGCCATATTGAACATGGAGAAAAAGTTCCTTATGAAAAGAGATTAGCTGTATAGCATTCATTGCCTCAGCACCGGATCGTCATCTCATTTGTTCAAAATAGCGGAGATCAATGCCTGCAACACAAGGAAATATTTATCAATCCTTTCAAGAACCAGATTTCACTCCTTCGGAACTTCTTGACATATACACCACATTGGCTTTTGAATGATCTTCTGAGTATCTGGAGGAGTCCAAATGCAGGATATGCTCCCTGATGGCGGCCGGTAAACTGTCAAACTCCACTTCGGTCCCTATCCAGTCTTTATCCAGCCTGGCATTATTTACATAGTTTTCTACCTCTGCTTTTATCACTTTTTTCACAGGGAGCCTTCGTCTCCATCCTGCTCCAGGTAAAATAATATACGGGTCGGCACAATTTCCACAGCATTTCCACGTCCCATTTGTAGCTCCGGGGTTTTCACCTGACCCAAAAACGTCCCCCGTTTCCTTGTTGATAATCGTAAACCTGTCGGATGTTTTGCCGCCATTGTCAAAAATGATATACTTGCTCATTCTAATTTTTTTTCAATTAATACTCATTGATTGACCAGATGGTCAATACAAAGTTTCACGATTAATAAATATTTGAGAAAGCATAAAGACAATACCTTTCTTTAACCATATGCCCTGTATTTATTAATTTTGATAGTACTTCTATATCTGTGCCAATAGCCTTCAGAAATACAGGTTCAAAGCTACAACTCAGTACCAGCCGAAGATTAAAGAAACTGTTAAGATGTGGACAGTTTTTTATAGCAGTTGCCGCATACTTTCAAAATAGCAGGGATTTTCTTTTTTGAAAATCGGGACTGAAGGCATCATGCATTTATAATTCTCCGCTCATGATTAGCGGACTTACTTCTGTTGCTATCTTCTTCGTGCTCTGAGGCATCGCATAGCTGGGCGGTGCAAAGGCAGTTTTTATAATCCTTGCTTTTCAGGATAACGTAGTTAACACAATGCCGGCATTTATGCCAGAAGTTTTTGTCTTTGGTTATCTCTGCAAAAGACACCGGCGAAAAACCAAACTTTGTGTTTAATTTCATGATGGCAGCACTGCTGGTTATGCTGAAAATATGGGCTTGCGGATAACGGCTTCGGCACAATCCGAATATTTTCTTTTTTATTGCATTTGCAACCCCTCTTTCACGGAACTCAGGCGAAACGATCATCCCGCTGTTTGATACAAACCTTCCCTGCTCTCACACTTCAACATAGCAGAACCCTGCCCATATACCATTTTCAGTCAGGGCAATGACTGCATCACCGCTATCCATTTTTTCATAAATAGATTCCACCGGCCGGTAGCCAATCCCTGTGCCGCGAGCTTTGGCAGAGGTGATCATTTCTCTCAATATGATATAGGCATATTTTGCGTCCTGAGCGTTCGCGAAGCGAACGATGATCGGGTCAGGCTCCTCGATAGCAGCTTGTTCTTTGGTTGACGATGCAACATCAGCAACAGGAAGGGTATAATATTTTTTCATACTTTTTTGATTTGCTCAGATGTTCGAGTGCATGATCTGATGAACGTACAAATGGAATAATGTGGTGGGGATATTTGACTGCAATTCCCTCCGCTTCCGTTTTTCCTGAGGCATGATCGTGGAAAGAGAAAACACAAATATATTTTCTATAGATGCTTTTACGGTATGATCTCCTTTGTTATAGATGGTATCGGCAATCCTCAAAACTTTCTTCACCGATTCCATATCATGCATCAAAAATTTTTTCTTAAGAAACTCTGTAAGGCAGCAGATGGTTTTGTTGATATCGAGTGTAAGCCTGCCGGATTTTTCGAAAATATGCGCTTCAGGTATTTTTTCTTCAATGAAAGAAGCGGCTTCGTAACTATTCATAACTGTCATTTTCCCTATGGTTGCCAAACAGATGCCATGCCCGGAGGATGGGCGTATCAGTTAATGAAACCCAATACTGGCAGGCTTTTCAGAATAACTGTAAAAAAATATAAAAAAACAAACAGCCATCGCAGTCCTTCCATTTTGGAAAAAGTGTGCTAAAACAACAGGGCTTTTTTGCCAGAGTTAGCCGCAATATCCTGGCTTGAAAACTTAATTCCCCGTTAATAAACCCGCTGCTATTTATCTTTAATTACACATTGCCATAATATTGACAATACAAAAACACATTTCGCAATGAATGAAAAAGTAAAGCTTCTTAGCACAGAAACCCTCTCTGATAACTGGTACACACTGAAGAAAGTAACTTATGAATATTTGAAGAAAGACGGCACCTGGCAGACGCAGAGCCGCGAAGCTTACGATAGAGGCAATGGCGCGACGATATTGCTTTATAATAAAGAAAATAAAACGGTGATCCTTACACGCCAGTTCCGCATGCCCACTTTCATCAATGGCATTGAAACCGGTATGCTGATAGAAGCCTGCGCAGGGCTGCTTGATAAAGACAATCCCGAAGACTGCATCCGCCGCGAGACAGAAGAAGAAACGGGCTATAAAATTTCAGCAGTAAAAAAAATATTCGAAGCTTATATGTCCCCCGGTTCAGTAACAGAGATTTTGTATTTCTTTATTGCTGCATATTCCAAGTCAATGAAAATAAGTGAAGGTGGCGGCATTGAGCATGAACAGGAAGATATTGAAGTGCTGGAAATCCCTTTTGATAAAGCCATGCAGATGATTGAAGATGGCGAGATAAGAGATGCAAAAACAATCATGCTACTGCAATATGCAAGGCTTAAAAATTTACTTTGATAGTAAATCAAACGCTTCCAAAGTTTTAAACTTTGGAAGCGTTGATATTAATTGCCTTATTTTTTATTGTCTTTCGTAAAATTCAGCGGGATAAGTATTTTAACGGACAAATTTCTTCCCATATTAAATACGCCCACCCTGCCTGTTGCATAATTCACAGGGTAATATTTGAACCTGCTCATGTAATCCATATATGGGGTATTGAACAGGTTACTGCAAACAAGATACAACTGGCAAAAAGTTTTCCCATTGGAAAGAATGTCGCCGCCCGCACCAACATTGAAAATAACATATCCTTTGGTTGCGGTTGTGCTTGCTTTATATTCGTAAGGTGTCAGCGCGGTATTCAGCCCATTGTAAATAGCATATTGCAGATAGATGTCTTTTTGTTCAAAACAATCCAGCAACCCGAATTTCACATAGGCATTTTTTATTCCTGGGCCCACCGACTTAGCCGGGAACTTCAGATCAGCAGTAATCCTAGTCGGTGGAACAAATGGCAGGTATTTAATAGAATCGGCAACATTTTTTAATCCCCCATACACCAGGCTCAGGGTTGAACTCAGCTCTACCCATGGCAACGCTGATGGATGTATTGTTAATGCCAGTTCACCGCCATACAGTTCTGCCTTGCCCTGCGTGTACTTATATACCGGCGCTGCTCCCAATCCTGCTGCATTCAGCGAATTGTTGATGGAATCACCACCAAACACACTCTGTAAGCCCTGGGCATAGATAAAGCTGGTGATGGTATTATTAAAAGCATTGAGCTCAATGTCGATATCCTTCGAGTTAACACCAAAAGTCACGTCTTCTTCAAGGCTCGTTTCTGGTTTCAGGGTGTGGTCTCCTAACTCATATACAACCGTCCCGTCATGCACACCATTGGCAGCGCACTCTGCAACGTTTGGCGCTCTCCATCCGCGTGCAATGTTTGCCTTTGCATAAACGCTGCTCGTGAAATTGTAAGTGCCCCCTGCGCTGAATGAAAGGCCATTGAACTTAGAAGTGAAACCCTGAAATTCATGAAATGCATTGGGCGCATCAGGCGCAACGGGGGCTTGCGTTGTTGAATCCACCCAATGATCCAGACCGTTAAATGTTCTGGTGTCATAGCGTATGCCACCACTCAGATTGAGCTTGCCTATTTTTTGATTGGCAATGGCAAAAGCACCAATCTGGAAGAAATTATAATTGGGTATCAGCAACAGTGTTCCCAAACTCTGGGAAGACTGATAAACTCCATTCACGCCTCCGGAAATATTGAACCCTCCGATTTGCGGGGATATATATCTTACATCATACGTCGCCGCATTGGATGAGTAAAAAATATCAGGCGTATTGGGAATGGTTGGATCGTTCGTTTCCTGGCGCTGGTTTTTTTGCCATGAAAAAATGCCTGTGATGCGCCCATCTCGTAAAGCAATACTGTTGTCCCAAACAATTTTTGTGTGCCTGATCCTTTGATAAATGACAAAGGGAGTGTAAGATTTTTGTTCCTGCTGCGTGGGAATTTCATACGAAGCAGCGCCCCCGTTCAAATCAGGGTAAGCGACCTGCCTTTCCATCAGGCCTGTTGCAGAATCCCTTGTGCCATCCACAATGCCTGTGTGCATATCAAAATAGCTGGTGTGCAATTGCGTGTAGCCCCATTTCCGGTGGATGCCGAGTGTTCCATCTGCATTGAAATTGCTGAATTGGGTGTTCAATGCATAGCCGTCATAAGGATCCTGGTATGCATGAGCCATGGTGTTATCGATCCTTGCGCTCCAGGCCATGCCATTTTTTGTGCCGGCGAGATGAGCCATATTGTTGATCAGCCCATTATTGGTTTGATAGTTGAATAAGATATCTCCTTTAGTTTGTCCTTCGGGCAAAGGTTGCTCAGGAATAAGATTCACAACGCCCGCAATAGCATCTGAGCCATAAGCAAGTGAAGCCGGCCCTTTAAGCACCTCGTACCTGTTTACGGCATCAGGGTCTGCTTCAATGCCGAACTCATCGAACCATGCCTGATCAACCTGTTCCACGCCATCATTCACAGTCAGCACACGATTGTATCCCAAGCCCCTGATGACAGGTTTTGAAATGCTCTGGCCGTCAGTCATAGCAGAGACACCGGGCATTTTAGCAATGGCATCTATCACATTGGTTGATGAATTTTCCAGGATTTCTTTATAGCTCATCACACCGACAGGCATCGGGTTTTTTTGATTGTCAGTAGCAGAAGGAACTCCGGTTACGATCACACCTTTCAGCTCAGCAGAAGAAGCAGTAAGCAGATAATCTTTTTTCGAGATACCCTTGACCGTTATTTTCTCTGCCTGTGTCGCATAGCCGATAATGCTCACTTCAATAACATAAGCACCGGAAGGGATATTCCGGATCAGGTATGTGCCATCTGATGCGGAAGCAACGCCTGTTTTGAGATCAGGTATATAAACCGAAACTCCACGCAAAGGCTCGTTGGTTTTTGCATCCTTTATTTTGCCACTGATCTCATTTTGCCCATAGCTGAAAGACGAAAAAGATAATGAAACAATAGTTAATAGAACCCAATAAGCATAATTTCTCCTCATGACAGGGGACTGTTTGGTTAGGAAATAATAATGCTTTTTCCCTCAAAAGGAAAAGCATTTGAAAAATTAAAAAATCCGGGAACAATATCATGTCAACTGATCTTTGGAGGCGGGGTCGGCACGTCGGTGCAAATAGAATTGAAACAAAATGTATACTTAACAGTTGGAGAGCTCAATAAAAAGATGGGAGAAAATGCTTTTTTTAAGAAGTTAGTAAGATAATTTTTGTCGGTGATTGATTGGGATTTTTTTTGCTGGCTTATTTTATTACCACTATCCGAAAAGACGCCCTCGTCGTTACTGAAGTAATCACTGCTTCTGGCTAACACATCCTGCTCTTCTTCATCCCGCATCAAATAAACGTATTCTATGCCATTTACATATTCTCTTTTAGCAACATCATATAATTTGTTGTCATACCATACTTCGTCAGACTCGTCTTTTTGCAGTTTTGAAGCAGGGATCTTTAAATATGTATTTCCGGTGATCGCATTTGAAATGACGGCAGAAGCTTCAAGCTTTGATTTGATAATTGAAAATGAAAAATAAGTGTAACAGAAAAAACTATTGCAAAAAACAACTAATAATAATATGGAAACTATTTTTCTCAAAAGCAAAAACTACTGATCTGTGTATGTTTTGGTTATAACTACTTGTTGACAAGATAAAATAAGAATGCAGGAAATCCTAATTTTTTCTAGTAAAACCCCTGTAACTGAAAAGTGTGGAACATTTATAAAAAAAATTAAAAAAAGGATTATACGATATTCAGTTAATATAAAAAGTTATATATATTTACATATCTCTGTCACTACTCCCACCTCTATCTGACTTGTGCTATTAATGCTTTATTACTTGTAACATTTTAAAAGGTGTTCTGCTCGGAGCGTGCCGTTGAGCGACGAGTTTGTATTGCATTGGTAGGATGATTTTGTGTTTATTTTTTAATTTTTAAAACCAAAATCAACGGCAATGAGAAAACAATTACTCTATGTTGTACTATCCGTATTGGTATTTGGATGCCTCTTAAGCCCGGATGCATCAGATGCCCAGGTTACGAGAAGGGAATTCAACTTTGAAAGGCCAGTAGTAGTCAACTTCAGCGAGAGGGCTAAATATGAAAAAGACCATCCGGTAATTCTGCAGCCACGCTTTATTGAACAGGGCGAGGATAGGGACAAATTTATTTTTAAGCCTAAGCCTGTTCCTGCAGGAGCCAAAACACAAAATGTAACGCTTCCAAAAGGCAAAGCTGCTGCCGCGCTTTCTGCCTCTCCAACTCCAACCCAAAATTTTGCTGGTGTTGCTGATAATGGGACATTGATTCCTCCGGACATTAATGGAGCTGTGGGATCTAATTACGTTATTGAGACCACCAACCAGCAATTTAATATTTACACGAAAAGTAGCGGAGCCTTGGCAAGCACATTGACAATCTCTACGCTTTTCTCACCAAGCGGATTGTACAACTACTACGACCCCCATGTAGTATATGACCCAAATAATAACAGATTCATCATTGGGATAGATGCACAAACTGGTTCTGCCAGTACATCACCAAGTGCCTTTGCTCTGGCAGTTTCTGCGACCGGTGACCCCACGGGCAGTTGGTATATTTATAAGGTCATTTGCACTCCTTCAGCGCCTACCGATTTCATGGACTACGACCAACTCGGTTTTAGCAGCAATTGGATTGTTCAGACTGGCAATGATTTTCCTGCTTCAGGAGCCAACAGCACGCATATTTATGTTTGGCCTATTGCCACTTTATATGCAGGGGGCTCAGGGACAGCTACTTCTTTTGTGGATGCCACTAATCTGTTGGTATCTCCGGCATCAACTTATGATGCAGGGGTTTCCACGGTCTATATGGTTTCTGACTATAACGGAAACTCTGGTGGAAGCGGCTATGTGAACATAGGCACCATCACCGGAACCACAACCCCAGTTTATACTGCAGGTAGCCAGTTGGGGGTAACACAACCATGGCAAGACCCATCTGCATTAGAAGATGCGCCTCAGGAAGGAGAGACCGCTGCCAAAGGGCTTGAAGCGGGTGATACCCGTGTACATAGTTGCATTTACCGCAATGGCTCTCTATGGTTTACTCATACGGTGTATCTACCTGCATCAGGTACTATCACCAATTCGGCAGTCGACTGGTGGCAAGTGAATCCTACGGCATTATCAATTACTCAATTTGACAGGATATCAGATCCGATTTCAAAAATCTGGTATTATTACCCCAGCTTAGATGTTAATACAAACGGGGACATGCTTATTGGTTATTCAACTTCCAGTTCCACTACTTATGGAGGTGCACAGTATGCCCTCCGACTTGCCTCTGATCCGGCAAATACTTTGGAAACAGCGGACCAATTCGTGAATGGTGTTGCAGGATATTATAAAACATATGGCGGTGGCCGAAACCGCTGGGGCGATTTTTCTGGCACTGCATTTGACCCCGTAGACAATTCGTTCTGGACATTTCAGGAATGGGCTAATACAGGCAGCAACTGGGGAACGCAAATTGCTCATATACCTAACACTGGTACTGCTTCATGTAGCGTTCCAACTGGTATGACAACCAGCAGTATTACCAACACTACTGCTACATTTGCATGGACAGCCGTTTCGGGTGCGACAGGATACAATATTCAATATAGGGTTGTAGGGACAACAACCTGGTCAACAGGAACAGCAACAACCAATTCCTACAACGCAACTGGCCTGACTGCAGGAAGCAATTATGAATGGCAGGTGCAAACGGTTTGTTCAGCAACTTCCACTTCATCATTCACTACGTCTACTGATTTCACAACAACAGGTGGCTGCGCTACACCTGCAGGCTTGACTATTTCTTCTATCACGACAAGCAGTGCGACATTAGGATGGGGAGCAGTAACGGGTGCTGTAACATATAATGTAGAATGGGGTGCTTCAAAAACAGCGTTGACAACCGTAACCGGTTTAACATCCAATTCTTATCCGTTAAGCAGTCTTGCTGCAGGCACTAAGTACTATTTCGAAGTGCAGACGGTATGCGCAAGCGGAAGCAGCATATACAGCGCTTTGGATTCATTCACCACAACGGCGCCATGTACTGCACCAGCAGGCTTGTCAGCGACTTCCGTAACAGGAACAAGTGCAACGCTTGGATGGGGGGCTGTTAGTAGCGCAAACACCTACACGCTCCAATGGGGAACTTCGACAACATCCTTAACTACAGTTACTGGCTTAACCACTAACTCTTATGCGTTAAGCAGTCTTGCAGCAAGCACTAAATATTACTTCCAGGTATTGTCAGTTTGTACAAGCGGAAGCAGCAGCTATAGTGCTTTGGATTCTTTCACTACTACCAGCAACACGATTACATACTGTGCATCGAAAGGAACAACCACTTATGAGTATATCAAAACAGTATCACTTGGTAGCATTAATAATACTGTAGCGAATGACGGTGGTTATGGAAATTATACCAGCTTAAGCACCAACCTGACAGCAGGAACGGCTTATACCATAAAACTCACACCAGGATTCACAGGTTCCAAATATACTGAGCACTTTACTGTGTACATTGATTACAATCAGGATGGGACTTTGAATGGTACCGGAGAAACCGTTGTAACGGGCACAACAAGCACAACTCTGAGCAAGAGCTTCACAGTGCCAACCACTGCAAAGAATGGATCAACGCGCATGCGCATTCAAATGGAATACGGTGCAACCAGTTCTAATCCTTGCGCAACGCTTACCTATGGCGATGTGCAGGACTTTACTGTCAACATCAGTGGAGGCACGGGCGCACCTTCTGTTTCTGCTTCAGAAGTATCTTCGGCAGTAGAGCCTGAGGAACTGAACACTTTGATGGTGGTGCCTAACCCTGCAACAGGTTCAATGGCTACGGCACATTTCAATCTTGCAAAGGATGGCAATGTGACACTGAAAGTAATTGACCTGAATGGCAAAGTGTTGCACAATGCGTCACTTGGCATTCAAAGCGCAGGAGCACATAATTATCTGCTCAGCAATCTGAAATTGCGCACAGGTTACTACATTATAGTACTTGAGCAAAACAATGAGATCATTTCCAGAAACAGGTTTATCATGAGCCATTAATTTATTGCCCATGATTTTATCAAAAGACCGCCTTCAATAAAGGCGGTCTTTTTTATTTAAGAATACATTTCGATTTTAATAAGCACAGAGCAAATAACTTTATAGAGTGAAAACAATTCTTTCCATATTCTTATTCATTGTTTTATTTTCATTTAAAAAAATAAACAGGCTGCAACAAAAAGAAATATTCCCCAACAAAGTGGGGGATCAATGGGAGTATACATTCAACGGATATGGCGCAAAGGAAAATGAAAAAAACAGGATATATGTTGACGTTATAAAAGAGATAAATTTGCCCGAAGGGAGAATTGCAAAAGTATGGGCTACTCAATTCCCAAATGGAACGGATACAAATTATGTGCTATCGCATGACAATGAAATAAGCGTTTTCAGGTCTTATGATAATGAATGCAATAATTGCAAAGAGATGCCTTTTGAAAAGCTAAAATATCTGATTCCGCTTTATGTGGGGAAATCATGGGTACTGAATGAAGACCACGGGGATACACTGGAGGTGGTAACCCAATCTTCAGTAACTGTTCCTGCAGGGACGTTCAAAAATGCCTTTGTGATAATAAACAAAACTGATAAAAGAGTTTTCGTAGGCAACGCAAGACGAATTGATACTATCTGGGTAGTTCCTTACATCGGAATCGTTAAACGAAGCCAACAGGAATTCCAAATGAGGCCAGTGATTGGCAATGGGGTGTGGGAGTTAGAAAAGTATTCTTTAAAACAATTTTGACGTGTTAGCATTTAGTAAACACATTTACCAGTAATCAGAAAAAAACAGCAGCATGTTGATGGAGCAAACTATGCGATGGTACGGACCAAATGACCCGGTGAGTTTATCCGAAATTCGCCAGGCAGGATGCACAGGAGTTGTAACCGCGCTGCATCATATACCAGTAGGCGGGATCTGGACGATTGAAGAAATCAATAAAAGGAAAAAGCTGGTTGAAGATGCAGGCATGGTATGGACTGTGATAGAAAGCCTGCCAGTGCATGAAGACATCAAAAAACAAACAGGGGATTTTTTGCAGTACATTGAAAATTATAAGCAAAGTCTGCGGAATATTTCCACCTGCGGCTTGAAAGTAGTGACTTATAACTTCATGCCGGTGCTGGATTGGATGCGCACGGATATTTTTTATGAAATGCCTGATAAAAGCAAAGCGCTTCGATTTGAAAAATCGGCTTTTATTGCTTTTGATTTATTCCTGCTGAAAAGGCCTGACGCAGAAAAAGACTATTCAGCAGAAGAGATCGCCAGTGCAAAAAAACGCTTTGAAAGCATGACAAATGAAGAGAGAGAAACCCTCTATCGCAACACACTCATGGGCTTGCCAGGAAGCGAAGAAAGGTTTACAGAAGAACAGATACTTACCGCACTGAAAACCTACAAACAAGTTGATGCAAGAAAATTGAAAGAACATTTATTCTATTTTCTCAGGCAGATTATTCCTGTAGCCGAAGAATGCGGCTTGAAAATGGCGATACATCCTGATGACCCGCCTTACCCGATTTTAGGTCTGCCAAGAATTGTGAGCACCGAAAAAGATGCCAGAGAATTGTTAGATGCCGTTCCGTCAACAGCAAATGGATTGTGTTTTTGCACCGGCTCTTATGGTGTCCGTGCTGACAATGACCTTACAGGAATGATAAAAAGATTGGGGGAACATATTCATTTTCTGCATTTGCGAAATACTAAAAGAGACAGCGAAGGGAATTTCTATGAAGCCGATCATTTAGATGGCGACACGGATATGTTTGCAGTAGTGAAAGAAATCATTTTGCTGATGCGCCGCAGGAATATCTCTGTTCCCATGCGGCCTGACCACGGGCATCAGATGCTGGATGATCTGAACAAAAAGACACAACCAGGATATAGTGCCATCGGCCGATTGCGCGGGCTTGCAGAATTGCGCGGACTTGAACTGGGCATCAGCAAAAGTTTGGGATAACCCTACTATAATAGCTTCGCTATTCAGCGCGGAGCTATTCTGAGAAAGGAAACTCACTGAAATCTATAAACCGTAGTTTTTTATTTCCGGAAGCATACGCAACACTGCCAATGTAATTTTCTGCAATCTTGAAGCTACTGATGTAAAAATTTTTATCGGACCTAATCATTTTCTCCTCAACTTCATGCCTGCCATCGAGAGAGGGAATAAATGGCAAGTCACCATCAATACCTTTTGAAGTCGCTTTCAGCAAAGCTTCTTTGCGTGTCCATAATAAGTAAAAATTTTCTGACTGCTGTTTTCCATCAGAAATAAAAAATACTTCTTCTCTGCTAAAGTTTTGCTGCAGTATTTCTGCATAAGAAAAGACATTATCAATCATTTCTATATCTGCTCCAATTCCTGAATCCGAAAATGCAATTATTATCCAATCGCCTGAATGAGAAACATTGTAATTCAGGTCCGGAGCAATGACATTTTGCATAAATGGTTTTTTGTTACTGTCAATCGCAAATTCAATTTTTCCCGGATCAATATTTGAATACCTGGCCAGCAAAAAACGCAATGCAATACGGCTGACTATAAAACGCTGCCTGTCTTTTTGCTGATGATAACGGGATGCCCTGGTATATTCTTCAGAAGAAAGAATTTTACTGAAGCTATCAATCACGTGAAGGTTTGAAGCGATCTGAATACGCCAGGTATCCACATTTGAACCGATTGTAAAATCAGTATCATTCACATTGCCCCAATGCAGATTTTCAATGTTATTGCAATAAACGGAAGGCATAAAATGCTATACTGCTTTTAACTTAGTTTTTTCCTGCAAAGAGTTTTTGCTAATTTCTCTTGTTGATGTTCGCTCATCTAAAGCCTGTTGCAATATCCTGGCGAACTCTTTGTCGTGGGGAGGGTATAAAAATGTTTTATGATCGCCTGAGATTTCATATACATTGACACCTTTTTGAGCAAACTGGTTCCAACCAAGATAAATCATATCATCTAAATAATATAAGCGCGTCTTCACTTTGAACAGATCAATGACTCCATCGTAAGGTGTCATTTTATAATTAACGTAAGCGTATTCATATTTTGCTGCGAGCTTATCGTCGTAGCTTGGGCCATGCTCTTCATTTTTCGCTTTGATGCCAAAGAGTTTTCTGAATTTACCCTTCACAAATTCTGCCTGATACAAAAATGTTTGCCAGGGCTGCCTGAAAAACGACCGGATGATGAATAACATCTTCGGGAATTGGCGCCTGAATTTTTTTGTGATGTTCAACAGGAAGGGGTTAAAATAATTGGAATTGTCCGCATAGGTATCGAACATGGCAAGCATTTTTATTTCCTTGCCCATTGCTTTCAATTGACGGGCCATTTCAAAACCAATGATGCCTCCTAAAGAATAACCTGCCAAAGCGTAAGGCCCGTCTGGGTTTTGCTTGAGTATTTCCGAAACATAATAAGCGGCAATGTCTTCCATTCTGTCAGGCGCATCGTCATGATTATAAGCATTCAGGCCTTTAGCCTGCAATGCGTATACCGGTTGTTGAGGATCCATGTTTTTTGCCACGTTGTTGAACAAAAGCACATTCATCCCAAAACCATGCACGATGTATAAGGGCATTTTATTTCCTTTGGGCTTGATCGCCACAAGCGAATCAAAACTTTTGGCTATTTCATTCTTTTCTAATAACTGAGACAATTTTTCAACTGTAGGCGCTTCAAATAAACTGGCAAGTGGCAAGCGTTTGCCTGTTTCTTTTTCAAGGTTTGTCATTGCCTGCACTGCAATCAGCGAATGACCGCCCAATTCAAAAAAATCATCATAAATATTTACTTCTTTAATGTCTAAAAGTTTTGCCCATATACCTGCAATCAGTTTTTCTGTATCTGTTCGCGGAGCAGTAAATTTTTCGGATTGTTTTTCTGCATTCAGCAATGGTTTTGGCAATGCATTTCTGTCAATTTTGCCATTGGGTGTTAAAGGCAATTTTTTCAGTATCACAAAATCTTTTGGCGACATGTATTCCGGCAATAATTCTTTGATGCCATCTTTCCATTTTACCAATTCCTGCTGCGTTTGCCAATCATTAATATGGTCATTATTATTGGTAATTATTATTTGCGACACTAAATTATCCGGCACTATATAAGCGACCAATCTTTCCTGATTTGCGATCACTACTGCTTCTTTTATTCCTGATTGTTTAATAAGCGCCTGCTCTACTTCTTCCAGTTCAATTCGGTAACCATGAATCTTTACCTGATGGTCTATGCGGCCCAGGCATTGCACTTCACCCCCTTCAACAAATTTTCCAAGATCTCCGGTACGGTATATTTTTTTCCCTGAAAAATCGCGAAATGGGCTGTTGATAAATCTTTCATTCGTTAAATCCGGGCGATTGAGATAGCCACGTGCAACACCATCGCCGCCAATATAAATCTCTCCAACAGAGCCTTCAGTCAATGGTTTCAGGTAATCATCAAGGATGAATAACTGTGTGTTGTCAATGGGCTTTCCAATGGTTATGTATTCATCCGATGAGGTCATTTGCTTTACGGCAGACCAGATTGTTGTTTCCGTTGGCCCGTACATATTCCACAATGAACTGCCTCTTGCAATCAATTTATCAGCGAGGTCTTTTGGAAGTGCTTCACCACCGCATAAAATTTTCAGCGGCAATTTCTTTGCCCATCCGGCTTCAATGATCATACGCCATGTTGATGGAGTTGCCTGCATGATGCTGATGTTTTGCCCTTCGATCATGTCCAGTAGCACCCGGCCATCCTTTGCCGATTCTGTATCCGCAAGAACCAATTCGGCACCACTTATCAATGGCAGATATAATTCAAGCCCTGCAATATCAAATGATATCGTTGTAATCGCAAGCAAACTATCGGCTGGTTTTATACCCGGTTTTTTTTGCATGCTGAGAAGAAAATTGACAAGACTGTGATGTTCTATCTGAACGCCTTTAGGATTGCCAGTAGAACCCGAAGTATATAATATGTAAGCGAGATCGTTGCCGTTTGCATTTGTTTTAATATTTTCCTTTGAATATGAAGAATAGTTTGCTAATATATCTTCAATGAATAATTCCTTAGCAGAAGATTCAAATTTTCCTTTGTATTTTTTAGCTGTGATCAAGATTTTTGCAGACGAATCCTGCAACACATATTCAATGCGCTTTTGCGGATATAGCGGATCAACGGGCACATAGGCTGCTCCTGATTTCATAATGGCTAACAGTGCCATCAGCATTTCAGGCGACCTGTCAACTGCCAGCGCAATAACATCTCCTTGCTTTACATTTTCTTCAGATAATAATGCAGCAAATTGATTTGTCGTTTCGTTCAGGTTTTTATAAGAAAAAATCTGTTGACCAAACCTGAGCGCAGTGTTTTCAGCATGCTTAACAGCGGCAGCAGCAAATAAATCGTGAAAAGTATTTTGTTTGGGATAATCTGAATAAGTATCATTCCAGGCTTTCAGCTTCGCATAAATTTCATTCAGCGGCTTTAGAGGAATATCTTTTATTTTAATAGAAGGTTCTTTGACAGTTGCATCCAATAAGGATTTAAACTCATCCATCATCCTGTTGACAGTAGATGGCTTGAACAACCGTGTATTATAAGACCATTCTAAAACAAGCCTTTGTTCAGAACCACTTGCATTCAGGAATATCTCGAAGTTTTCATACTCCCTCGGATTATATCCTAACTGATGTTTCAATCCTTCAAAAGCAACACCATCGTCAAGACCCATATCAATATTAAATACCACAGGCACCAGAGGTACACGTGAAGGATCTCTTACGATATTCAGTTTTTTCAACAAGCTGCCAAAAGTAAATTGCTGATGATCGTAATCGTTAAAAATCTGATTCTTTCTTGCTTTCAGATAATCTGAAAAAGAAATATCCCCCGCAAAAGATGTTCGTAATGGAAGCAGGTTCACGCAATGCCCTACCAGTGAATAATTGCCTGTAGCAGACTGTCCGGCAGCCGGAAGGCCAAGCACGATATCATTCTGGCCGGTCAGCCGATGAAGATAAACCTCAAAAGCGGCAAGCAATGTCGTAACAAAACTACAGCCTGCTTTTGCGCCCATTGCTTTCACAGCGGAAACCAATTTGGCGTTAATCACATAATCATCTCGCTGGCTTTTGTAAGTTCGAACGGAAGGGCGTGCAAAATCTGTGGGGAGATTTAATACAGGCACATCGCCTTTGTACTGATCGACCCAATACTGAACAATTTTTTTGTATTCTTCAGTTTCTGAAAAAGCCCACTGATCCAAAGCATACTGGCTGAACTTATCTGCTTCAGGCAAATGAGGCGTTTCATTTTTAGCATAAGCAGAATATAGTTTGCTTACATCCTGCAGCATAATACCCAAAGACCATCCATCGCAAATGATATGGTGTGCTGAAATTTTGAGATAATGCTCTTTCCCGGAAAATCTGAATACCGCAAATCTGAAGAGAGGCCCATTCAAAAGATCAAATGGAGTCTCTGCATCTTTTTTTGAAAATTCGGTTAAATATGACTGTTGCTGATCAGGGTTTTGATTCGATAAGTCTGAAAAACTGATATTGAGAGGTAATTCTTTATTAATACAAATCTGCTTGCCATCTGCACTGAATGAACACCTGAGCGCTTCGTGACGTTCAATAAGGTCACGCAAAGCAAACCGCATAGCGTCGTAGTTGAACGCACCAGATAAGCGCAGCGATACTGATTCGTTGTATGAGCGGCTCGCATCTTCACCTCCCATAATGCAGGAAACCCAGATTTCCATTTGAGGTTCGATGGCGGGTATGACACGTACAATTTCTGGCCCTCCAAACGGATCAAAATCAACCGGCAATAAATCGTTGTTTGTAATTCCTGTATCCAATTTCCAAATTTATTATTTTATTTCACCTGCAAATATTTTCCAGGCCTGTTCGGGTCTGAGATAAACCATGCCGGGTTTCCATCTTTATCTCTTCCAATCCTTGCTCCTTCAATGGGGGGCTCTTCCTTCTCTTCAGGTCTTGTCTCTGTTATTCTTTCCAAATTTTTTTTTGAGGATGAAAAAAAACCTGCCACCATCATTTCATTCACACTATCATTGAATTTACTAGCGATAGCATTCACCTCTTCGTCTGTATGAGCCTCAGTTAAAAAACAAGGGAAGCCGTCCAGAATGTGTATTCCTTTTTCGCGCATCAGCACAAAAAGCAATTCGCTGTAAGGAATATCTTCTTTAAATTTTATTTTCCATAATGAGCCAAACTGGGGGACAAAGAACGGAAGATTATTCCTTTCGCACGTTGCATTCATTGCGTCTGCCAGTTTTTTTGCTTTCGCATTGATGCTTTCTTGCAAAGCCGGCCCTTTTTCTTTCATGTATTCCAATGAAGCTTTAGAAGCAGCGAGCGCCAGGGGATGCCTCACAAATGTGCCCGCAAAATAAGTGACACCTGCCTCTGGTGTGGAGGTATCTCCATATTGCCAAAAGCCCCCATCCAGTGCATTCATGAAATGTTTTTTGCCAGCAATAACGCCAATGGATATCCCAGCTCCAATCACTTTGCCATAGGTGCCGAGATCTGCTTGTATACCAAAAAGGCCCTGTGCTCCACGCGGGTGCATCCTGAACCCGGTTATTACTTCATCAAATACCAATGCAGTGCCTGAATCTTCTGTGATCTGCCTTAATTTTTTTAAGAATTCAACTGGCTGAAACTCAGGCCTGCGGCTCTGCACCGGCTCAACAAGCACAGCGGCAATTTCATGCCCCCTTTCTTTGATAATTTTCAAGCTTTCATCAGTGCCATAATCCAATATCAGCATATTCTGCACAGCTTCTGGCATGATGCCGGGAGCTGCAGGGAATGATTTTAATTTTTTTGTGCCGCGCACAATCACCTCATCCACGATACCATGATAGGATCCGGAAAATGCAACGATTGTTGAACGACCGGTAACAGTTCTCGCTATACGCATAGCACCCAACACTGCTTCCGAACCAGTATTGCATAATGCGGCGCGGTCAAGCCCGGTGAACTCACAAATCAATTTGCAAACAGGGCCGGCGAGTTCATGCTGCGGGCCAATTTCATACCCATTGTCAATTTGCTGTTTGATGGCTTTTGTGATAAAATCGGGTTGATAACCAAAGAAATTAGAACCAAAACCATTCAGTGCATCAATATATTCGTTGCCATCAATATCCCAAAGATGGCTTCCTTTTGATTTATTGACTACAATGCTATAAACAAGTTCTTTTGTGGCAGGTCTGAAACCCGTGACCACTCTGGGATCCGCCATATATGCACGATGTTGTTGCGTGTAATTTTTGCTGCCCTTTGTTTTTATCGTATAACGTCTCGTCAAATCGTTTACAAATGTTTCTTGCTTTGCGCTTAACTGTGTTGATTGTTTTTCGATCTTAGCCGTTGCACCAAAAGGTTTTTTCAGTTCTGCTAATTCTTCAGGTGTAACATCGGGTTCAGCAATTTTCTTTGCAACAGGAGCAACAGGCGCGATGTTTTGAACAACTGCCTGAGTTACCGGATTGCTATTGCCTTGCATCAAAGCTATTTGCTGAGCAAGCAATTGTATTTGTTGTGATATCAAGCCAATGGCATTATTATTAGCCGGCGATGGAGACTGATCCGTAATATTATTTGCAAGTTGATTTGATAATGAATTTTGCTCGACGATTTGTCCTACCGGATTTTTTTCCAGCGGAAGATTTGCCTCTAAGAACCCTGCCAATGAATCAAGCGTGCTGTATTCTTCATTCAATTGCCTGAAAGTGATGGGCAGTTTGAACTCCTTTTTCAGGTTCAATGCTACTTGTGTAAGTAGCAGCGAGTCGAAACCCATTTCGATAAAGCTCATTTCAGGAGTAACTCCATCCATCTCGATGCCGGAAGCATTCTCAAGCACTTCTTTTATTTTGTCAATGAGTGTGTCTTTTCTCATAAAATTATGTTGATGGATTATGTTTGATGTTTGCTCAGATCCAAAATTATTATTCGCAAGAATGGAGGAAAATGTTTGTGCCTGTTGAACCGGCTGAATATTGATTATAGGGTCAACCCATTGTAGTGTCCGGTCGAATGCGTAAGTTGGCAATCTCAGTTTTAATCTTTTATGTCCTTTGTAAAACGCATCCCAATCAACTGAAATTCCATGAAGCCACAACTGTCCCACAGCCCTCAGCACCGAATAATATTCTGATTGTCCATCAATTGCTTCCAGGGTTGAAACAGCTACCGTTGTTTTTTTTGCCTGCTGGCGAACCAATGATGCAGTCACATTTTTAGGACCAGTCTCAAGTATCAATCTTCTTTCATCTTCTAAAACAGTAGCAACCGCATCGGCGAACCGGACAGTAGATCGAAGATGACTTGCCCAATAATTTGGGTTTGTTGCATCCGCATCAGTCAGCCATTTTCCCGTGACTGTTGAAACAATTGGTATCCTTGGCAAACTTAATTGTACCGATTTTACTATTTCTTCAAAAGGTGCAACAATAGAATCCATCATGGATGAATGGAATGCATGGCTCGTGACTAATAATTTGTTTGAAATATTCAATTCTGTTAATTGTTTAGAGAGGTCTCCAACAGATTGAATCGGCCCTGCAATCACACAAGAGCCAAGGCTGTTCACCACAGCAAGAGATAAATCTGCAGACAATAATGATTTTATTTTTTCGTAATCCGAGCGTACTGCCAGCATGCTTCCGCGGGGCAGTTCAGACATCATGCGACCCCTGGTTGCAATTAATCGCAAACCATCTTCCAAACTAAAAACACCTGCAAGATGCGCCGCTACGAATTCGCCAATGCTATGGCCAACAAATGCTGAAGGTTGGATGCCCCAACTCATCCAGAGTTTCGCCACTGCATATTCTATTGCGAACATCGCTGGCTGTGTATAGTAAGTATTGTTTATTTTTTCTTGCGCCTGAGCATCCAAATTTTTTGGATAAATAATATTCCGGATATCTTCTTTTAGTGTCTGCTCCAAAATGTTTGCGCACTTATTAACCGCATCTTCGAATACAGGTTCATTTTTATATAAATCAATTCCCATGTTCACATATTGAGAACCTTGCCCTGGGAACATGAATACGACTTCATCCAGGCTTTCTTTTAATTGTAAAGATTCTGAAGGGAGCACGGCACCGGCGTTCAGTTTTTCTATCAGTTCATTTTTATCTGATGCAATAACAAATCGGCGTGCATTGAAATCCTGTCTCGAAGTTTGCAGGGTATATGCTATATCAGCAAGATCTAAATCTTGATTTGCTTGCAAGTGAGCCGCCAATTTTTTCGCATAAGTATCTCTGCTGGTTATTGTTTTTGCAGACCAGTTTATCAATTGCACAGGTCTTGATGCCGTCGTTTCTTTTTTAGCATTTTCATATTCTTCAAGCACAACATGAAGGTTTGTGCCACCAACACCGAAAGAGCTTACGCCGGCTATTCTTTTTCCATTTGAAGCCCAGTTTTTGAATTCTGTATTTACATAGAATGGGCTGTTTGCAAAATCAATATTTGGATTAGGCTTATCAAAATTGATGGATGCAGGAATTTGTTTGTAATGCAATGCAAGCACTGTCTTGATGAACCCCGCTACTCCTGCCGCTCCGGTGAGATGGCCCATGTTGCTTTTGATGGAGCCGATTGCGCAGTATTGCTTTTTGTCTTGTTTGCCGAATGCAATATTCAACCCTTCAATTTCAATTGGATCACCCAGTGGTGTTGCTGTGCCGTGCGCTTCAACATAAGAAATTGACGAGGCTTCAATGCCTGCATCTGCTATAGCCATGCTGATAGCTCCTGCTTGTCCTTCTGCACTTGGAGCAGTAAAACTTCCTTTACCTCCGCCATCATTATTCACTCCTGTCCCTTTTATAACTGCGTAAATAATATCTCCGTCTTTTTCTGCATTTTCTTTGCTTTTTAATAAGACAACACCGACGCCATCACTAAACACCGTGCCTTGCGCATCAGCATCAAATGATCGGCAATGCCCATCTTTGCTAAGCATCGCGCCTTCCTGATAAATGTGACCGCTTTTTATCGGCACTGTGATCGCCACACCGCCGGCCAATGCGACATCGCATTGCCCTTTGCGGATGCTTTCTGCAGCTTGCGCAATGGCGAGCAAAGAAGTGGAGCAGGCAGAATAGACACTTACGGCAGGTCCTTTAAGATTCAATTCATAGGCCGTGCGGGTAGCAACATAGTCTTTTTCATTCAATGTCATCACCTGAAATGAACCAACCCTGTCAACAAGCTCTTTATTAGAAATTATATTATTCAGGTAGTAGGTATTATTGCCCGAACCTGCAAAGACGCCTATCGTGCCTTTGAATTTAGCGGGAACATAACCTGCGCTTTCCAATGTTTCCCATGCCGTTTGCAAAAAAATGCGCTGCTGTGGATCCATCAATTCAGCCTGTTTGGTATTAATGCCAAAAAATGCGGCATCAAACTCTCCGGCACCATCGATCACGCCACGGGCACGAACATAATCCGGGTCATTCTTTATTTCATCAGAAATGTATGGGCTAAGTTCTTCTTGCGTGAAAAAGGACACTGTTTCCTTTCCATTTTTTAATATTTTCCAAAGCTCATCAATAGTGTTTGCTCCCGGAAAACGGCCAGCCATGCCAATCACTGCCACATCTTTATTTCCAATTTGATTTTCATTTTTTTTGTGGGCTTTCTCCACTGTTATTTTATTGCCATCCAGATATGATGCAATGCCGCTCACCGTTGGGAATTGATATACCTTAGTTACAGGTAAACTCAGACTCTGACGCAGTTTTAAGTCGGCCACGGTTTTCAAAGCCAGAAGCGAATTGCCGCCAAGCTCAAAGAAATTATCATGTACTCCAACTCTATCAAATTGCAAAATAGAAGCCCATGTCTGTGCTATTATTTTTTCTGTTTCTGTAGCAGGCGATTTATAAAGAACAGATAATTCAGGACGTTTTATTTCCGGCCTTGGCAAAGCTTTTTTATCTACTTTGCCGCTTGTTGTTTTGGGTAAGTTTTCGAGCCACACAAATGCAGATGGCATCATATAATCCGGCAAATGCCGGCTGATAGCATGCCTTAGGGCGCTTGTATCTTTTTTATCGTTGGAAGAAACAAGATAAGCCACCAAGCGCTTTTGCCCCGGCACATCTTCCCTTGCCACCACCACTGATTGTTGAATGCCTTGATGCTGGCTAAGCAGAACTTCTATCTCTCCGGGTTCGATACGATATCCCCTGATCTTGACCTGGTCATCTTTTCTCCCGAGAAAATCTATATTGCCATCGGTAAGATAACGGGCAAGGTCACCCGTACGATAAATGCGCATCAATCCTTTTTCCGGATGATGCCATTCTATAAATTTTTCAGCAGTCAGTTCAGGGCGGTTAATATAACCCTCGGCAAGGCAGTTGCCAGCAATGCAGAGCTCCCCTGTTTCGCCATTAGTCAAAAGCTCCAAGCTTTCATTCAATATCAGCATCTCTGTGTTATCGATTGCTTTGCCAATGGTTGGCAGTGCTGGCCATTCAGTAGCTTTGCCTTCCAGTCTAAGCTCAGTCACCACATGGCATTCCGTCGGCCCATACTGGTTATACAAAATGCAATCAGGCAGTGCTGTGAAAAAACTAACGACCTGTGAAGTTATTTTTAATTGCTCACCGGCGGTCATGACTTCCTTCAAACAAGCGGGGAAAAATTTTGTAGCTTCTGCGGCTTCTGTTAAATACTGCAAAGCGACAAAAGGAACGAATATGCGGTTGATGGATTGTTCCTGTATAAAATGCAGCAAGTTTTGCGGATCCAGGCGCAGGTCATCTTCTATCAACACCAAAGTGCCGCCTGTAGTAAGTGTAGCAAATATTTCCTGGAAAGACACATCGAAACTCAATGGTGCGAATTGAAGTGTTCGTGTTCCTTTGCCAGCAACAGAATGTTTGTGCTGCCATAACATCAGATTCACCAATGCAGCCTGCCCCATGCAAACGCCTTTTGGTTTGCCTGTTGAGCCAGAGGTGTACAGCACATAACCAAGGCCAGAATGGATAACTGGTTTCGTTTCGGGTAAATCAAAATGTTTATTCAGAGAAATCGCATGAATACCTAAAGATTCGAACAGCGTAGATTCCGAATCACCGCAGAGCACGCAATCAATTCCTGAATCCGAAACAATTTGTTGCAGCCTTTCGTGTGGGTAGGCGGGGTCGAGCGGGAGATATGCTTTGCCCGATTTCAATATCGCCAGCACACCAACGATCATTCCTATGCTGCGATTGGTGCTTATTCCTATTATAGAAGATTTTGAGGATCGAGATAAAATAGCTTTTGAAAGATTTTCTGACCTTACATGCAATTCCTGGTATGTTATCCTGTCTTCACGCAAAAGAACAGCTATTGCATCAGGTGATTCTTTGAGCTCAGCATAAAAAAGCTCATGTAAGAAAAGACTGCTTCCTTTCTTATGAGCAAAAATATTATCAACAGAAGTATCCATAGACGATTAGGAGTAATGGGTATTCAGGAGTTAAGCATAACTACTTATTTAAACCTGCAAATACCTGATATTATTGTGCATATTAGCATTGTTGTATCAAAAAAAGCAAAGTATTTACACCCTTTTACAGTTCAATTTGGCATATAAGGAAAGATTTATAAACCTTTCCATTATTATGCTTTTTTGAAATAAAGAATGGACAAATGGATTGCCAGGTTCTTTTGAAATTTTGGATTTTTTCAGAATCATTTGAGGACTGATTTCTAATGGCATATATAACTCATTATTGGCTGAACGTTTTGCCGTTAATGACATATCCGAAAGGAGGAAGGCTAAATATTAATTATTAGCAATTTTACAAGTTTGCCCTGCAAGCCATGCATAACTGTACAGCGCGACTGCTTTTGCTTTGCCCTCACGGCTCTTAAATGCCCACACGTCTTTCAGAAAATCTTTGAAATTTTTACCATTCAATTGGTCAAATGCTACTGATATAGTAGGGGTTAACGAATATGCTGTGTGCCATGTGCCAAAGGGTATAAAAAGTGTTTCTCCTGCACCTACGGTAAAATGGATCGGAGTTGCATCTTTATACTTTGGATATTTTTCATAATCCGGGTTAAAAATGTTTATGTCTGAACGCCAGGGATCATCGGCCTTAGGGTAAAGCAGATCTTCCTGCCCTCTTGGAAATACGGTAAATCTTTTTTCGCCATATAACTGCGTTACCCACGCATTCAAATGATAATAATCGAGATGAACATAAGGGAATTTGCCACCCGGGCCGCCGATGAAAATCTCTGTAGCGCTGCCCCAGTAACCTTTATGGAACCATTTGCTCTCAAGCCAGTTCGGCTTTGCGTAATTTAAATTTAAAGGCTCAATCAATGGTAATACTTCAGGCAATTTTTCCGGTATATCAAAAATAAAGGGATATGGAGCAGGATTTTCTTCTGTACTGTTCTCAACCAGATCGAGTATCTGGCTCATGGTGTATATTTTCCCATCTTTATCTATCGTTCTGTCTCCAAAATTTTTCCTAAACCAATCCGGAGTAAAAAGCCCCCTGGCCTTCCATACTTTTGAAGCATTCTTGAAAACACAAGGAACGCCCGGCTTATAAAAATTCTCCATGAATTCTTCGTGAGAGATATCTCCAACTTTTTGAACTTCTGACATAGAAAAAGTTTAGTTTTTAAATTCTTGTTGAATCGTTACTGTGAATAACTTATGCGAATATCAGCTAATGAAAACAGAACAAGCACTTTTCAATAATTCGCGAAGTTTCTTCAACACGGATTATTCGATATAAACAATTTTAACAAAAAAAAAGAATACTTCCTATTTATCTTTTAAATTTTTATTGAAGTTCCTGAACAAACTAAATACTTCAACCGGAATGATAAAACTTACCTAACCCAATTCATTCATGGGCTTTTAATTGCCTGTAAATATCCTCGCGTATATAAGTGCGCTTAAAAAGTTGTGTTGAATGAGCTAATATATACCCTGCTTTCTTGAGCTGATCACTGGTTTTTTTTATCCTGAACCGATAACCAATTCCTTTAGCATGAAAAACCTCGTCAAATTCTACCAGTATTATTTTGACATCGAGTTGGTCCTTAACAATCGTATCCAGCACTGTGTATTCTGCGCCTTCGATCTCCATCTTCACCAGATCCACGGTTGTGTGGCCAAATTTCTTCATTAAATTGCTCATGCGATCAACCGGTGCCTCTATATAAGTCCCAGAATCTTTAAAAAGATATACGGAGTGCGACGCATAATTATCAAAACCGGGAGCATAGAATTTGAGCACTGTATCCTCATTCCAGACACCCTTCTCAACAAATACCAGTTCATCTAATTGCTTTGAACTGATACGGTAAGTAAACGAATCGCCCTCAACACCAAAACGCTCACCTTTTGCAGTGTGTTCTTTCAATTGAAGGAAATAATTTTTGCCCTCTGGTGTTGGGTCAAATATAAAAACCCGGCAATCATAAGCAATCTTCAATTCTGTATCGAAGGAAACGTCTTCGCCCGCGCCAATGCAATAACAAACCGAATCTTTATTCAAAAAGCCATCCGGCACCCAATAGCCATGATGTTTGGAGCCAATATGTACTAAATTTTTAAGCGGCCTGACACCTGAAAATGCATGAATCCCTAATATTTTTTTAAAAAACCCTCGTAAAATTTCCATCTGGTCTGTTAGGTTATGAAAAAATTAAAACAGGATACTCTGATAATATTGCGTGCGTTTATTTCTATTTATTCATGAAAGCTGCACTCCCTGATCAATATCAGCTCATTTAAGTTCCCTAAATAACTATAAACTTTTAAATTTATTTTATAGATTTGAGAATAAGTGATCTTACATACTGTATATATTATTGCTGAGTTGATAATCCTAACAATATCGTGTGTTTGACATTATCGGCACAATTTTAATAATATGATCAAAGAGCAAACTCAAATGAACCCTACTCAAAAAGTTGCCATAACAGTTGACAGGCGCAGCGATCTTTCCAGAAAAGAGCTTATCAAAGAATACATTGAGCCGTCTGTTCCGGTTATACTTACCAATGCAGCAGATCATTGGGGCGCTGTTGGCAAATTCACGCCTGAATTCTTCAAAACAAAATACGGACATTTGACCAAAACGGTGAAAGGAGTTGAATACACTGTTTCTGATTTTGTTGACCGCATGCTGGTATCGACACCGCAAACTCCTTCGCCATATCCTTTTAATCTTAATGTAGAACAATATTTTCCCGAACTGCTGCAGGAAATGAAGCCAGAGATCATATACGGTAAAACAGACAGGATAAACCACCCCCTTCTTCCAAGGTTTATGATGCATGGCACAGACGTGTATGAGATTTTTCTAGGCGGCAACGGCTCGTCTTTCCCCTTCCTTCATATTGACGCATTGTTCCTGCATAATCAGGCGACCATGTTATATGGTTCAAAAGATTTCATTATGTACCCGCCTGATCAGATTAAATTTTTGTACCCCAAAGAAGGCAGCCCTAAATATTCTTCTATTGATATTTTGAACCCAGATTACGATAAATATCCGCTTTTCAAAGAAGCGCAATCCATAACAGTTACTTTAAAACAGGGAGAAACGCTTTTATTCCCAACAGGGTGGTGGCATACTACTTTGATACATGAGCCTTGCATTTCATTTGGCAGGGCGCATCTCAGCGCAGCCAATTGGAGCAAATATATCAAAGACGAATACTACACCTGGAAAAGAAGATCACCGCTGATGGCAAACGTTATATTCGGCTATGAATATTTGTTAGGCAAGGTCATGGATGTTCAGGAGAAATTTGTTTAGTAGTAGTAGCTATGAGTAACTCGGAATATATTTTCAATTCCGGTTCTTTCTAATTTTGTCTTTTGAAAAGAGGCTTCAGATAGCTGTTGATGAACTCCGGATAAAACCTTTTTGCATAAATAAAAGTATTCAGAAAATTCACTTTAAGTTCCTTTCTGAGGATTGTTTGCATTACAACAAAAAAGATAATATTGGCAAGCAGTGTTGCATATACTGCGCCTATAATCCCATACCCCTTTATCATTATGTAGTTGAGCATTAATTCTACAACAGTAAAAAGAGTGATGATGATAAAGTTCACTTTTGGCTTACCGATAGAATCTAAAATTGTTCCAAACAAACGGCTGAATGGGTTCAGCAAGCATGATAAAATGGAGACTTTTATCAGTGGGATGGTTTCTCCATAGTTTCCACCGGCAATAATGTGAACCACAAAGCCGGGGAATAAAAATAAAAAGAGCAAGGATGGTATCAGAAACGCCAATAGCGCCCCAACCGATTTTTCATACAAATATTTAATCGCATCGTGACCTTCGTTCGCAAAACGCTTGGAGCTTTGTGGGAAAACAATCACAACAAGCGAGTTTGTGGGTATTTCTGTAAGCGCTATTATTTTTGTGGCAACATTATAATCCCCGGCTGCTTCAGGAGACAATAATGCTCCCAGCATCATCTGGCTGACAGTGGTGGTGATGATCCCGCTGATTGAAGTGGCGAAAACATATTTGCCAAAATCGAACAGCTTTTTTACCCATACTTTTTCAACACGAAAAGAAAATAACAGGTATTTTCTTATAAAAAAATATTCAACAACCAATCCTGAAAACGCGCAGACAATCTGAGCATAGATCAGGTGCATCAATGAAGTATTCAAATGAAAAATAAAGCAGGCAAGCACATAACAGAAAAATCCTCCCTGGCGGATGGTGCTCGTGATGAGAACGCCTCTAAAGCTAAGATTTGCCTGTTCAATCCATTGAAATTGAGAAAGGATCCCCTGCAAAAGATACACAACGTTGTAGGTATAGAACATGGTTGCAAGACCCGGGTAATGCCAGAGCTTTGCGAGGTAACCGGCAATGCATACGTTGATAATAATGCATACAATCATCAAAACGCTGCTCAAAAAAAAGGATGCAGAAAGAATGCCCGGCGCTTCCACTTCAGAACTCTGAGATAAAAATTTGATGAGGGCATTTTGGATCAGCCCGTTTCGGGCCATTTCAAAAATAGTAGTAGTCGCAACAAAAAGTGTCCACACACCAAAACTGTGCTTATCCAGTGTACGTAGCAATAAGTAGAACCCTCCAAAACCAAACACAAGGCTTTGGATATTCAGTATCAGATTGTAAGACCCCGATTTGAACCAATAATTTTTGTTATCAGCGTGCATGGAATTGAAAAGTTTGCCTGAATAAAGCTTCGGTTTTCATAGACAATGTTTGATTGTGTTATAAGTTTTTTGAAAAGAAATTCGTTGAATGATTTGTTGATCAGAATTTCAAAAACAACGCCCGCTTTTACGAACCGGAAATATACAAACGAAAACTGCCATTGAAAATATCTTTTCCGACCCTGGCCTGGCTTATTTGTTTAAGCTGAACAGCGTGTAGCTATTGTTGGTGAAAACTGCTTTGTCAAGAATCGGCGGCATCATTTTATATTCACTGAATTCTTTTTTGGAAATAAGCACAAAGTCCACTGCATATTTGGGGAACAATGGTTTGGCAGAAATTGGCTCACCTGTTTTCAGAAATAATAACATATTATTCCGGTCCTCTTCACGCCTGTCGAAATCAACATAGGGATTTGAAAAAGTATATGCAATAGAAACCATTTTTCTGGCCGTTGCCATCACCGGAAAAATGGAAGGGTCTTTCTCGCAAAGTATCACTTTATCAGATGGGATATTTTTTAGTATATAATCATGCACTCCAATCTCATCCTTTTTATTTTCTTTCCCGATGGCTTCCTGGCGGAATATGGCAAAGTCATCGCGATTCTTATAAATGGGAAAATAAGCAACTGCGCATGTCAAAATTGTAACTGAAAAAAAAATATTTGCCAGGTTTGTTCTTTGCTGACTTTTATTCTTGACAAATAAATTTCCCAACCACTTCATACATGAATTGAATAGAAATACAAACCCAAACCCAAAAAAGCCGGATTGCAATGCCTTCAGATAAAAAAAATAGTGGAATGACGGAACAGTGCCCGGCAAATGAATATGATACCTTGTATCTAATAAGGCAACCATCGTTGCATAGATGTACATGAATGCAGAAATGAAAAGCCAGCTAAAAATAATCTTTCGCAACAATGGCTGATGGAAATTTCTATAAAACCAAATCAGGCCAATGATGGAAATGATAAATGATACAGATAGATTTTCCCTGATCATGCCTTTGAAATTGCTCAGATAATAAATTCCTTCTGTATATTCAAAAGCGGCCCGGGTAATCATATGCAAGTGGTATTTCCCAACGATATAATAAACCAGCGGCATAGCTGCCGCAATAAAAAATACGAATGCCAAAATCCCCTGAATCATATATCTTTTTACCAATGCATATTTTTTTTGTTTCACGGACTGCAATATCTGCTGCCCTTGTATGACAATCAGGGTTAAGATGATAATGATAGCTGGCGCTGCGTGCCCGAGAAAACTGATGCCAATAGAAGTGCCGAGCAGCATGAACCAGGAATATTTTTGTTCAGAGAATGCTCTGTAGCACAATATGATATTGAGATAAAACAAAAACTGTGTAAAGCATACCGGATAAAGCCTGGGAGAATATGTGGCTGCACCCCAACTAAGAATATTTCCCGAAGAGAGGAATAGAAACGAAAGCGCTGCAGCCAATGCCATTTCAATACCAAAAAGTGAAAATGCCATAATGAAAAAAGCAATAGGGCCAAGCACATTCAGATAAGCCCCAGCTCTCACGGCAACCAAATGCGGCGGCAGTGAAGATGTTTTTACGATAACAGCCTCGATAGAAAACAATAGCGGGTTATACCAGATATATTCACCTGCATAATTCGGGTCCTTGCCATAGTGGCCTTCCAGTGCGCCCCTGACAAATGCGATGTCTCTGTCAAAATCGGGATCAGGCGCCCAATTAAGATCACGTGTTGATTTGTAGCATTGAAAAAAAGCTATGGACAGCATGATGACAAATGCTGCAAGAAAGAAGATTTTATCAGGTTTTTTTTGGGGTGAAGATGGGTTCATACTAACGGGTTATCTTTCGCATAATCAGTGGAACAGCTTCACAACGAAATGAAGCGACGAAAAGTGTATGAAATCCCGGATATCAGGAATTATTTTAAAGAATTGAGCGTTCAGTATCCTGTGTTGTAAAAGAATGTCTCAGAAAACAAATTCCTTTAACAGCGAATACTTTGTAAAACATAACCCTGATCTAATTTAAACGCTGATCTATAAACCAAGAATGCCTTGCTCAGGGATCAATTGCCCCTTCAAGAATATTAATTTTGCCTATAAACTCCATACATCCTTTAATATAGATTTCCGCGGGTGTTGATTGCTGCAATGAAGGCACGTCGTTCAGCAGCCGTGAATTATCAAAAGCTTGCCCCAACTCCATAAATTCAAGATAAGGAGCCAAGCCTGCAAGCAATATGCGGATGGCTCCCGGATCAGTGAATACTTCGTTCCAGTAATCAAGATAATGCGGGTAATCATAAAGTTCACTGCCCGGCTTCAGCCTGCCTTTAGCCCATTGCTTTATTTGCCCAAGCAATGATTTACCTGTGAAATGAAAAGGGGGCAGTTCTTCAAAATAGGCTGCCAGCGAGACGGACAGCTTTTGCGCAGATGTAGCGCCGGTTTTGCCAGAAGAAATATGGTAGACCTGATGATTTCTTTTTGCAAAAAGCAAATTGATAATCGATCCGGCAGCGTAATCTACTGGTATCATATCAAGCATCGCATGCTCGTCCACAGGTATCAACCTCAATTGATTGATGGTAGCTACTGCCCATAATATCACAGGCGATCTGGGCGTGATGCGCCTGCTGTCGCCCATGATGATAGAAGGTCTTGCTATTAATATTTTTTCATGCGGAATGTGCTTATCGATCAATAACTCTCCCTGCATCTTTGTGTAAGTGTACCTTACGAGATGCTGTGCTTCTATATTTGGAGATTCTTCTTCATGTACAACCCTGTTCCTTATATTCTTTCCGCAAATTGTAGCTGTGCCCACATATAAAAGAGTATGCAGGCAGGGAAGCTGTTTTGCCCAAAGCAATAATTTTTCGAGACCGGCAATGTTTACCTGCTCAAGCATATCATCGTAAATCCTGGAAAATGAAGTGTTGGCTGCCGCATGAATGATCACATCCGTATCATCCAGCATTTTATTTGCCTGCAAAGACTGAGTCAAATGAGAATCGAACAGATTGCCTGTTACGGGTATTATTTTATCCTCATCAAAATGATCACCATGCACATTGAAAACTTTTTTTAACCTGCACATGGCATCATTCTCGCTATCGGGCCTGATGAAACAATACACTTTATTTACTTCGCTTCTTTTGGAAAGACTCACAAGCAATTCGCCACCCAAGAAACCAGTACATCCTGTCAAAAAAATATTCATACAATTTTATTAATCAAAAAGCTCAAGCCCGAGTATCCCAAATATGATGAGAGAAATAGAAAATATTTTTACAAGAGAAACAGGTTCTTTAAAAAACACCATGCCAATAACAGCTATCAGGGCTGTACCTGCGCTTGCCCAAATGGCATATGCAATGCTCACCTGCATTTTCTCCAGCACGAAAACAAGCGCAGCCAGACTGATGCCATAAAAAACAAACACGAGAACTGATGGTATTAATTTGGTAAAGCCTTCAGCATATTTCATGCAGATGGTGCCCAGCACTTCAAATAAAATCCCTATGGCAAGTATAAACCATTTCATATTTTCCCTGAAAAGTTTACAAGGTTAGTTAGTTTTTTCCAAAGCAGCAATTTGCATGAAATAGCCGTGGATATGAATTTTTATTTTTTATTGAATTGTTAATACAGCATAAAAGCAATGACATTTAAACTGAAATGAAGTGTGCCAAAGCAACGAAAGCCTTATATTAGATCAATGGGAAAACATTTTAAAAAACTATTTTCAGGAGGCAATATATTGCAGAATGAAGTAAGCGAAATTGCCATATGGCCAGATGGAGCTCCCGGATCAGAAGGCAAAGCGGGTAAAGAAAAAATAAAACTCTTTGCAGGAGAAAAAGTGATATCTGGCATTCACCGTCCTTCAATCATCCCTTATATTCCAATACCTGAAATTACCAAAGGCACTGCGGTGATCATTGCTCCGGGCGGTGGGCACAAAGAGCTTTGGATCGATCATGAAGGGCACAATCCCGCGGTTTTTTTTTGCGAACTGGGCATTGCATCATTTGTTTTAAAATATCGCCTGGCAAGCGAAGCGAATTCAGCTTATACCGTTCAGGAACATGCATTGGCAGACATTCAACAGGCGATCAGGTTTGTAAGGTCTCATTCAGAAGAATGGAAAATCAATACCGACAGGATCGGCGTCATGGGTTTTTCTGCAGGAGGCGAACTGGCTGGGCTTGCCGCTATGCATTTCGATCACGGCAATAAAAATGCCTCAAATAAGATTGCACAGCAAAGCGCTTACCCGGATTTTCAGGCGTTAATTTATCCTCCAGGCACAGATCGTTTCAAAGCATCAAAATTTTCTCCCCCCTTGTTTCTTCTTTGCGGACAAGAAGATGAAGAAATATCTCAGGGCTGTACGGAAATGTACCAGCGATATAAAGAGGGGTTCATTCCCGCTGAATTGCATATTTATGCAAATGAAGAACATGGCTTTGGCGTGCGGAAAAATAATAATGCTGCAATAGCCAAATGGCCGGAACGATTTGTGGACTGGCTTTCTACTCTTGGCTTTCTAACAGGTAAATAAAAAACGTAAAGATCAAATTTACGTTAAGCCCATTTACGGTTAATGTATTTTCTGCAAGGTTGCTCAACAGTATAATAGGTAATCGAAGAGATGGCAATCAAAAGCAAAAGATAGAGTAAGCAGTACATCAGCCCACCCGAAAAATCAATATTCTGTTTCCCTCTTCCAAAACCAATGGTGCCAGGCAACTGGAGCCCTTTGGAAAATGGCTCCTGAAGAAATATCTGCATCAGGTAGATAGAGTAAGAGATATCTCCGATATATTGGGCTGTGCGGTTATTGCAGGCCTTTTGCAAATAGCTCCCGTTGCATGCAAATGCAAGTACCATTGCCGCAAATAAAATCACACACCATGCATCATTGATTGCATAATGCAAGGCAGCTATAACAAAGACGATGATCAATACCGCAGACACATCTTTCTGAAAAATATTTTTGAAAGAGGGCAATTGATAGGCTTTGTATACTATCATCCCAGTGATAAAGCCTGCAATCCCGCGAAGGAAACCATAGTCATAAGTAGTATTCAGATTATGCGGCACAGGGACAGACGGGTATAAAGGGTTTCTTCTGGGCAACAGGTACATGATAGATAAGTAAGCAGCAGCAACAAGCAAAATGAGCGTAACAACTGCAATCGCTTTTTTTTTATTGATGAATAAAGCCAGCAAAGGGAATATCATGTAAGCCGCCCATTCAGCACTAATGCTCCAGGAAGGTATATTCCATGTGTAAATTTTATGGATGTAATAAGAATGCAGCAAAAAAATACTTGTCGGGATAGATGCCGGTGTTTCTATCAGGTTCGGATAGGTGCCCGCAGGAGAAAATGCGACCACCAAAATCACCAGCAGCATCAATGAAAAAAAATGGAGCGGATAAATGCGCGCAAACCTGGCAACAATAAATTTCCGCAAATTGATTTTCGTAATCGACTGCATGAAACTATCTCCATATACATGCAGGATGATAAATCCGCTCATCACAAAAAAAAGGTCAACCATCAGGTAGCTTTTTTCAAAGAACATTGTCTGCTTTGCAGGCACAAAACGCGCAATCGCCATTTCAAAATGGAATACCGCGACAAGCAAAGCTGCTATGCCCCGCAGCGGCGTCAGGTTTGACAGGTATGGTGCTTTGTGCTGCATCTGTTTTATTTATGAATATAGTACATGTCAGCAGAATTTTATTTTTTATCAATAAATAAAGAAAACTATTGTAAGATTTTTGGTCTGCGCAATCTGAGAGTTCATTTTTCGGTTGCGCATTAATGTTAATGAGCTATCATGCAATATTTTGAATAGTTATTACATGCATCGAGTGCTTTTCTGCTTGTTTCCAAAGCAGAAATTATTCTATTGTATAGAAAATTGTTGTCTTTATACAAAAATGGATTAGTTGGATACCAACTGCTTATGTTTTGGCATCGGCTTTGAAACCTCTACATCATCACGAAAACATTTATTTTATGAACAACAGCTTTGTACAGAAAGAAAACAGCGTTTCAGATGCCAGCGATTTATTATCGGCGAAAGCACCGAAAAGAGAAAACGGCAAATCAAAAATGGAGGGGTTGAATTCCTTTTTTCAATCCCAACTGCCGTTAGAGCAAATCATCAACGGGGATGGTAATAAAGATGATTCAATTTTAAAGTCATTGACTGCTAAACCTTACGATCAGCTCAACATCCAGTTGATTTCTTAAAAATGCAGGAAGGCTGAAAGAATGATATTAATTGCAGGACCTCGCAGTCAACTTGCACGCTTTCCCTGCAAAAGCATATTCACTGCATGATTGAAAGAGCCTGCGCGGATCACTTCTCCGGCATTCACGAAAAATATTTCATCTGCGTTCTGGATGGTGTTCAACCGGTGCGCAATGATAACACGTGTGGTTGATGCCGGTAATTTATTAAGTATGTTCTGCAGCACCTGCTCTGTGATGGTATCAATATTCGCAGTCGCTTCATCGAGTATCAATAAATCAGGATTGCGCAATACCGCACGCATAAATGCGATCAGTTGTTTCTGACCAAGGCTTATGCTTTCTGCGCCTGATGTCACGACGGTATCAAGGCCTTTTTCAAAAATCGCCAGCAGGCTTTGCAACTGAGCGCTCCTGATTACTTCTTCCAGTTGCTTATTCGAATAGGAACCGTACTGACTATTGCCATATAAAATATTTTCACGCACTGTTCCGGTAAACAGGAATGGCTCCTGCAAAATGAACCCGATCTTTTTTGTTCGTTCACCGGGTTGATATGATCGAATATCTCTGCCATCAAGCATCACTTCTCCTTGCAACGGGTCATACAATCTTGCTATCAATGATGCCATGGTGGTTTTGCCACCACCAGTCGGACCAACCAATGCATATGTTTTGCCACGCTCAAGCGTGAAATTCACATTATGTAAAATTTCTTTGCCATCGTCATAACCAAAATGCACATTCCTGAATTCAAAAAGAGATGAAGTCTTTTGTTCTGTGCTTGATTTTATTACTGCGAGGTTTGATTCCATATTCAAGATATACGAAATCCTGTCCCAACCAGCCATTGCCACCTGAAAGTTCGCCCACAGTGCAGCAAGCTGTCGCAAGGGATTGTAAAAGTTGGTTGCATAAGCAAGATAACTTACCAAAAGCCCGATCGAAAAATGCCCTGTTGAAATAAGATAGATGCCATAAGTGAGCACGATCAATTGTGCTACGCTTGCAAGAAAACCATAGACCGGGATAAAAATAGTATTTGCGATACCGGCTCCCCTGGCTTTGATATAATTCTCATGATTTGCTTCTTCAAAACGCTTCCGGAAATAATCCCGACGGTTAAAGGCAATGATCACTTTGAAATTTTGCAGGCTTTCCTGTATCTCAGCGCTCAGGCCGCCTGTGGTTTTCAGGCTGGCCGCATTTTTTTTCTTCACCCAGCCCGCGGTGATTTTGGTAAATATAAAAATCAGCAGCCCCGGCAATAAAGCAGCTATGCCTAAACGTGGATTGATAACAAGCAAAAAAATACCTGCACCCGTCATTGTGGCAATTGATCCGATAAACTGCATCAGCGATTGTGAAAAGAACTGGTTGATTTTATCCGTGTCATTGTTCACTCTGGAGATCAGATCACCGGCTTTGTTCTGATTAAAAAATGCCACAGGCAATTCCTGTAGCTTATTGAAGATAGTGTTGCGCAGTTTGAACAACATCCTTTGGCCTACACCTCCCATCAACCTTGTTTGCAGGTAGCTGGCAACAAAAGCCACCATGTACATGGCCAGCAGTATGCCCGAACAGACCAGCACGCCATGAAAGTTTTTATGCACCACATACTTATCAATCGTGTAACCAATGATAAAAGGGCCAAGCAGATTGAGTCCCGAGTTTGCAAGAATGGCCAGCAATGCAAACAACAGGTTTTTGTTCTCCTCTTTTATCAATCGCAAGAGCTTCTGCAATGATTGCAAAGTAGATGCCTTTTGCTGCTGTGCAGAAATATCATTGAGGTTGTAATTCATAGTTGCTGGTGCTCTGTTGTGAATTGTAAATCTGAACGTATTCCGGGCTTGACTGCATCAATTCGGTATGGGTTCCTGTTGCCACAATCTCTCCTTCCATCAATACGATCACCTGATCGAAATGCTCAACCGATGCAATTTTTTGTGTTACAGAAATCAACGTGATGCCCGGATAGTTTTGCTGCACGTTGTTCAATATTTTAACTTCTGTATTCGTATCCACACGTGCGGTAAAATCATCCAGCAATAATATGGAAGGGTTTATCGCAAGTGCTCTTGCCAGCATGATGCGCTGTTTCTGCCCTCCGGAAAGGCTCGTGCCTCTTTCTGAAACAATAGTGTCTAATTTATCAGGGAGCGCATCAATAAAATCTTTTAGTTCGGCTGTAGCGATTGCTTTTGCGAGAGAGTCATCTGTCACCTGATCGCTGAATGCAATGTTCTCACGAATACTCATATTGAATATTATGCTGTCTTGAAAAACAAAACCCACGTGCCTGTAAAAAGTCTCTTTGTTAAAGCTGTCAATATTTTTGCTGTCAAACTCCACAGAGCCTTCATTTGCTTTTATCAAGCCAGTTAATAAATATAGCAGTTGCGTTTTACCGGCAGCGGTCGGGCCAATAATTGCGAGTGTAGAACCCGGCTTTACAGAAAAGCTGATGTCCTTTAATGCCGGCTTTTGCCCGTAGATCACGGAAACATTATTCAATGCGATATTTCCTTTCAATGCATCAGTGATAGTACTTGTGTCGGGCAACTCAGTCACTTCCAGTACCGTGTTGATTCGCTGATAGCTGGCAGTTGCCTGCGCGATCACATTGCTCATAAAACCAATCACGAGAATAGGGAATATCAGCAATGAAAGATAACTGTTGAAAGCTGCGAAATCTCCGAGCGACATCGTGTTGCTGATCACAAAATGACCGCCCATGGCAAGTATAGTAAGCCCTGCCATGTTCGCAGTGAACACAATGATGGGAATAAGCCCCGCGAACAATTTCAGTATGCTCATGCCCAAACTCTTTGCCTGTGTATTGGCGGCAAGAAATTTTTCATATTCAAGCTGCTGTGAATTCACCACGCGGATAATTGCCGCACCGAGGATGCTTTCATTAATCACTTTGTTCAGTCTGTCGATCACTTGCCTGCTTTGCATGAAAATGGCACGCACTTTTTTCAATACAAAAAAGAAAGCTCCGCCAATTATGGGAATAATGCCAACGATAGCAAGTGCCAGTTTCCAATTGATCGTGAACAGCATGATGCATGCACCAAAGATAATGATGAGCGAAGATGCGATAGACACAATGGCCTGCGAAACAAATAACTTGATGGAATCCACATCTCCCGTAAGGTTAGTCAACAATTTCGAAGGATTAGCCTGTTCAATAAATGCGAAGTTCTGCATGGATATTTTAGCGGCAAGTCTTGAACGAAGATCTCTTGCCACACGCTCTGATGCATAAGTCTGCACAATACCCTGCAGGTAAGTGAAAGCAAAAATAATCACCGCAGCCAGTATAAATTTGAACAACACCTGCTCAAGCACATAATGTTTCGGGTAGGCATCAATGCCGCTTGCAATTATCTTAGGTAATGCCAGGTTGATGCCATTGCTGAGCAGCGCAAAAAACATCAGCAAAAAGATCATGCTCCTGTATGGGCCGAGCAGGCTGAATACGCTTGGGCCTTTGGGCTTAATTTTTTTTGGCTGGTTTTCTTTTTTTGTCATGGTGCGCAAAGCAATGGCGAATTGAACAAAATCAAATGCAATTTACTGTAATCGAATATAGATCAATTTAAAGATTCTTATTTGTAAAGACCCCAAACTGTGTAAGTTTTGGGATAGGCTGGATATTTAACGAAAGCTTATTCAAAACGAGCAAACAGGGTTATAAAAATATTTTAGCACAAGTTCCGGAATAGCTGAATAAAAATTGGCGTGAATGGTTAACCCTGAACAGTATTAGTAGCCCAGCTTGTAGATGGTGAAAGTACTGTTTCTAAAAACGATTTGGCTATGTAACAAATCTGCAGTCTTATCATTTTCTTGACCGAGGTTCTTCAGCAAAACAAAACCCACATTGTACTTGTCAAACAAGCTGCTTGCAGAGAGTGGTTGCCCTTTTCTCAGGAATGCGACCATATTATTCCGGTCATTTTCCCTTGAGCTGAATTCAAGATAAGGGTTGGAGAAAGTGATGCCGATAGAAACCATTTTTCTTGCGGTAGGCATCACCGGGAAAATAGAAGTCTTTTCTTCACAAAGGATCACTTTATCTTCCGGGATATTTTGCAGGATGTAATTATATGTTTCTATCCCATCTTTATCTTTTTCTTTTATGATGTTCTGCTCGCGGAAAAAAACAAAGTCATACCTGTTCTGATAAAACGGCAAATAGATAATGGCGCATAAAAGAACTGATACTATAAAAAAGTGGCTTGCAAAATTTCCTGACCCGGATTTTCTGTTGATTAATTGCTCAATCCATTTCAATACCGGGGAAATGAGAAACACAAAACCAAACCCAAAGAAAACAGACTGTAATGCTTTGATATAATAAAAATAATGGAAAGAAGGCACTGTGCCCGGCAGATGAAAATTGAACTGGTTATCTGCGGTAGCCACTGCCGTTGCATAAATGTACATGATGACAGAAATGACAAGCCAGTTCAATATAATCTTTCTGATCAGTACCTGATGAAATTTTTTATAGAACCATATAAAACCAATCACAGAAACGACAAATGAAACGGAAAGATTCTCCCTGATCATTTCACGAAAATTATGCACGATGAACATGCCGTCCACATATTCAAATGGCATCCTGTTCAGGAAATGCATGTGGTATTTGCCCACTATATAATAAGTAAGTGGCAGACTTGCAATAACAAATGGGACAAATGTTGCCAGGCCCTGCCCAACATACTTTTTTATCAACGAAAAATCCCGTTGCTTTACAGCGCTCACCACATCTCGCAATTGAATCGAAGCCATGATGAGGATGATGAGAATAGTAGGTGCGGTATGGGCAAGAAAACTAATGCCAATGAAAGTTCCGAGAACGAAAAACCAGATATATTTCTGAGTGGAAAATGCTTTATAACATAAAATAATGTTCAGGTAAAAAAGAAACTGCGCAAAGCATACCGGATAGAGCCAGGGAGAATAAGTCGCCGCATAATAACAGGGTATGGCACCCGAAGCCAGGAATAGGTATGAAAGCAGTGATGCCAGTGATACTTTAAAATCCGAAACTACAAGCATCATAAAAATAAATGCAATCGGGCTGAGCAGGTTCAGGTACAGTCCTGCACGGGTCATGACAAGATGCACGGGCAAACCGGTAATTTTTACAATAGCCGTTTCAGCCAATGTGAGCAATGGATTATACCACAGATAAGCCCCGGTAAAATTCGGGTCTTGCCCAAAATGGCCGTAAAGGTTTCCCTGAACGTAGGACATGTCCCTGTGTATATCCACATCATAAGACCAGTTCAGGTCATGGGATACATAATAGCATTGAAAGAAAGCTATGAGCAATAACGTGATGCACGCAAGGATATAAACTGTCTTGTTTTTTGTTTGGAACTCATTCAATCCTTGCATACAGGTTATTAATTTGTTTAAGGTATGTGTTAATCTGTCTAAAATTAAAATATTAACGCACAGGCAATATTTTTCGTCTGTTAACCAGTCATTGCCGCCACATAAAATCCCTGGCTGGTGTGGTTTTCATCATACAATACTAAAATATATCCTTCTATTTCATGACTTGTCAATGGTTAGTACTGAAGTGTGACCGGATATTTTATATAATGCCCGCATTCAAGGTTTGATGATACATCTGAATAGGATCAATGACATTGCTCACTGCTTACTGCCCGATATTTCGTTCCTTTGATAAACTAAACTGGAGTTTTATGGATGTTTTTTTTCAAAATAAAGTTGCCATCATAACAGGTGGCGGATCAGGAATCGGGGAGGCAACGGCTATTCTATTTGCAAAAAACGGCGCTAAAGTAGTTGTATCCGATGTCAATGAACCCCACGGCAATGCAGTAGCGCAAAAAATAAAAAATGGGGGTGGAGATGCGGTCTTTATCAAAGCAGATGTAAGCATCCCTTCTGAGTGTGAGCACCTCGTAAATAAAACAACAGAAAAATACGGGCAGCTTGATATAGCATTCAACAATGCGGGTATCGGCGGCGAAAGCAACTCAGTAGCGGATATCAGTATTGAAGCATGGAATCATATTATTTCTGTGAACCTGAGCAGCGTGTTTTACTGCATGAAATATGAGATCGCAGCTATGCTGAAAAAAGGCAAAGGAGCCATTGTAAATATGTCGTCGATACTGGGTGCTGTTGGGTTTGCCAGCTCGGCAGGATATGTTGCGGCGAAGCACGGCGTGATAGGATTAACGCAAAATGCAGCCCTTGAATACAGCGCTAAATGCATCCGGATCAATTCTGTTGGGCCAGGTTTTATCAATACGCCTTTGCTCACTAATGCAGGCATTGATGATAAGGTAAAAAAGATACTGGTGCAGGCACATCCTATCGGGAGGCTTGGCGAACCAAATGAAGTGGCAGAGCTCGTGTTGTGGCTATGCTCCGATAAGGCTTCTTTTGTTACCGGCAGTTATTATCCTGTTGATGGAGGTTATCTGGCTCAATAACAAGACGAATGTCTTATAATGCTTGTGACAGACGAAAAAATGAAAGGATATTTTCCGCCTGCAATACTAAAACAGTTCAACTATTTTTCCCCATTGATTATCGCTAAAACAAGACCGTAATTCTTTTCCGCATCAGTCCTGACCATGCCAACGAGGTGAAAGAGTATTGAGGCATAAATGAAATACTGACAAAGCTGCTGACATGAGTACTGCACTTTACATCAATCATATAGTTTTCTGCCGATATAAATTATGTTTGCAGTTTGAAGTAATTCGGTTTGTAATTGAAACTCGGTCAAGATGAAGATGTATTCTCAGCTCATTTTATTGCTGCTGTTCTCTTGCCAGCAGAAAAAAGATTTATTGGCAGAAAAAGAGAATGTTAAAGCGGTTCTGCTGAATTATTATGATGCGCTTAAAACACGGGATATTGATAAACTGAAAGCGACTACAACAGCAGATTTTATTTTGTATGAAAATGGAGAGGCCTTGAATAACGATAGCACGATAAATTTTTTCAGGAGCTTTCCAAAATTCACTGTCCAATATAAATTCGACAGCCTCGCTATTAAAGTTGATAAACAAAGTGCCCGCGTACATTATTTTAAACAAGCCGCATTTGTATTAAGCGACACAGTTCATATGGTAGTCAGTAATATTGAAACTGCCACGTTCCGGAAAGAAAATGATATTTGGAAACTAGAGCTATTGTACACAACAAAAAGAAAATAGTTGAGAGGGTTACTTTTTTAATTCAGCGAAGCCTTCAATTTATTTACCACCTCGGCAGTTACTTTTTCAAGTTTGGAAATCAGTGTATCCAAATGTTCTGATGGTTCGTTTTTTTCTGCTAAAAGCTCAATTTCAGTAATCTCTTTTTTCAGTGATGCAATCCCCATATTATTAATTGAAGTTTTCATCCGGTGAGCAACTTTGCTCACGGTAGTCAGATCTTTTATTTTATGAGCATCCAGAATTTCTTTTACCGATGCAGGCCCCTGTTCTATGAACATGTTCACCATTTTATCCACAAAGGACTGATTGCCTTTCGCAATCTCATGAAGCTTGCTCAGATCGTATAATTCAGCAGTCTCTTTTTTTTCCATAACTAATTCTTTATTTAATAAAGATTTCTCATTTCCCAGCCAGTGTGATATGACATGCAGCAACTGGTTTTCTTCAAATGGTTTTGACAAATAATCATTCATGCCGGCTGCTCTGAACCTGCTTTCGTCTCCTTTTAGCGCAAGCGCTGTCAATGCAATTACAGGAAGTGTTTTGCTGATGCTTTCCCGGATAATCTTGGTCGCTTCAATTCCGTCCATCATGGGCATCTGCACATCCATAAGCACAATATCATAATGTTCATTTTTTATTTTTTCAATGGCTTCTATCCCATTTTGCGCTTCGTCCAATATGGCATCGTAATATTTTAAAATGGTTGTTGCTACCAGCCTGTTCATTTCATTATCATCAGTGATCAGTATTTTTTTGCCAGCAAGAATACTTGTGTTCACCGTGTCAATTTGTTTGACCGGCAAGTGTTCAAGCGTTCCCTTTTTGAATGACAACGTGAATGTGACGGTTGTGCCTGCGCCCTTTTGGCTTTCCACTTTGATGGATCCACCCATGAACTCAACCAATTCTTTGCAAATGCTCATGCCCAATCCGGTGCCGCCGAAGCGCCGCGTCACGGACTCATCTTCCTGCCTGAATTTCTGGAAAAGGTTTTTCAAGAATGACTCTTCCATGCCGATACCTGTATCTTTAACAGTAAACTCAACCTTTTGCTCTTTCGCATTTTCTTCCGACACCTTACATGTAATGTCAACCATGCCTTTATCAGTGAACTTAATGGCGTTTGAGAACAGGTTCAACAATATCTGATTCAGGCGATAAGGATCGCCGATTAATACAGCAGATATTTTTGGATCAAAGAATGAATTGGTGAGTGCAAGACCTTTTTCTTCTGCCTTATGCATCATTACCTGCATTGCCTGATCTATCAGCGCGACTGGCTTAAAGCCTATATCTTCGATGATAAGCTTGCCAGCTTCCAATTTGGAGAGGTCAAGAATATCGTTGATGATAATCAGTAAACTATCGGCTGCGGAATGAACAATGTTCAGGTAGAACTGCTGATCTTTAGTAAGTGCTGTCTTTGCAAGTTGATTAGACATTCCAATGATGGCATTCATTGGTGTCCTGATCTCGTGGCTCATATTAGCAAGGAAAATCTGCTTTGCTTTCGCAGAAGATTCTGCCTGCTCCCTTGCTTCTACCAGTTCGTGCTCTAATTTTTTTTGTTCTGTTATATCTAAGTGAATTCCAATAGAACCAACCAATTCACCGGCATCATTATATCTGGGCGCGTTACTTATAAGCCACCATTTATCTTCTCCTTTTTTATTTTTCACCAATATCTCAAAAGCATCTGAAAGCCGATTTTTTCGCTTCCGGTTTTTGATTTCCATCAATTCACTTTGTTCATTTCGAAGAAATAGTTTGGAGCCTTTTTTGCCGATCAGTTCATCGATCGGATAACCGCTCATGTCACTGAAACTCTGGTTGGCAAACTGAACGATTTCATTGGTATCTACTTCCAGCAACCCAAGATTCATGTTGGCGATAATATTCCGATATTTTTTTTCTTTGAGCTGTACTGCAACCTCCGCTTCCTTTTCCCTTGTGGTATTTAATATAATGCCCGTATATACAATACTGCCGTCGGCATTCATACTTGAAAATGAAGAGCTGATATTAAGCCATATAACAGGCTTTCCCGGCACTACAAAACGGCCTTCAAAATGATAAGGCATGTTTTTTTCTCTTGCTTTTCGGCTTGTCTTTTTTTCTCTTTCATAATCATCAGGGTGGAGTATTTCATAGAAATCCTTCAACTGTTCAGCAGTGATGCCAATCTTTTCTTCAGGACGCGGGCTTATGTAAGTAAATCTTTCGCCTCCGTCTTTATCATATTCGTATTTATACAAGATGCCGGGAATATTATCAGCCAGCGATCTGAATTGTTCTTCATTTTCTTTTAATGCCCTTTCGGTCTGTTTGATGGAAGTGATATCCGTGTGCGTGCCGATTATCTTCAGGGGTTTGTCGTCTCCAGTTTTTTCAATCACGACGCCTTTATCCAAAACCCATTTTATTTCACCCGTTTTATGGATCATCCTGTATTCCAGCGTATGGTGTGTTTGCTGTCCGGATTTATACTTCAAATCATTTTCTTCCAGTATACTCTTATCATCATCATATACATTCTGCCACCAGAGGTCCACATTGTTATTGTAATCATTTTTTGTGTAGCCCAATAAGTGGCTTTCATTATCGGAGAATATCGTCTCGCCTGTAAGAAAGTTATGTTCCCAAACATTGTCGCCGATTTTCTCCAAAGCCAGGCGGAAGCGGTCTTCCGATTCCCGCTCTTCAGTGATATCATCAATGATCCCAAAAAACTGCGTCACCTTTCCAGAAGTATTCTCGACAGGCTGAGTGTTTGTCCTTCCCCAAAATGCTGACCTATCTTTCCGGTAAAATAAAATTTCGATATTGAAAGGCTGGCCGCAGAAAAACGCATTCAATATTTTGTTAATTGTATCTTTATCTGTCAATGGCCCCTTGCATAATTCTATCGGCGTCATACCGACAATTTCTTCTAAACTATAACCAGTGAGTTTTGAAAAACCGTCATTTGCCCAGGTGATTCTTCCATCGGGGTCAGTAAACAATACCCCACTGTTATTTGCGCTTGCAACAAGTGAAATGCGTTTGTATTCTTCTTCCTCTTTTTTCCTCTCGGTGATGTTCGTGTGCGTGCCGATCACTCTTTTGGACTTTCCGGAAGTAGTTTGGTTAATCACTTTTCCGCGATCAAGTATCCACAAATAATTTCCATTTTTATGCCTGATCCTATATTCCAATTGATGCGATGTGATATTATTATCGAAATAGTTTTGTAAAGTTTCCAGGAGTATTGGCAAATCATGGGGATGAACTTTGCTGATCAATTCAGATTGTTCATCATTGAACTCATTCTCCTCATAGCCGAGCATTTTTTTATATTGCCTGGAATAAAAAGCACGTTTTGTTTCCAAATCAAATTCCCATACGCCATCTCCGGCACCTTCTAATGCAAACTGCCAGCGTTCCTGGCTTGTGTTAAGATCTGCTTCTGCACGTTTCTTTTCTGTTATATCTGCATAACTCCATAAATGCCCTTTATATTTCTGCTCTAAAAAAATAGGTATATAATCTCTTTCAAAAATTCTCCCATCAGCCAGTTCCAATATTTCTCCAGCTACCAATTTTTGTTGGGAAAGGATGTGTTCAATGCCTGCAACAAATAATCCGGGATTTTTGAACAAATGCTTGTTTTGTTCGGCACTGTTGCTGCAATCCGCCCCCTGTAAAGCTTCTGGCGGTAATGGTATCCCGAACATATCGCAAAAGCGCTGGTTCGCAAATGCTATGTGCCTTGTTTCATCTTCCAATAGCACCGCATTCTGCAGATTGGTGATCAGAGAAGTGAACACCAGTTCAGCGTTTTTACGTTTGTTCACCTGTTGGTTCAAGTACCGTGCAATCATCAGAAGGTCATCTGTGCCTGCAATTTTTTCTTCACCAGTTATAGAGCCGACGGCTTCTTTTAATTTTTCAACAGAAAGGCGTTTTACATCTAACTCATGTGAAAGCTTCGCATTGATCTCAATATATTCTTCTTCGCTGATTTTAAATGCGCGGTCGGATAATTCCCTGTCTCTTTCATAAGCATTATACGAATCATTGATCACAGCCAGCAGCTTTTCAAGCTCTGGGTTTTGACTTAATGATTCCGGTAAGAATTTCCGGATCTGGTTTTTCAGTAATTTATTAAAGCTCATAGAAAGAAGTAATGGTCATGGTTTGGTTATGCAACTGGCAGTCGCCGCCTTCATTGAATGGAGAAATCTCACCGTAGGAATAAAAACCGGAGATGACTGTTTGATTGCCCAGGGTTTCTTTCACCGCTTCTACTTCTTCATCTATCCGCGGCCCCAATATCAGCTTGCGGCCCACACAGCTTACCAGCAGAGAAAAAGAAGGTTTTGTTTTATCTTTTGTAAGCGTGTTTTGTGCTGCATTAGATGCTGCCGCAGAAAGCTTGTCAAAATTTGCTTTCATGAACCTAACCTTTGATCCTTCCGGTATATCACCTGCGAAAGTCATACTGTTTTTTTCACGATCAATAGAAAGAATGGTTCTTGTCACAGGCTGATTGCTTCCGGGAATGATCACTGATAGCGGGAACAACAGTGCTGATCCGGGCAACTGATCTGCATCCGGCCCAAGATACTTTTCATATGTGTCCAATGCGTTTTTATGATCTATCTCGAATAAAATATTCTCAGACGATCTGGTGACTATTCTTTCCGGGCCGAATGTGTCCCACCCACCTTGTGAGCCATGCGTTACAATTATCTTATTGCCATAAAACCCGATGGCGACGATAGTTCCTTGTGATGGCTGGCTATTCAAGCCAACCAATGTGGAAGCAAAGTTGGGGCCGTCACCAGCCAGGCCGCCTGTAATGAGGGTTTTATTTTCGGCGGCATCGTTCAATCCTTTTACCAGATCACTTCCATTCACCAGGCTTCCGTCTGATAAAACAAGGATATATGAAAGATCTTCCGGCGGAAGTTTTTTTATGAGTGCAGTAGCTGCATTATAGCTGTTGTTAAAATCGTTGATGTTTACTACTGCAGTTTGAATATTGGTCTTGTCAAAAAAAAGTGCCGATGCAATCAGGGAATTATCTTCTACGCTATCATAGAATATTTCACCGGCCGTACTGCAAAGGGAAATTTGTGAAGAGGGAAATTTCTTCTTTATTTTCTCATACACTCCATTAGATGCGAGTATTTCTTTCGATGCAAAACACAGCACCAGTTGTGCTTTTTCAAAGTCGTAGCTTTCCGACTGCGGATGCACTGACCATTCTTCTCCGGATAATTTAAATATTGCTGTTTTCATAACATATAATGGTTTAGAGGGTGATTTCTTTTTGTTTGAGCATTTTATAAATAGTGCTGATGCCGATGCCCAGCACAGTGGCTGTTGTACGTATGTCTTTATTGTTTTTTTTCAGGTAATACTGAATAATATCCAGATTGTGTTCGTGGAGCGTTTTGGTTTCAGCTATAAATATTTCATCGCGGATCGCCTTGTTGAAGGTAATGTCATCGGCTTTTATCTCATTGTCTGAGCACATGATGGCAGCCAGTTCGATAATGGCTTTTAATTCTCTGATATTCCCCGGGAAATGATAGCGCAGCAATTTATCTTTTGCCTGTTTGGATAAAATAATAGTGCCCAGCTTGTTTTCTTTTGATGTAGCATTCATGAAATGTTTGGCGAGGATTAAAATATCATTGCCTCTTGCGCGCAATGGGGGCAACTCGATAGGCAAACCCATAATACGGAAGTACAGATCTTCCCTGAAATTGCCTTTCTTTACTTCTTCTGCCAGGTTTTTATGCGTGGCTACGATCAGCCTGACGTCCAGTTTTATGACTTCATTTCCCCCAACTCTTATCACTTCTCTTTCCTGCAAAACACGGAGTAATTTGGTTTGAAGGTTGATGTCCATTTCTGCTATCTCGTCCAAAAATATAGTACCACCATTTGCTTCTTCAAACTTGCCCGCCTTGCGCGAAATAGCTCCGGTAAATGCACCGGTCTCATGACCAAACAATTCGCTTTCGGCTAATTCGTTAGGGATGGCCGCCATATTCGCCGCCACAAAATTTTTCTTTTTCCGGTCACTGTTGTAATGAATGGCTTTGGCAACGATTTCCTTTCCGGTACCCGTTTCACCCGTGATGGATACATTTATTTTTGTCTTGATCGCCTTTTCCATTAAAGCAAAAACATGTTTCAGGGAATCGCTTTGCCCGATGATCGTTTTATCAAAAGCATATTTTTGTCCGAGCTCTTCTCTCAAAGATTCAACTTCTTTTTTCAGCGATTGATTTTCCCTTATCCTTACAATGCTGTTCCACAGCAATTCTTTGGTCGCATCGTCCTTAATGAAGTAATCGCTCACGCCCAATTTCAATAAGTTTACCGCCACCATGATATTTTCCTGCGAACTGATCACGATGACGGGCACATCCGGATCGGTTTCGCGAATCTTTTCAAACAACTTATCACCCTGCATATCAGGCAATGAAAAATCAATAGTTACAAGATCCGGCTGCAGATACATTTTGCTCAGGCAATCCTTTGCTGTTTGAAAACGGGTCACTTTAAAATCCGGGTTGAGGCTTAGGTGATATCCCAGTATCTCTCCATACCAGGGATCGTCTTCCACCATATAGATATTGTAATTGTTCATTGGGTTTTTCTTATAAGAAAGAAAGCATCTTTAAGGAAAGGATTTTATTGATGGAACTGAATAGTAAAGAAAGGAAAGCTTGTCTGATAACGGAATAGATGGATTTGTATATTTTTTGTAGTTCAACGACTACAATTTTTTTTAAAATTGACCTCCTGGAATAAATAATATCATTTCATATTTCTTATTTTACGGCAATCAGCAATACTGGTCATAATGATTTGCACTTATAACAAGCTAAGTTTAAGTTTAGAAATTTGAATAAAGAATAAGCCCGGGAAATTTTAAAAAAGCAGCGACGTTTAAAATCTAAATTAAACGCATGCGCAAGGGAGCCCTGATCGGTTGGCTTACATTTTTATTTGGAGGGATCATCGCGCTGTTCTGGTACAATGAATGGGCCTATGCTTTGCCAACCCCTGTACCAAAAAATTACAAAGCGGTTCATCCAGGTGAAATGATCAACGTTTCGTTTGGCTTTATACCCAAAGACGACAAACCTGTTTTCCTTCACTTTTTCAATCCCAATTGCCCGTGTTCTAAATTCAATGTCCCTCATTTCAAATCACTGGTTGCAAAGTATGGCGATGAAGTAAATTTTGCCATCGTGGTCATGAGCAAGGAGAAATTCGCCGTGAAAGAAATTCAGGAAAAATTTGATGTAAGCGTTCCGGTTTTATTTGACACCGCTATTGCTATTTCCTGCGGTGTGTATTCAACGCCTCAGGCTGTGTTAATGGATGCCAACCACAAATTGTATTATAGAGGAAATTACAACCGAAGCCGTTATTGCGCCGACCCCAAAAGCAATTACGCGCAGATGGCCATTGAGGGGCTGCTTCATAATAATTATAATCTGAATTTTGACCAACCGGCATTGCAGGCCTACGGGTGCCGATTACCAAACTGTACCCAATGACGCATAACAAAGACAGACAGAAACAACTGTACACGGCCAATTTCAGGCTGGAGGTCAAAAAAAGATCTGACAAGCTGATGAATTACTTTCTTGCCTGTTTTTTTCTGGCAGGATTGGTGTTCGCCAACTTCTACGATACTTGGCTGATTGCATGGGGAGTGGGCGGGCTGTCTCTTATAGCTTATTACTCTGTTAAGATAGCTTTGCCCAGATCAAACCTTTACCAGTATGTCCTGAGCGTTGTTCTGGGCATTTTCATGGCTCAATATATTTACCAGATGCATGGCATGTTCGAGATGCATTTTTTCGCCTTTATCGGAAGCGCGGTGCTCATCACTTACCAGAAATGGAAATTGCAGATCCCCATCATGATCGTAGTGGTGGTTCACCATGCAGCTTTCAGTTATCTGCAGAACATAGGATACGATAAGATTTATTTTACCCAACTCAATTATTTTTACCTGCAGACATTTATTATTCACGTAGTGCTGGCAGGCATCATATTCTTTATCTGCAGTCTCTGGTCTTATCATTTGAATAAATACAGCGAGATACAAATACACCAGACCATGGAAATGGCGAGGCTGCAAAAAGAGGCACTGGTGGATTTTGAAAGAAAACGGAATGCGGAATCGCTGGAGAAAGCATATATGAAAGCGGAGCAAGCCCGACGCGACGCGGAACAGGCCAATCAGGCAAAGAGCATTTTTCTTGCCACGATGAGCCACGAGATCCGCACCCCTATGAATGGAGTGATAGGCATGTCTTCGTTACTTGCCGAAACAGCTTTGACAGATCAGCAAAGAATGTACACAGAGACCATCACCACCTGTGGGGAAAACCTGCTGAAGGTGATCAATGATATCCTTGATTTTTCCAAGATCGAATCCGGCAATATGGAACTCGAAAAACAGGAATTTAACCTCCGGAGCGCCATTGAAGATGTGCTGGATATATTTGGCACTAAAGCGAGCCTTGCCGGGCTGGACCTCATATACCAGATTGATGAGGATGTTCCACTGCAGATCATCGGGGATCATTTACGGTTATGCCAGGTAGTGACAAATCTGGTGGGCAATGCAATGAAATTTACCAAACAAGGAGAAGTATTTGTCGGCGTGCATTTGCTTGAATCAAAAACAGATGGGAATATGGTATTGAGATTCGAGGTGCGCGATACCGGCATCGGGATACCTGCTGATAAAAAAGAGCGGTTGTTCAAAGCCTTTTCTCAGGTAGATTCATCCACCACAAGAAGATACGGAGGAACCGGGCTGGGGCTAGCCATCTCTGAAAAATTAGTGCGGCTGATGGGCGGCCAGATCACTGTAGATAGCATACCCAATGAAGGGTCTGTTTTTGGGTTCACGATAAAAACAGCAAGGGGATCAAAGATGGTTCCTGCACCTGCTGAATATCATTTGCATGAACAGCAAGGGAAAAAAATATTGGTGGTGGATGATAACCTTACGAACCGCGCAATACTGAAGAGCCAGTTGGAACAATGGAAATTAACTACGGTGTTGGCAAGCTCCGGACAGGAAGCATTGGATATATTATCTGTGAACCCTGCATTCGACCTCGTGCTAACGGATATGCAGATGCCTTTTATGGATGGCATTATGCTGGCGCAAAAAATAAGAAACTTATATCCCTTCATCCCCATTATCCTGCTGAGCTCAATTGGCGATGAATATAAAAACGATTTGCAGCTTTTCCATTCCGTGCTAAGCAAACCAATCAGGCAGCATGTGCTCGGCAAACATATTAGCAGTGGGTTGCAGCGAACAGATAAATCCACAGGAGAAGAAAAAACCACCTACACAAAACTCCCCTTTAATTTTTCAGAATTGTATCCATTGCAGATCATGATTGCAGAGGACAACCTGATCAACCAGCAGGTGATCTCGCATATTCTGCAAAATATGGGATATCTCCCCACATTGGTTGAAAATGGACAGGAGGCTGCAGCTCTGGCAGGAGAGCGGCATTTTGACCTGATCCTGATGGATATGCAGATGCCTGAACTGGATGGGCTGGAAGCGACCCGGATCATCCGCAAAACCCTGCAAAACCAACCGGTGATCATCGCATTGACCGCCAACACCATGGAAGGCGATGAGAAGGAATGCCTCACCGCAGGCATGGACGATTATATAGGCAAGCCTGTCAACCTGGAGGAACTGGTGAAAAAGCTCGAAAAATGGGCATTGTATAAAATGACCGGCTAAACATCCATGTTCTCGTCTTCAAAGCATAACACATTAGCGAGAACCACAATCAAAGCGCAGGCTATTCAGGCCGTGCTCTCCGGCTCTGTAATTATTTTCCTTTCTTTTTGAAAGCGATCTATCGTTATTAGCAGCACTAATTGTCCTGTTCATCTGACGCCGCACACTTGCATTGCCTCATTGCTAAATGCAAGCTTGCACTATGGTGGGGGAAAGTTTACAATGTTTGTAGAACTATCTTGCGCCGGCATAATGCAGCGTTGGTTTTCGTTCCGTAACAGACTTCTAATCCAACTTTTAATAACAATAACTTGTTGCCTGCCACATAGATGCATGAAATACCAATAGCAAATGTGGGAATTATGTAAAATATTTTATAATTACATAACAATACGAAGGATAAGACAAATTAAGTTTATTTTTATTTAAACTGTCTATTTATACTCAAAATAGATATAATCCTTGATGGGGAAAATATGGGCGATGGCTGATAAATGTCTATTTTATCATTCAACCCTCACACCTGCTCTTGCATAATCATTCTCTGAAAGCCGGGCAAACAAATTTCATTTAATGCGATAAAAAGAGATAGAATTCTAACACGAATTCTCTGATGATGTAGTAAAAACTCTACATCAAATAGGTGCTATCCATTACCTTATTTTACATGCTAACTCTATTTTTTTTGTTTGCTGACTTGGGTTTCTTTGTTCCTTATAAGTAAAACCGTCAATAAAAAATTAAATAGATTCTTTATGAAAAAAATCTCTATCATGATTGTGGATGACCACAGCCTGATCCGCGAAGCATTCCGTTGCATGCTTCAGCAACAGGAAAATTTTGATGTGGTCGCAACTACCGGCGATAGCGAGCAGGTTATTGAAATAGCCCGTGAAAAGCGCCCCGATATTTTGCTGCTGGATATCAATATGGGGCCATCCAGCGGATTTGACATTATTAAGCTGCTTCGCAAAAATTCGCCCCTCACAAAAATCATAGGACTCTCAATGCATAACCTCACTACTTATGTGAAAAAAATGCTCAGGCTGGGAGCAAGAGGCTATGTGACCAAAAACTCTACAGTGGGGGAGATGACCGACGCGATCAACCACGTTCATTCAGGGGATATTTACATTTGCAATGAAGTTAAAAATATACTTTCCACTCAGACCTTCAGTGACGAAGAAGATAAGGGAGATATCAATGCCCTTTCGGACAGAGAAATACAGGTGATAAAATTCCTGAAGCACGGTCAGTCATCAAAGGAAATTGCAGGCGAACTAAAAATCAGCAGCAAAACAGTTGAGGTGCACCGGCATCATATACTCAAGAAATTAAAATTGAAAAACACCGCTTCCGTTGTGAGCTATATGAATTCCTATGCTTTTGATCTGTAGATTTAGAATTCGGGAAAATCGGCTCGCTTCATATTGTTTATCCTTACTATATCAATGCTTATATGAAGATTGATGATGTGAATCATTGCTGATAAAAGGTAATTAATAACATGCCGCAACCAGGAATCCCAGTATGTTGTCCAATTTGCTTCTTTTTGCTATATGGAGAAAATGATCTCTCCATTTTGATGAATACAAAGCTGCAATATTTTGCATGCTCATCTCTACTGATAAATGTATTTCAATCCTGTTTTTTGAAACTACTTATAAGTACTTATACATTCATAACGGGATATGTTTAGCGCTGAATCATGATTCCATCCGCCAATAATTTAAAACTATGTGAGCCGTTATTCATTTCAAAAGGTAATTCTTTTTTATTCCCCCTTGAAATACTCATCAGCATACTCCGCATCTTATGCACAGTAAATCGTTATCCAAAGGAATTTCTATTTTCCTTACGGTTGATTCACAAACTATCGGGGATTATTTTAATGCGCACGATCCTGCCCCACTGTATAAAAGGCATCTGAGCCACAAGTTTGAGCAGTACATTATGTCTTCGGTGGTAGCGGCAAAAAGATACTCCACTATTAAATACAAGTTCATTTATAAAACAGCTATTGATGAGCAGTTCTCAGAACCGTTGATTTTAGCGATCCGAAGCCATTTTGCAGAAAAAAAAGAGCTCAAAAAAATAGAGTTTGAAAAGTTTAAAAGACGCGGATGGCTTTTGCTGTTAATAAGCATGGGTGTGATGATAGCCTGCAGAGCAATTGAGTCTGTTTTGAAATCATATGGCTTCGAGGTGCAAAGCACCATCAGCAATGGCATGGATATTTTTAGCTGGGTAATCTTATGGCGGCCGATAGACACCCTCATTTTTAACTGGAACCCATACCTGAAGGAAATCTGCCTGCTTGATAAACTGGAAAACGCAGAGGTCATAAGGATACCAAATGAAAAATAGTCTTTTAATATTATTACTATTCGAATGGCCCTGCGTGTCATACGCTCAGGCTTCCACAGGGTTTGAACAATATATTTATGCTTATAAAGCTGCTCCGCTGGTTGTTGTGCCGGTAGTTTATTATCAGAGTGATCATAATTGGTTTATTCAATCAAATATGAATTATGAACAACCGAA
>Ga0302320_10000772_pt1 | contig 75448 bp, 50 predicted proteins | sample Bog_T0_3_FD_202130 | JGI IMG/M metagenome (GOLD analysis project Ga0302320, IMG submission 202130) | Peat permafrost microbial communities from Stordalen Mire near Abisko, Sweden - Bog_T0_3 | ecosystem: Environmental > Terrestrial > Soil > Wetlands > Peat | place: Sweden: Abisko, Stordalen Mire... | reverse complement strand
CTTCCCGGCAAGTGCGCCTGGGCATTGGGGATGACTGCGCGTTGCTTCGCCCGCAGGCGGGCCACGAGCTGGCAGTGACCACCGATCTCACCATCGCCGGAATCCACTATCGCCTTGATTGGCACTCGCCCGAGTCGGCCGGTCACCGCGCCCTGGCTCGCGGTCTCAGCGATCTTGCCGCCATGGGCGCGCAGCCGGTCGCTGCCTTTCTTTCGCTGGGTCTGCCGCGGCGCCTTGCCCAGCCTCGGGGCCGCTGGTCCAGCTCCTGGATTGCCCGCTTTCTCGATGGGCTGCTCGCTCTGGCCGCCACGCATCGGACGCCCCTTGCCGGCGGGGACCTGTCGGAAACGCCCGTCCCCCTGGCGGATATCGTGCTGCTCGGTTCGGCTCCCTCCGGCAAAGCCATGCTGCGTTCCACCGCCAGGCCGGGAGATTGGCTGTATGTCACCGGAGTCCTTGGAGGCGGCGCGGCATCGTTGCCTCATTTCAAGCGGCTCGCCCGGCTGAAACCCGCCGCCTCCATGGGACTGAACTCTCGGCAGATTCCCCGAGACCTGGCGCCGCTGCTGGCACGGCATCTTTGGCCCGAGCCGCGGCTGGCGCAGGGCCTTTGGCTGCGCAGCCAAGGCCGGGCGTCGGCCGCCATTGACCTGAGCGACGGATTGTCCACCGACCTGAACCACCTGTGCGAAGAATCGCACGTGGCCGCGGAGATCGACCCCAGCTGGCTGCCGGTTCATCCTGGCGCGAGCCTGCAATTTGCCCTCCATGGAGGAGACGACTACGAGTTGCTCTTCACGGCAAATCCGACTACGCGGATTCCGGGGAAGATCGCGGGCGTGCCGGTGACGCGGATTGGGAGGATTCTGCCGGTGCGTCGCAATCGCCCGGTACTGACGCAGCTCACTGCGCATGGACCGCAACCGCTCAAGCCGCAAGGCTGGGAGCACTTCAGCGACAGCGAACCGGGATGAGCCGGCATGGATTTGGAACCCTCGCTCTCCCTTCTGTTCTTGCCATGGTCATGAGCGGGTCTGCTGTGCGGTGGAGCGGTCCGGAAATGTGTTCCGCTCACGCCAAATCTGCCTCCGAGCGTCTATCATGTTGAGTGCCATGACCAAACCGATTCCCCGTGTGCGCTTTGCCCCCTCGCCAACCGGACTTCTCCATGTGGGCAACGCTCGTACTGCACTCTACAACTGGCTGTTCGCGCGCCGCCACGGCGGCCTTTTTTTTCTGCGGATCGAAGACACGGACCTGGAGCGCTCTGAGGCGCGTTACGAGACCCAGCTTATTGAAGACCTGCACTGGCTGGGGCTGAACTGGGACGCAGGTCCGGGATCGATCGTTGAGGAGGACACGGGCGATCATGGTCCATACCGCCAGTCGGAGCGCCTGCATATCTACGCCGAACACACGGAGCGCTTACTGGCTGAGGGCAAAGCGTACCGTTGTTTTTGCACTCCGGAAGAGTTGGAAGCGGAGCGCGCCCAGGCCGCGGCGGAGCGTGGCGCCCAGGTGTACTCCGGCCGATGCCGCAACCTCGACGCGCAGACGATCGAGAAAAATCTGGCCGACGGCAAGCATTTCGCCGTCCGCCTGAAGATTGAAGACCATCCCCTCCGGTTCAACGACATTGTGCGCGGGCCGGTTGAGTTTCCCGCGGAGTCGGTGAGCGATCCCGTGCTGGTACGGAGCGCGAGTGGTGTGTCCGCCGGGGTTCCGGTATACAACTACGTCGTGACCATCGACGATGCGCTGATGGGCATCACGCATGTCATCCGCGGCGACGATCACATCTCCAATACGCCCAAGCAGGTGGCGATCTACGAGGCCTTCGGCTGGCCCATTCCGCAGTTTGCCCACCTTTCCACGATTCTAGGCGCGGATCGCGAACGCCTCTCCAAGCGGCACGGGGCGACCTCCATCTCCACATTTCGCCAGATGGGATTTCTGCCTGAGGCGCTCGCCAATTACCTTGCCCTGCTTGGCTGGGGTGCGGAAGACGGCAAGACGGAGACCTTTACTCTTGCCGAATTGATTCCCATTTTTTCTCTGGAGCGGGTGACGCCGTCTCCGGCGGTCTTCGATTTCGACAAGTTGAACTGGCTGAATCGGCATTACATCAAGGAAGCCGACCCGGAGCGCATCGCCAAGCTGGCCGAACGTCAGTTCGTCCTGCAGAAGCCGGATATCTTCCCGTTGTGGAGTTCATCGGAGCTCTATACTTCGGAGACGATTGCGCTGCTTGCCCAGCTTGACCCTCCGATTCACCTCGAGATTCCCTCAGCGGAACTGATCGCCAAGCGCAAGGCCTGGTTTGCGGCTCTTCTTGCGCTGTTTCTCCCCTATGTGGATTACCTGGCTCAGCTTCCCGTCAAGTCGGCATTCATCTTCGGTTTCGACCCCGACGCAGCTCACTCGGAGGCGGAAAACGCGGCGGTGCTCGCGGCCGATTCCGCCCGGTCTGTGCTCGGCGAGCTCGCCGGCCGCGTGCGCACGTACAATGGAGCCATCACCCCCGAGGTTTTCAAGGTTTGGATCAACGAAATCAAAGCGGCCACCGGGGCCAAAGGCAAAGAGCTGTATCATCCCATCCGCATCGCACTGACCGGCGCGCATTCCGGCCCGGAGTTTGACAAGGTGATTCCCTTAATTGAGGAAGGCGCAGCACTGGGTCTTGCCATTCCCACGGTTCGCGACCGGATTGAACAGTTCATCGGAGTGTGAACAGGATTGAAAGGCGTCTATTGGATTTATGGACCGTCACGTGCTGCGGACGCGCCCACGCCGATGGCGCCACTACCCGTCGCTGTTGTCCTGTGCCCGCGCGGCGGGCGCGATTTGCTGAAAGAGATGCTGTACCTTCGGCGCTGCGGGGTCGATACGGTTGTGTCGCTGTTGAGTCATGAGCAGGTTGAGATGCTCGAACTTGAGCAGGAGGGGCTGCGGGCGCGGCGCGCCGGTATGCAGTTTCTCCACCACCCCATTCCCGACCACGAACTTCCTCCCGACCCCAAGGCCTTCCGCAAGTTCGTGGAAGACCTTGCCCAGCGCGCGCGGAAGGGCGAGAAGATCGGGATCCACTGCTGGGGAAGTATTGGCCGCGCCACGGTGACCGCGGCTTGCACGCTCATCCATCTCGGGTGGCCGCCGGCCCACGCGCTCGCTGCAGTTGAACTGGCCCGCGGTTGTCCAGTCCCCGACACCGATGAACAGGAGCGATGGATCCTGAACTACAAGGCGGACGCGTGATCGCTTCCCGCGCTCCCTTCGCGGAGGACTTCAGCTTTCCGCGCAATTGGCGTGCGCATGTTCTATCGGCTCGGCCGTTGATTCTCCCTTTGCGCGCCTATGTTTATCCCGCACAGGCAGAAGAGGTTGAGCGCGGTGCACTGGAGGTGCTCGCGCACCCGCCAGGAAGCACGCAACCATTCCTCGCCACATGTGCCCTTGGCTTCCGCGACGCAGCCGTGCCCACCGGGCTCTGGTCCTGTCCGAATCCTGACGAAATGTGCGCCGTCTCGGGCGGCTATGCTTATCTGATTGACACAACGGCGCCGGAACGGTTCACCATGGTTGCATTTCGGCCGGTGCTCGCCGTCCGCTCGGTTCTCCATGAGAATCTGCTTCTCTTCGTGGGCCATCATGCCGTCCTGGCGTGGGGTAAGAACGGCCAGGCATGGCAATCGGAGAAGCTCTCCGACGAGGGTGTCGAGATCGTTGCCATCGAGGGAACGCGCCTGCATGGCCTCGGTTGGAACATGAGGACGGACAAGGAAATGCCGTTCGTGCTGGATTTGCAGACGGGGCGAAGGGTCGAAACCTAGCGGCCTCTTTCAAAGTCGAAAGATTTTCCCGTTGCGTCGACCCGCTCAAACCCCTACAGTGCTGATTATGAATCCGAGCGACCGCCGCACCTTCCTTCGCCAAGCCGCCACGCTGGCCGGCGCCTTCTCCACCAGCAGTCTGTTTAGCCAGGCACATGCGGCCGACTTTGCGGCTGCCTCGCGCGCCGTAGCGCATCTGGGCGCTCCAGAGGTCGCGCAGGATGAAGACTTCTGGTCCGTGATTCAACGCTCCTACTCCGTGAACCCGGACATCATCAACTTGAACAACGGAGGCGTCTCGCCCGCGCCGATTGTGGTGCAGCAAGCGGTGGAGCGGTATAACCAGTTCTCCAACGAAGGGCCGTCGTATTACATGTGGCAGATTCTCGACCAGGGCCGCGAGCCGCTGCGGGAAAAGCTCGCGCACCTGGCGGGAGCCCAGGCTGGCGAGATCGCCATCAACCGGAATGCAACCGAGGCCTTGAACACCATCATCTACGGGTTGCCGTTGAGGGCCGGCGACGAAGTGATCGGCACCAAGCAGGACTATCCCAACATGATCCAGGCCTATCGCCAGCGCGCGGAGCGGGATGGGATTGTCTACAAGCAGATCAGCTTCGATTTTCCCATTGAGGACGACGCGGCGATCGTCAAAGCGTACGAAGAGGCTATTACTCCCAAGACGCGCATCCTTCATGTCACACATATGGTCAACTGGGTGGGGCAGACCATGCCGGTGGCGAAGATTGCCGAAATGGCGCATGCGCACAACATTGAGGTGATCGCCGACGGGGCGCACTCCTTCGGCTTGCTGGACTACAAGATTCCCGACCTGCATTGCGATTATTTCGGAACCAGCCTGCACAAGTTTCTCTCTGCGCCCATTGGCACCGGCATGATGTGGGTGAAGGCCGACAAGATCGAGAAGTTGTGGCCGCTCACCTGCAATGCGCAGCCGCATTCGTCCGACATCCGCAAGTTTGAGACGTTGGGCACGCGCAGCTTCCCACTGGAACAGGGCATTGGCGAGGCCATCAACTTTCACCAGGGCATCGGCAGCAAGCGCAAGGAACAGCGCATCGGGTATCTCAAGAACTATTGGGCAAGCCGGGTGCAATCCATTCCCAAGGTCAAGCTGCATACCTCGCTCAACCTCAACTACTCATGCGCCATCTGTGGGGTGTCGATCGACGGCATGACGCCGGGGCAGGTGTCCGCGGCCCTCTTCGACAAATACAAGATTCACACCGTGGGCATTGTGTGGGAGAACATCAGCTGCGTGCGCATCACGCCGCATGTGTACACGCCGCTGGCGGACCTGGACAAACTGGTAGGAGCGATTGGAGAGATCGCCGCAAAGGCGTAGTAGGGACGAGGGGTTACGGAATAGAGTTTGACTGCTTGATTTCGTACCTTGAGGTTTGTGCTTTCCCACCCATTCGCCAGAAAAGGCGAATGGGTGGGGCACGGAGCGGATGCCTGTGCACGCAGCCAGAGACCGAGGGTGCTCCAGATGGAATGCTGAATCACCCGCTCGGCTTGGCTACTCGTCGAGCGTGGAGTGAGTTAGGTCCTGGATCACGTGTGTTTTTTGGGGCGCATGGCTTCGTATCCCGCATAGACGCCTTCGAACACGGCATCCCAGGTCATGGTGAGCGCATGAGCGCGCGCGGCAATGCGCATGGCCGCGTGGGTTTCGGGACTGCCCAAAATGCCGGCAACGGCCGCGGCGAAGTCTGCGTCTTCGGCAATGCGGCCGTTCACGCCATCGCGCACAATCGTCTTCGGGCCGCCATCCGGAGTCACAATCGCAGGCACGCCGCTAGCGAGAGCTTCCAAAACCACATTGCCGAACGTGTCGGTGTGGGAAGGAAACACCAGCAGATCCATGTTGGCGTAGGCAGTGGAAAGTGCTTCTCCGCGCAGAACGCCGGTGAACTCGGCGCGCGGCAATCGCTCGCGGAGCCAAGCTTCCTCGCCGCCGTGGCCGATGATGACGAAGCGGAAGCTGCGATGGCCCAGGGCTTCCAGTTCCTGCTGCACCTGCGCCAGCTGGCCCACATTCTTCTCCACACTCAGGCGGCCGACAAAGCCTAGAACATGGTCGCGGTCGCCTTCTCTGCTAGCTCGTTTGTCAGGATGGAAGAGCTCCGCATCGACACCTCGCGGCATCAGGTGGCAGGTGCGGCCGGTGGTTCGACGTAGCAGAGCGCACAGTTCCTCGTTCGGCGCATAGAGCACCTTGGCCATGGAATAGAACTTGGCGGCGGCGGCCATGGTCAGGTCTTCGATTCGCTGTTCGGTGACCAGCGGTTGCTTGGGCAGCAACTTCACAAACCAGTCTGAGCGCCGTGCCAGGTACTCGTGCACATTGGTATGCCAACTGGCAGCGAGCGGCAAAGACATTTCGTGCGCAAGGCTTGCGCCCAGCATGCCCACTTCGCTGGGGCCGGTGATGTGGATGAGGTCCGGCTTGAAGCGGTCCAGCACGCCAGTGACGAAGGGAAGATGACGAACGAAGCCCGGGTCGAAGCGAAGATCTTTCTCCAGCGCAAAGGAGAGGAAACCGCGCGAGAGTTCGAGCGTCCAGACGTTTCCTTCCTGCACCAATGCTCGCTCGCGCTCACCGGCGCGCACGCAAAGGAAGGGCAGGTTATGGCGCCGCGCGTAGGCTTCAAAATGGCGGCTGGTGTGAGCCACACCGTTCACTTCATGGAACGAGTCGGGAAAATAGGCCACGCGGGGCGCTTGTGCTTCCAGCGCGGTTCGGAAGACGGGCTTGACGGGTTCTGCCAGCGCTTTGGGGGAAGATTGCGGGGTCATGAATTTTGAAAGTATCCGAAGTACAACGGCATTCGGTTAGACTGCGCGCGGTGGCCAAAGGATTGCAAAAATACGCTGCACCCGGTCGAGAGGCGCGAGCAGTGGCAAGGGCTTAGCCGTCGTGCTCGCCGAGTGCCAGACGCAACTGGTTGCCTTCGCTCCAGGCCATGCGCAACCCGCCGGAGACCAGGCCGCGCCCCATCATCTGGACTGCTCCGATGACGCCGCGCATCACGCGCGGAGCTTTGCCGGAGGGCCACATCTCGCTCAGGGGCCGGGCCACGCCATGCACGTCGGGATGGTACACGCGTTCGTCCCAGTTACGCGAGCCTTGCGGGAAGTCGGGATAGTTGCGGATCGCGTCAATCGTCGACTGCAGGATGCGATGCTTCCAGGGTTCGGCGTACTGCGGCATAAACAGCAGGTTGCTCTTCTGTTCGCGGCGAATCTCGTGCACGAATTCGGTGAAGGTGGATGCATTGGTCAAATTGATGTTGGCGTTTGGCTCCACGCCGTGACGGTCGCCGCCGGAGATCAACAGCATGTTCCAACTCTCGGCTAGATGCCGCGTCGCCCGGTTTTCTTCCCAGTGGCGCAGCCCGTTGAGCTCCAGCGCATGCAGAAACGTACCGTTCTTCTGCAAGAATTCGTTCACCAGGAACTGGTGCCTGTCTTTGCCGATCAGGTAAAGGTCCCACAAAGGATGGTTAAAAACCACGAGCACATTTGGCTCGGCATGCAGCGCGGAAAGGATCTCGGTGAGGCGCGCGGGGTTGGGATGCGCGGTGTAGTCGGCCAGCGTGTCCATCCACGCAGTAGCCCGCGCGCTGGGAAGGTTGTGGATGCCGAGGTGGAACGACTGCTCGCCGTAGGGGGCGCTCCACTCCACGGAGACGGGAATCTGGCGCGCGCTGGGGACGGTCCGCAGCAGCATGGGCGCGCTGATTGTGTCGTGGTCAGTGATCGATACCATTCCCGCCAAGTTGAGCTTCTCAATCTGCGTGCGTTCCAGATCGAAGGCCAGGCGCGGGGTCATTGGCGGCGTCCAGTAGGCGCCCGCATAGTTGATTTTGATGCCGTACTTCTCTTCCGAGCGCCGTTCCAACCGGGACAACATGGGCCGGAGCACCGAGAACTGGTTTCCCAGGTTGGCGAGAAAATCTAATGTTTCCGTCGATTGATTTGTATGGCTGTGTAGGGAAACACCGGTTCGGAAGCCGTGCGGTGCCTGGGCGTCGCGCCAAAGATAGGAGATGGTCGATTTGGCCATTTCAGCTCCCTATGTGCGGAATTTTCCAGATTTCTGCACACAGTATCGGGCTGGCCCCATCAACGGAGCGTTAAGGTTATGCGAATTGCCCAAGAATTGATGCAAACTAAAGTTTCGGAAAGATCCGAAATCTGAGACAAAGCCGCGTCATGCTTCAATTTATCCACCGATCGGCAGTTCGCGGGGGAGCGGGGCTAATTGCTGGTCTTGGCCATCTCCGGACCGAGAAAATCTTCGAGCGTCCAACCGGCCATCAACTCGCGGCTCACCTCGGCGGCAACGGCGGGCGGGGTGTGCTTGCCCTGCGTGGCTTCCGGCACAAGGTAGTTGTCCGTGAGGCCATGGCGAAGGATATCGAAGGCCTGTTCGGGCGTGTCGGCGAATTGGAAAAGGTCGATGTCTTTGGGAGAGATGGCCCCGGTATCCACAAGGACATCGAGATTGAAGACCTTTTTCCAATAGTCCGAACCGTAAATGACGACAGTGATTTTCTTGGCGAGCTTTTTCGTCTGGGCCAGAGTCAGAATCTCGAACATCTCATCCAGGGTACCGAAACCGCCGGGAAAAACAACCAGCGCCTTGGAGAGGTACGCAAACCACAGCTTGCGCATGAAGAAGTAGTGGAATTCGAAGTTCAGGCTGGGCGTAATGTACGGGTTGGGCGACTGCTCGAAGGGCAGGCGGATATTTAGGCCCACGGTCTTGCCGCCGGCTTCGTAGGCGCCGCGGTTGGCCGCCTCCATGATGCCCGGACCGCCGCCGGAGGTGACCACAAAGCGGTGCCGCTGGGAAGGAATGCTCTTGGCCCAGTGGGTGAGCAACTGGGCCAGACGGCGGGCATCTTCGTAGTAGCGAGCCATTTCCACGGCGGCGACGGCGCGTTTGCGCTGCAAATTCGTGGCCGTGCCCTCGACAATCTGCGGAACGCTGGCGGGTTGTTCGTGGCTCGGTGCGGGCTGGCGAGAGCCGGTATTCTCCAGCAACTCCAACTCATGGTCGGCTTCCGCGCGTCCGCGAAACCGCGCCGAACCGAAGAAGACCACGGTGTCCTGAATTTGCTCGCGGCGGAAGCGGGCCAAGGGCTCCAGGTACTCGGAGACGATGCGGATCAGCCGCCCGTCAGAGCCGTTGAGAAAGGTGGGATTCTCATAGGCAAGCGCGGCCCGCTGCAAGGGGGGTGGCGCCGTTGCCGGCTGTGCCGTGTTGCTGGGCAAGCCCTCCGGGGGCAAAGGTTGGGGCGCCGTAGATTTCGATGGTTCCGAGAGAGTTGGTACAGGTCCGTTGGCCGCGTCTGGTTTGTCGCCGTTCATGGCTTATCCGTTCCATGCCGGATGGCATCGTGAAATGCAATCCACAGGTTCAGGAGGCCGAGGCCGGAAACAAGTCCGCGTACAGCCCCATTTGCCGCGTAGATCGAGAGCGTGGGGAATTGCAAAAAAATCGGATTCTGATCCCAAAAAAGGCGGGACCAGGGAGCGTAGCAAACCGCCAATCCAATGTACATGCGCAGCAGCACACGCAAAAACAACTCGGCGCGCTCCAGCCAGCGGGGAATCCGTTGCGGCCCGTGCGGCGCCGGTGCCGGGTCGACAGCAGAAATCAGTGCAGAAGGGCGAGTCGTCTCTGGCTCCTGAGCCGGGGTCGCGGGTAATGGATGCGAGATCAATTCCGGCTGCTGGGACATACGTGGTTTCGCTCAGCGAAGAGCGGTTCCTGCTCATTCATGGGATGTCAGGCCGGGCCGGAAAGAGGGCCCATGGGATGACCGTATTGCAACGGTAACACAGCAAACCGACCCAAAACCTGTGCAGGCGGCACCGGAATGTCCGTGAATCCAAGGCGCCGCTGCCACTTACCGAGCCGCAGACCAATGGGGGTCAGCGACCGGTCGAAGGCCGATCTGCGTTCAGGGCGGTTTCCACGGGAGCGGTTTTGGCATCGATATGATAGGTCCCGTAGTCGATGGTTAGAAACGCCGTGCCTCCGATGCGCACCTTGGTCTCGCTGCGAACCTGGTGCGGTAACCAGAAACCGTCCGCATGGGCGCTCGTGTAGTGGATCGACGTGTGGGCTATCCAGAAGGATGGGCTCTTCGCCGGCTCGGTCTCCATCTGGATCACAGCGAAGTCGGCAGTATCCACCCAAATCTTTCCTCGGAAGAGGAACTTGGTTGCGGTGTGTGGTTCGACGCTTAGAAGGTAGGCTGTGCGGCCGTTCACGCTTTCGGTCCCCAGCAACTGAAAGCGGTAGTTCGATTCGGTCAGCGCCGTGGAAGCGGTGTCCTGAGCGGCTTCCTTCTCGCTCTCAATGGCCCTTTGCAGAACCTTTTCGCGCAAGACTTTGGAACCACTTTCGGAAACGACGCGAAAGCTCTTGCCAGATTCCGCGCTGTAGTTGGCTTCGACGTCCATGGTGGCGTTCAGCCGGGCGGAGAATCCGCGGTATTCGACCTGGTAGTGGCGCAGGGCGGTGTATTGCTTCAATTCGGATTTCTGCGCCTGGGCATGCTGACGCATTTGCTCGGCGATCTCCGAGGCGGCCAGGTTAGCCCGGGCAGGTTGGGCGTGGCCGCACAGGCAGCTGAGTTGCAGGACGAAGGGAAGGAGGAGAGCACGGCCGGACAAGAAGCCTTGTGGGGAGCTCATGCTGGCATCATAGGCCTATTTGGATTTTGCTGAGTGCATGCAGTTTTTCGCGTAATTGAAATTCCCAACAAAACAGGGCAGGTATCCAGTTTGGAAACCTGCCCATTCGGTGTGTTTCGTTGGCCTTAGTCGATGACAAACGTGAACTTCGTTGTGCCCGTAATTGTGGAGGTGGTGGAGTCCGTGCCCGTCACGGTCACGGTGTAGGTTCCCTTGGGCGGGTCGGAGACAGTGGTGTTGACGCTGCTGCCGCAGGCGGTCACGGCGAGGCCCGTGGCGGCAAGAAGCAGGATGGCCGCCAGACCGCGCAGTCTCCGCGAGCTTCGGCCGATGAACCCCGCCAGCAGCAGGCCGGCGAAGGCTATCGACAGCGGAAGCCGCTTGTCGCTCTGGTTGTTCTTCGAGGTGGTTGTGGCGCCGAGCCTCTTCAGGTTCGACTTCTTCCCGTTGCGGATCGCTCCGGTCGTGGAAAAGCAGTCGGAGGCATTGGTGTCGAGGACGAGCGAGACGGTTCCTGCCGTGGTGCCGCTGATGGCCACCGTGCCATTGCCGGCGGTGTTCTGGCTGCTGAAGTTGTAGCAGAGATTTTGCAGGTTGGTGTCGTTGGAGGTGTCAAACGTAACGTCCACGGTGCCGGTATAGCCGCTGGCGGGCGTCACCGTGATGATTTCACTTCCCGAGGTTCCCTGAGAGACAGTAAGGCTTGCCGGCGACGACGACAGCGTAAAGGTTCCCTTGCCTGAACTGACTGCGGTTACCGTCACGGTGAGGCTGCTGCTGGAGGGCGTGTGCGTCGCGTCGCCAGCGTACTTCGCCAGGATAATGTGCGACCCTGCACTGGCAAACGAAGCGGTGTAGATGAAGGTGCCGTTGGCGGTCAAAGTCTCGGCGACGGGCGTTCCTCCATCCACGACGAGACTCAACGAGCCGGTTGGCACGGTCGAGCCGGTTGCGGAGGTTACGGAAATGGTGAAGGTGTCGGCGACATTGACGTTCAGCGAGTTGCTCGAAGCCGTGATGCTGGTTGTGGTGTCGATGAGGGTCGACGTGGCGCTGCTATTGACAGGCCAAACGTCGGCCAGGTTGGCGGCGTCGACAGATCCCAGGCCGGTGACCTGGTCGTAGCCCGTACCGGCGCTGAAGCCGATCGTCCCACTGCAGAACGCGGAGCCGGCGGTGCAGTCGTTGGTGCCGGTGGTGATGTCGTGGAACGCGGAGGCATACGTGGCGCTATTCGCGGCCAGGGTGTAGAGCGTGGGGTTGATGAGCCCTTGGCCCTCGGTATATCCGGCTTTTTCGTTGATGAGGGCGAGGATCCCGGAGAAGATGGGAGCGTCGAAGCTGGTGCCGCCGGCGATGGTCAGATTTCCCTGGCTGGTGGAATCGCGAAATCCGGTGGCGCAGCTTCCTGTGATGCCGGTTTCCGGATCGCTGCTGCAGTAGAGATAGCCGGGATAATTCGGAGACGCGTAGAGCGCCAGATCGGGCACATCGCGCTTGCCGTCGGACGGAATGCCAGGAACACCGGTCTGCCAGGTAGGTTTGGCGAACAGGCTGCTTGCGCCGCCGCCGCCGGAGCTGAGACAGTCGCTTGCCCCGCAGTTCGATTCGTCATCGTTCCAAGCGACTTCGGGAATGTATTGAAGAGCCGAGCTGACGATGTCGGAGCTTCCCTGGGCAGACCAATATCCGTCGCCAGCGATCAGGTATTTGCCGCTGTCGGCGGTGGAAGAGATTTCCGTGCCGCCCATCGCCGTCACGTTCGGACTGCTGGCTGGGTAGTCGACCGCGAGGGCTTCCTGCTGCGCGGTGGTGAGGCCGGAGATCCCGTAGCAATCGGTCGATCCTTCGTCACCCGCCGCGGAGATCACGGTCTGGCCCTGGGTGGCTGCCTGCTCAAAGACACTTTCCAGCGAAAAAGTGCCGAGGTCCGCTTCGCACGTGCCGTAACTGCTGCTGACGATCGGGGCGAGGTCCTGATCGATGGCATAGGTGATGGCGTCAAAGGCGCCGTTGTTATTGCTGCTATTGCCGGTAAAGACGAAATCGATGGTGGCACCCGGGGCGATGGCGCCTGACCATTCCACATCCAGGTCGGACTCTGCTTCATCCCCTGAGCCATTTGGATTCACGGCTGCGTTGCCGGTGCTGGGAACCAGGAACTGGACGGGATCCTTGGTCGCGAGGCCCGCCGCTGCCTCGAAGGCCTCGATGTCACTGTTCTGAATCTGGGACTGGCCGACCAGCGCGATGGTTTGGCCGGTGCCGGTGATGGAGGCGCTCGCAAGCGGCTTGATGTCGTAGACCGTGGCGATATCGCCAGGAGCAAAGAACACGTCACCCGTTTGGCTGGAGGTAAAGGCCGGCCGGACACTGCCGCTCTTGGGAAAGATGACGTGCGCTCGGGGGCGGAAGTCGTCCAGATGATTGATCGCCAGCACGGTGGGCGCCAGCGCCCGGGGAACACTCAGGGCTGTGGAGGGCGCGAAGTGCTGCGTCCCATTGATCTTGTAGATATGCATCTCCGTGCTGAAGGCTTGCTCCACCTGGCGCACGGTGCCTGTGAAGTGGATGGCATTCTTGCTGCGTGCCACGGAATCGATGGCAAAGCCCTGCTGTTGGAGCCAGTTTTGCACCTTGGCCAAATCGCTGTCATTCATGCCGAAGCGAGCGGCGAAGGTTTCCGGAGTGAGCCACCGATGATATTGCGGCGACGCCGGATCTTGTTGCGCGGCGATCAAAGCCTTGAGCGCGGCTTCCTGCGCGGCGGAGCGGTTGAAAGCCAGCGTGATGCCCTGAAGCCGGGTATCGGCGGGCAAGCGCCCCGCGTCGAACCGCGGCTGGGCCATGGGGTGCTGCGAGTTTTTGAGCGTGGACTGTTCCGCGCCGACAATGTCCGACGCAATGCGCGGGGATTGCGCGTTGGCCACCGAGACCGTCAGCGCACACGCTGCAATCAACCCGCCGATCGAAAAGAACATCTGCCATTTTCCTGCGAATATTGTCTTCATTGCCATTCCTTGTCGTGGGCGAATCGTTGAGGGACACCTCCGGAATTCACCGCGGCCAACGTCAGCCTGGTGAAGTGGGAAGGGGCCAAGAGCTGCCCGTATGGTCGTCCGATGCTCTGCTTCAGATTCTGTGCTCAACCCGGTTTGGCAAATACACAGTTTGTTGCAGATGCTTGCCGGAGAAACCATCCGCCGTTCGTTGACGTATTTGAAATGGTGGCAAGTGCGATTCCAACTCCAGTCCTGTCGAAGGGTCGAACCCAGCCGACTTCTTTCCGCGAAGTTCAACAAGGACTCGAACCCGTTTAGACACCGACCTTCGACCGTTCCTCCAGGATGTTGTTTGACGCACTTGATGCAGAGGGCAGAAAGAAATCTTCGGAGACTTGACAAAGCCGCTCGGCAGGCCACGGTCCGGGGTGTACCCCGGTACTGCAAATCTCTCCGGAGGGTTAGACACGGTTTCAAGGGGAAAGTTGTGGCGCCGATTCTTCTTCAGCGCCTTCGCCGGGGCTCTCGGATTACAGCCGGAGGTAAAGGCCGATCATGGGCTCGAATGTATGCATGAATGCACCTGTGGACCCGTAGAGCTTGGTGAGATCGGGCGCCTTGTAGAGGTTGCCGCGGTATTGCATGCGGAGGCCCAGGTGGGGAAGCAAACCCCAATCCAGGCCGGCGCCGTAGACAAAGACAGGTTTGGTGGAAGAATTCGTGCTTGCCTGGCCGCTGCTCGGCTGATTGAAGAGCAGACCTCCGCCGGCCAAGGCGAAGGGGCGCAAATTGGCGATGCCGACTGAGACGATCCAGTCGCCGGTGACCTCGTGGGCGTCGGCGGAGACCGTTGCCGGGGAGAGGCTGCCGCAGGGCAATCCGCAGGTGACACCGCCGGCATATTTCTGATTGGCGCGATTGAAAGAATAGGTGCCCTCGAACCCAATCAGGGGGTTATCGATGTGCCGCACCTCCACGATCCCGCCCGCGGCATTCGACGGGCTCTGCGCAACGCCGTTTCCGGTGGCCGTTCCGCTGAACGCTCCGTAGACGCTGAGCGCCACGTCGGTCTTGGCGATGCTGCCCACGGCCGCGGCTTGCGGCCACGCCGGGACCGTGCCCAAGGCGAACCAGCCCGCCACAAAGCCCGCCACAACGACCGCGGCCATCCTGCTTATTCGCATAATTCCCTCACGTTTGGTCTGTTCGTCCTTACCGGCACGATGCCGAGCAGCGTGTTGAACCTTTGGACGTGGTACAAGGGGTTCGGTTATTCGCGTTTGCTGCGGCGGATCGATTGGGAAACCTCAAACCGCCGTCTCACGCGCCTGGGTTCGGGTTATTCTGTCAAAACAATGCGACCCAACACCCTCCCCCCTCTGGCCATGCTCAGCGCTGCTCTCCTCTCGCTTTGCCCGCTTTGCTTTGCACAGGAGGGGACCAAGAACACGATTCCGTATGCGGGAGAGCAGCCGGTGCGGGGAAGCCACGGGATGGTGGTCAGCGTCCATCATCTCGCCTCCGACGCCGGGCTCGAAATCCTCCGCGCCGGGGGCAACGCCGTGGATGCGGCGGTAGCGACAGGCTTTGCGCTGGCCGTGGTCCATCCCGCGGCGGGCAACCTGGGAGGCGGCGGATTCATGCTGTTGCGCACTCACGACGGCAAGGCCACCTTTCTCGATTACCGCGAGAAAGCGCCCCTGGCTGCCACCGAAACCATGTATCAGGATGCGCAAGGGAACGTCCTCCCGCCGGACAATCTCTCCTCCAGCGTGATCGGATACCGGTCAATTGCCACGCCGGGCTCGGTGGCGGGCATGACGTATGCCGAGCGGAAGTACGGCAAGCTGAACCTGGCCACCGCCATGGCCCCGGCCATCAAGCTGGCCGCCGATGGGTTTGTGTTGAGCGAAGAGGAGGCCAAAGAGCTTTCCGACTCCGACCTCACGAAATTTGCCGATTCCAGGCGGATCTTTCAACGCGATGGCCACCTCTACAAGGCCGGCGAGACATTCAAGCAGGCGGAGCTGGCGCGCACGTTGCAGCGGATTGCGACCGATCCAGACGACTTTTATCGCGGAAAGCTGGCGCGCGAATTGGTCGACGAAGTGCACAAGGGCGGGGCGCTGCTTACTCTGGACGATCTGGCTCAGTACAACGTGGTGGAGCGGGCTCCAATCACCGGCAACTTCCACCGGTACACGGTCATCAGCGCGCCGCCCCCTTCCTCCGGCGGGATTGTCTTGATGAGCGCACTCAATATCCTGGAAGGCTTCGATCTCGCCAAGTTGGGAGACCGCTCCGCGCAGTGGATGCACCTGGTTACGGAGGCCTACCGGCGTGCGTACATGGACCGCTCGGATTATCTGGGCGATCCGGACTACAACGAGATTCCCAGCGCGCAGATGACCGCCAAGCCCTACGCTGAGGCGTGGCGGTCTTCCATTCTTCCCGACGCGGCCACTCCATCGGCATCGCTTGTCAGGCCGGCTGGCTTTTTGCCGCCCGCGCCGAAGACCGCCGGCCGGCGCAAACCGGAGAGCCACGACACCACTCATTTTTCCGTGGTGGATGGGGAAGGAGATGCGGTTTCTGTCACCACGACGCTCAATGACAGCTTCGGCTCCCACGTGACGGCGGGCTCGCTCGGCTTCCTGCTCAATGACGAGATGGACGACTTTGCGGGCAAGATGGGCGTTCCCAACATGTTCGGTTTGATCCAGGGGCCGGCGAACGCCATCGCTCCGGGAAAGCGGCCGTTGAGTTCCATGACGCCGACGATTGTCCTTGAAGACGGCAAGCTGCGTTACGTGCTGGGTTCGCCGGGGGGAGCGCGGATTATTACCACTGTGGCCAACATCTTCCTCTCCGCCGCGGAGGGCGGGTTGAACATCCAGGAAGCCGTCGATGCGCCGCGCTTTCACCACCAATATCAACCGGACAAGCTCTACCTCGAACCCGGCTTCGCAGCGGACACAGTAGCTGCGTTGCGCAAGATGGGCTACACGGTCAATATCCGGGATGGGCACTGGTCGAATGGCGAGTGCATTGCCATTGACCCGAAGACGGGCGACTTGGAAGCAGGCCAGGATCACCGCAGCCACTATGGCAAGGCTGCCACCTACTGAAGTGTTGCCTTTCGTGGTCCCTGGGGCGCTTCGGCGTAAGAAATTACCTACCGGGCAGTGCATAAGCGCGAGCAACCTTATCCATAAGTCAGCATCTTAAGTCTGACGGCTTCCGAAGATGTGCAAAATTTACGGGTTTTCCGGCGATTCCAACAGTTTTTCCGGGACCGTCTCCCGCGTTTTTGCTCGCTTAGAGAGCGCTACGTGCACGCCTGAACGAAGGGCGAAGAGAGCATTCTCTCGAAAAATTGTGCTCGGGCTTCGCCGCGCGGAGTTTGGAATTCCGGGAATGGGTTCCTGCGATTTCTCCCCCGTGGCCGCTTGCTTTCCTTTGTGTTTTTGCCTTGAAGCCGCACGGATGCTCCTTTAATCGTTGTTTACCCGGATCGAGGTTCCCATGGCAGCCGACGTCAAACCAGGGTGGAGCAAGCCCTCCACGATTCTGTTTGCAGCAGAGTTTCCCGCCAGTGAGAAGGCCTTTGCGTTTGCCTTGTCGCAAGCTTCGGAGTTCGGCGCGGAGCTCATTCTCTTCCACGTGTTTGATCGTTTCCAGTTACCACGGGTCGATTCGGCACCGATCCAGGGCGGTGAATATGCAGCCGTCCGCGCGGCGAAGTCGCGCTTTGAAGACCTTTGCCGGCGCGCAAAAGACCTGGGTGTCCGGTGCAAGGTGATTATCCGAAAGGGATTGCCCGCCGAACAGATTCTCGCGTATTTGCGCGAACGGCCGATTGACCGCGTGGTCATGGGGGCGCACTCGCCTGGCCCGGTCGGCAAGCTGCTTGTTGGCTCGGTGGCCGAGGCTGTGCTGCGCAATGCCCATGTGCCCGTGTGTATCGTTGGCCCCCATGTGGTCGACAGCTCGTTCCGCAACCTGAAGGAGCGCAAAGTACTGTGCGACGTGAGCCAGACTCAGGCACGGCGCGCGGTGGCAAATTTCGGCGCGGAGCTGGCGGTCGGTCACAACGCGAGCCTCATTCTCCATCGCGTGATCTCGCCGCAGGAGCGGGACGAAATCCTGACTTACCGCACCATTGATCAGCTTGAGTCGGAATTGCCCCCTCTGCTTGCCTCCGAGGCCCACCGTAAAAGGCTGCGGACGCGCGTGGTCTTCGGCGATCCCATCGAAGAGCTGCTCTACCAGGGCAGGTCTCAGCAGGTGCATCTGATTGTGCTTGGCGCGCAAGGCGCATCGCAGTTTGCCGCCGTGAGCCGCGCCGGGACGGTATACAAGATTCTGGCCTATGCGCAGTGTCCGGTGATCGTCCTTTCTCAAGCACTGCTTGCCGAGTTTGGCAATACCGAGATTCAGCCGCGAAGCACGGAAGTGCACTACGTTGCCGGTGTGATCTGAACGAGTGCTCGCGCCAACTTTGATCGATCTCACCAAACCGAGACCGTTGCTTTTGTTGACATAACGAAAACCGAGTCGAATTCGACCCAGCATCGCTCGGTTCCCTTCCGTATCCAGCAGCGGCGGTGTAGGCTCAGCTCCATGGATGTTGGCAGAGGAAGCAGGTGAGATTCTCACAACGCCATCCGAGCGGTCGATTTTCCGCTTCGGGCGAGACCCTTGCAAGCACGGCATCTTACCGGAGCGCATTCATTCCAGCGCTGTGTTCCAAGTCAGATCCGCGGCTTCCCCTTTCCCGGTTGCGTTGTGTTCGCGGTTCCAGTCACCGGTTGAAGATCCCGGTGGCTGGGACCTCGGATCCCCAGCAAGATGCGCCCGGAAGTATGGACGCGCTTCCCCGCGCGGGATCCTTACCGGCATTCATCGATCTAGAAACCCTCCAATGTGGGAAGCACCATGGGATGCAATACCCATTCCCGCCGTAAACCGTTGTCGGAATGAGACAATGGGTGAGCGTCCGGTTTGAATGAATTGCGGAATGCGGGAGATCCACGAACCATGCTGCGAGTCGTCTCCACACACCTGTTTCTCAACCAGCGCCTTCACCCCGGTCTTTTGGAGCTGATCGAACGCTCTGGCGCCGAAGGGGTGGAGATTTTTGCCGCGCGGCAGCACTTTGACTACACCAGCCGGGAGCATATCGCCGAGCTTGGTTCGTGGTTTCGTGAAAACTCATTAAAGCCGTTCTCGATGCACGCCCCGCTTTTTCCCGACCGCGAGATGGGCCGGGCTGGAGCGCCTGCCGTGAATGTCCTTCATCCGGAGAAGGCCCGGCGGATCGATGCGATGGACGAGATTAAGCGCGCGCTTGAGACCGCCGAGCATATTCCGTTTTCGAATCTCCTGGTGCACCTGGGCGAGCGCGAAGACGGGTGGTCGCAGCGATCCGTAGAATATGCCATTAGCGCGCTGGAGCATCTGGGGGCATTTTCTCACCCTCTTGGTGTACGTCTTCTGGTTGAAAACCTGACGAGCGAGCCCACCTCGCCCGAGCATCTGAAGACGATCCTGGAACTCGGGCACCTGAGCAACGTAGGAATCTGTCTTGACCTAGGTCATGCCCACCTTACGGTGGGCGTAGCGGACGCGATCGCAACGCTTGGCGATTTGATTACGACTGTCCACGTGCACGACAACCATTCCATCAAGGACGAGCACTTATGGCCGGGCGACGGCACGATCAACTGGCCGGCCACGGTGAAGGCCCTTAAGGCGCTGTCGAGCCAGCCAGCCGCGGTGCTTGAAGTTCACCAATCCTTCGGCATCGACCATCACGCATTGCCGGCCAAGCTCGAGAAGGCTTTTGCGTTGATTGGTTGAAGCGGGTAGGTTCTCCCGTGCTCCCCAGGCGCGGGCTTTTAGGAATCGACGCTCACGGTGACAGACCTATCTTTCTGGGCTTCCGATGAACAGGCTGGTCAAGGTTCGCGGATTCCCGCCCATGCGCCCGTAGAAGGCGCTTGGACGGGGTACGGGGCATCTGTGGCACTGCCGACAAGGCGTTCATTCCATCGCCAACTTGCCACGGCAAGTCGGGCTGGTCTTTCTTCCACCAGCTTTGAAAAACGTTTGAGGCTATTGTAGAGATAGCGTGGGACGGCGCGTGTCTTTTGCGCAACTGCGGAGATCCCCGGTGCGGATATCCGGCGGGCGCCGACCAATCGATCAATCCGGATTGCATCGAAGATCTACGGGTAATCGCAATGGCGGCCCACAAGCAGGCGCGACGGCTATTGAAGAGCCAAGGAAAGCCGATGTTCTAGGGGACGAGCGCGGGAGCGGCGCTGGGCAATTCCCGTCGCTGGAGAGACCTGGGAGACCAAATCGATGCCACAGGAAGGCGCGTACGAGCCCTGGCACGATGAACGAGCATTGCGTGTTGTTCTGGATGCCATGCCCGTCGGAGTTTCCTGGGTGACCGTGGCCGATCAAAAGATCGTGTATTTGAATCGGCGATTCACAGAGATCTTTGGTTACGTGGCGGGTGAGGTGAAATCGGTTGCGGATTGGCTGGAGCACCTTCCGGTTCTGGCCGAGCGCACGGCGGCACGCCGAGCTTGGGACCAATCCGTGGAGCCCCAGCACGCGGTGAATCCTGCCGCCCGACCGGCTGAAGTTTCAGTTACCTGCAAAGATGGGACGATCAAGACAGTTCTTTACCACGGCGTCCTCTTGCCCGAGATCGGCTTCGCGCTGGGAACCTTTATTGATGTGAGCGAGAAGAAGAGAGACTACCTGCGGCTGCAGGAGGCCGAGAAGAGAGCCATCGAAAACGAAGCAGTGGCGCTGACGCTCCTTGAGCAGTCGCAGGAGATGATCGTCATCCGGAACTTCGACCGATCGTTACGTCATGTCTCTCCAGCGGTGTATCAAATCACGGGTCTGACGCCCGAAGAGTTTCTCGCGATGCCTTCGCACGAACTGGTATATGGAGAAGATATTGGCGTGATGCGGGAGGCAGTCCAGGGTATTGTAAGCGGCAAGCCATGCGAGGTTCACCGGGCGCGAATCAGGCACAAGGACGGGCAGTTACGGTGGGTGGAAGTTCTGCTTCGGGGCAGCATGGACCGGGATTCGAAGGAGACGGTCGGCTACGTCGCGATCATCCGCAACATTGACGAACAGAAGGAGCGGGAAGACCTGGTGGCAGCGGAGAATCGCCAGCTATCGAAGGATGCGTGGCAGGACGAGTTGACGGGGATACCCAACCGCCGCCTCTTTAACCGGAGACTTATGAGCGAGGTGCGCCGTCAGGCCCGAACGACCGACGCCATGGCGCTGCTGATGGTGGACGTGGACAAATTCAAGGAATACAACGACCACTACGGGCATCTCTCTGGCGACCAGCGCCTGCGGGAGGTGGCCGCGACGTTGCAGCAAACCTTGCGTCGCGATTCGGACATGGTCGCGCGGTTTGGGGGAGACGAGTTTGTGATCCTGTTGCCCATGACAGATTGTGCGGGCGCCAAGCAGATTGCTGGCAGCATTCTGAAGTCTATTCGTGGACTGACTCCGCCGCATGCCAAGGATCCGAAGCGGGTGCTGACGGTGAGCATCGGAATCGCTTGCTGGCCGTCCGGAAAGCCCATCGATTCCAAGCGCCTGTTGCAAGCGTCGGACGAGGCGCTCTATCGGGCAAAGAGCGCGGGCCGCGACGGATTAAGCGCCATCCTGTGCCAGGATGAGGCGTCTGCCTGACCTGGTGCAGCGAACAGGTTGGGCCGCGGTGGAGGCGCGTCGGAGCGGAGGGATGCGGCAGCGGCGCGGGAAAGATGCGGCTCAGGAACTGGATTTTGGCGAGTCGGGCCAGACCGGGCTGGTCAACTCGATGGTGAGAATGGGGCCATCCTGGTAGGTGGGGCCCTTCTCACGAACGAAGGTGGGGGCCAGGCCGCCGATGACCCAGAGATCGATGTTGGGGGGCGCTTTGCCGACGAGCGGAGCGACCATGCCGACGATGCCGCCTATTTCGATCTTGATCTCGTAGTGAATCGCCTTACGGGCAGAACCGACGACGGAGAACGGCTCCTCGCCCCGCGGCGAGACGATGAGCTTGACCACGCGCGGCTTGGGGGTGAGCACCAGCATGGGCAAAGTGGTTTGCGCGGTGCCGGACTTGATGTTGGCGACGAGCGTGGAAACGATGCCGTTGGCCAGGTCAAGAGGCATATCCACGTGACTGGTCTTCACCTCTTCCTTGCCATCCTTCCCGATGGAGCGCGCGGTGACTTGGTGGTTGCGGGTGTCGATGAGGACATCCGCGGGGTGGGGGAAGAAAGGCCCCTTCTGCACATGGTGGTCGGTGATGAGGCGGAAGGCGCCGCGTTGCGAGTAGACGGCGGTTTCATCGTCGACAGAGCCGTCTTTGAAGTTGAAGAGGGAATGCGCGGTGACCTCGTCCCCGTGGACGACCTGGACAATGTCACCCGCCGCAATGATCTGGCCGTCCGCGGAGCGCATCTGGAGGAAGCCATGGATGGTTCCCTGAGGGTGACGAACCGGGATGCGCTCGGCGGCGGCGTTGAGGCAGCCGGTCCCAAGAGTCAGGGCCAGGATGAGGTATCTAGAGCATTGCGTCGGAGGCATTTTCTCCCATCACTTCTGGGGATTGGATGCCACGCACGGCGGGGTGGATGTCTTCAGCGGTGCGGGGATGGCTCGGTACGCATTCCGGAGCAGGCTCAAGGCGGGAACGACCAGCTAGGAAGGTTCGCGTTCACCCATGTCCGCTTCTGCAGCGAGGAGCGGCAAGGTTTCGTCTTCCTCATACACGCCTGCCACGTCAAGCAGTGACGCTTTGATTCTCTTTTTCGGCTTTAAGCTGATTTCTCGCAGCATCTCCACCTGCCGGATCAGGTTCTCCCGTCCGGACGTCAGCTTCTTGAAAGCTTCCTTGTAGCTTAAGTCGGCATCGCTGATTCGGCTTCCGACAGCTTCGAGATCGCTCACAAACCCCACGAATTTATCGTAGAGTTTTTCGCCCCGATCGATGACTTTCTGGACATTTCTCGCCTGCTTTTCCTGATGCCAGAGGTTTTCAACGATGCGGACAACGAACAGGACGGTTGTTGGCCCGGCGAGCAACACGCCCTTTTTGTAGGCGTCCAGCCAGAGGCCCTCATCTTCCTGCAAGGCGAGCATGAAAGCGGGCTCTATGGGCACAAACATCACGACGAAATCGGGCGATTGAATCCCCGGGAGCCTGTGGTAATTGCGGTCGGCAAGGTCAACGTAGTGCTTTCGAACGCTCGCAAGATGGCTCTTCAAGGCGGCTTTGCGTTCCTCATCGTCGGTTGCTTTGACAAAGTCGTTATAGGCGTTGATCGAAACTTTGGAGTCGATGATGAGGTGACGGTCTTCAGGCAACTTGACAACCACATCCGTCTGGCGGCGCGGGCCGGGCGCTTCCCCTTCGCCGTCTTCCACAAAGCTCTGCTGAAAGCTGAAGTGTTCTCCCTTCTTGAGACCGGAGTTCTCCAGAATATCGAGCAGGATGATCTCGCCCCAATTGCCTTGGGCCTTGGTGTCACGCCGGAGCGCAGTCGCCAAGTTGTGGGCCTCGTCCGATAACTTCTGATTCAACGACGCAAGGCTTTTGAGTTGGTCGGCGAGCTGGGTTCTGCCGACCAGGTTGTCCTTCTCGACCGCTTCCACCTTGAGCCGGAATTCTCCCAGATCTTTTGTTAACGGGTTCAGCACTTCACTCAGGCTTGCCCGGTTCTGCTCTGTGAAGACCTTGGAGTTCTCTTTCAGGATCTCGCTCGCGAGCACTTTGAATTGATGCGTCAGGCGCTCTCCGTTCCCCTGCTCGTTCGCCAGGTCGGCGGTCAATTGGCTGTTGGCTCCGGTGAGCCGGAGAATCTCGCGGTCCTTTTCCTCCAGTTGTCGACTGGCAAGCTCAAGGTGTGCGCTTTGCTCCGAGAGAGTTTTGAGCCGCTCGGCCGCGAGCGACTCAAAGCCCGCCCGTGCGGCAGACTCTGCCCGGATCTGGAGCAACTCTGTCCGGAGGCTGCTCACTTCGCTCGCTAACTCTTCGTTCCGCTTTGCCAGCAAGGCTGCTTCTGTTTGGGAGGACGCGCGCGCCTGCTTTGCAAATCTGACGCAAATCCAAGAACCGAGCAGCCCACCGAGCAGCAGAGCAGCCATCGCGACAAACAGCGCCTGTGTCGTCATTTCCTATCCCCTTCGCTTAATCTACGCTTTCCAGCTGTGTATTTGGCGGCAGTTTTTGTAGGCAGAACGTTGGTGGGTTCCGGTGTCATCTCCGTTGTCTCCAATCTCTGGGCCTGCGCGCCTTTACACACCCTCATCCTCCCGCTAGACTTGAACATTCGGGGTTGTGCGTTTTTTTATGGCGCAGCGGTTGTGCTGATGCGCCTCTGACCAGTATCGTAAACAGGCGGAACGCGCAAAGCTTTCACCCGGAGAGATTGTCAAGTTCCAGAAAATACTGAGGAGATTCACGCAATGGCCGTTGAAGAGAAAGTGAAGCAGATTATCGTCGAGCAGCTCCAGGTGGATGAAGCCGAGGTCACCCCGGGCGCAAGCTTTCAAGAAGACCTGGGCGCGGATTCGCTCGACGTGGTTGAGCTTGTGATGCAGTTCGAAGAGGCCTTCGATCTGGAGATTCCCGACGAAGACGCCGAGAAGATCAAGACAGTGAAAGATGCCATCGACTACATCGAGAAGAACGCGAAAGGCAGCAAGTAGCCCTTGTCGAATGTGTCCCGCAGAGTCGTAGTCACCGGACTGGGTCTGGTGTGCGGGGTGGGTAACACCGCCCCCGAGGTCTGGCGGCAATTGCTTGCCGGCGCCAGTGGTATGGCCCCCATCCAGGGGTTCGATACGACGGGCTTCTCGGTTACGTTTGCCGCCGAGGTCAAGAATTTTGACCCGTTACACTTTGTGGACAAAAAAGAAGCGCGCAAGATGGGCCGATTTACGCACTATGCTTTCGCGGCGACGCAGGAAGCCATGGCGCAGTCCGGCCTCCAGATCACGCCAGAGATTGCCGACCGCACGGGTGTTTTCATTGGCTCGGGAATCGGCGGATTCGAAGTGATCGAGCGCGAGCACTCGAATCTTCTCCAGGGCGGTCCACGCAAGATTTCTCCGTTCTTCATTCCTGCAGCCATCGTCAACATGGCAGCCGGCCATATCAGCATCCGCTATGGGGCCAAGGGGCCGATTTCAGCGACGGCCACGGCCTGCGCCACTTCCGCAAACTCCATCGGCGACGCGGTTCGAATGATCCTGCACGACGACGCGGACGTGATGATTGCCGGAGGCGCCGAGGCTGCCGTCACCCCACTCTCCGTCGGCGGTTTTGCGGCTATGCGTGCCCTGTCGCAGCGGAACGACGAGCCGAAACGGGCCAGCCGTCCCTTCGACAAGGATCGCGATGGCTTTGTGATCGGCGAAGGGGCCGGCATCCTGATTTTGGAAGAGCTGCAGTTCGCCAAGGCGCGCGGGGCGAAGATCCTGGCGGAAGTGATCGGTTACGGGATGAGCGCAGACGCCTATCACATGACGGGTATTGCTCCGGAGGGCCAGGGCGCGCAGCGCAGCATGCGGGCCGCCTTGAAAGATGCCGGCATTGCCCCGGAGGAGGTGGGATACGTGAATGCCCACGCAACCTCCACGCCTGCCGGGGATGGCAATGAATCCCGCGCGATCGAGGTGGTTTTCGGGGAACACGCTCTGAGCGGCCAGCTCAAGGTTTCCGGTACGAAGTCGATGACCGGTCATCTGCTGGGTGGCGCCGGAGGGCTGGAAGCCGGCATCTCCGTGCTGGCGCTGGTGAACCAAAAGCTGCCGCCGACCATCAATCTCGACAATGTCGATCCGGAGTGCCGTCTGAATTACGTGCCCAATCAAGCCATCGACCACACTTTCGACGTGGCCCTCTCGAATTCATTCGGCTTTGGCGGGATCAACGCCACGCTGATCATGCGGCGCTGGACGGATTCGTGCGGCTTTTAGCTGTCAGCTTTCAGCTTTGTCGTGCAAAGTGAAGGTCTGAGGTATTTGCCTGACTGGATGCGCAATCCCCTCTTAGAAATCAACAGCGCGAGTCCCTCACGGATTCGCGCTGTTGTTTCTTGATTGCAAAACCATCATCCGGTGATGGCCGCGACCGCCACGCCGAAGAGGACAACGATGGCCCACCATCCGAAGACTGCAATGTAGCCGGACGTGCGCTTCACGCCGGCGACAATCGCGAGTCCCATGCCCATCAAGATCAGCGACCAGATGGTGACGATGTCGATGGAACTTGCCAGGGAGTAGATGGCTTTGTTGGTCTCCATTACGGGCAGGAACGCGGCTACGTTGGTTGGGGCGAAGTTCTTGATGTCGAACGTCTCTGTGTTCCCGGCGAAGATGACGACAATCCCCAGGAGCGACTTGATCACCGAGGGTAGATTGGCGAAGAACCAGACGGCAAAGACGCTCCCAAATGTGGCTTTGCCCCCAAAGACAAAGTTGATGGTTCCCCACAAAACCAGCGCCACGATGGCGGCCACTAAAAGCACGAAGACGGGTCCGGCGGCGAATACGCCTTCGGTGACGTAAAGGCTGATTTTCGCCTGCATCGCGCGCTGATCCGGCGACATCTTAGCCATTTGCTCTTGCTGCTTTTCGCCCGCCAGCTTTATCTGGTTGTCGACCACAGTCTGCATGGTGACTTTTGTGGCCACAGCCGCAAAGAATATGTAGCCGACGATTGCCATGATGAGGAACGGCATCCACCAGCTCTTGTTCCCGCGCTTGATATCCTCGAAGGTCTTCGAGGGCGCGGAAAAGACGTTGGTAACACGCTGCAGTTGCGTCAAGCCAGAGGCCGCCGGAGTTGGGTCGGCCACAGGTTGAACTTCCAGGTCGCTCATGATTCTGCCTCTCGAATAGCCAGTTGGGCCCGTTGGTGTGTCCTGCGCTGTCTCCCACGGCGATCCCAAAGCGTTCTTCTCCTTGTCCGGATGGAAAGGGCGAGCCGATGCAGATCGACGGTGGCGTTCAAAAAAAAGCTGTTGCCCGCGATTGTATCCTTGAACCGGGAAGAAGACCAACCAATTTCCCAGTGCAATGGGTTGGAATGGCGAGTTGCTCTATCTTCCGCGGGCGGCGGATCCGAGGGGTGTCGCTTTCTCGGCGGGTTGGCTGGAAGGGGCCGGCGCTTTCTTGGGGGAAGGCTCCGGAGAAACAGCGTCTCGCGCGTTCTCTGAGGCGGCAGCCGGTTCAGCGTCCTGGGTTTGTACCACTGAGCTGGCCGGTTTGGCAGGCTCATAGCTCTTGTAGACCGTGATGTGGAAACACGCTTGGTGAAACTCTTCCTCCACGTCGATTCGCGCCTCTTGTTGCAGGCGAAGCAACCAGGAGCGCATCCAGGCAATCTCCCGCCGGCTCAAGCCGCTTTTGGCAATATCGACCGTGGAGCCGGTAAGGTGCGGGCTGACGACGTCCCCTTCGGCGGGGGCGGCGTTGCCATTGGTGCGCATCAAGTGCTTCTGGTATTCGACGGTGCGCACCGCGGAACTGACCTCAAGGGGCTGGTGGAACTGGGCCGCGTGCGCACGCGCCAAATCGACGAGGAAAGTGGACGTCCACGGGCGGCAGTACCGATGATTTTCAGGCAGGTTGCCATTGATGGTCAGGAATTGGGATGTCGGGACAGGCACCAGCATCTTGCGGGAGATCCGATCCGCCAGATCGTCCTCGTCTTCGATGCGCTCCAGTCCGTCCGCTTCCGCCTTCTGGTTCTGCCGCTCCAGGGACTCAAGCGAACCGCGCAAGGGGACGGGCATGGCAATCCTGTTTGTGCGCAGGGAAGCCCGGCGTGACACGGCCTGCGAACCGGGAGGGGTGGGAGCCGGATCGGCAGGAGGCGTCTGTTCGGCCACTGAGCTTTCATTCGTAGCCGTATCCGCTGCTGCCGGCTGCGCGGCAGGCCCGTGCAGGGTGTGCCGCGTCCTGCGGCCGACGCGTCCCGCGCGCGGAGCCAGAGGGGCGTGCGCTTTAGCACGCGTCCTGGCTTGCCTTGCCGGATGCGATGGACGACGGCCAGGATGCTTGGATGCGCGCGCGGGGTTGGCCGCGCGGGTTGAGGCATGGCCCCTTGGCTGGCTCAGGGGCCGGCGCCGGGCGCGGCTACGGGCCGCCGTCAGCGAAACGGGGGTGCGTGTCAACGCCAGCAACGATTGAGATGTCGTGCAAGCAATCCCCAGGCAGAGTGCGAGCCCAAGAAGCAGGTGTGCAGTTCGGCGCATGAAGGAGTGTGCGGAGATTCCAGAGCCTCTTCAGTGTAGGACAGCGGAGGCAAAAAGCCGAGTACCTGACGAGGTGCGGTTGTGTCCGATAACAACTCGAATGGAAACGTATGGGCAAGCGCATCGGGGAGTATGACACGTTGATCGCGAGACAGGCGTTCAGCCGGAACTTGGTTCTGGTGACGGCGCATACGCGGGAGTTTGAGCGGGGGAAGGGGCTGGTGGTGGAGGACTGGACGGAATAGAGCACGATGCTCCAGCCCTCAGAATCTGAGAGCTGGAGCATCGCATCTGGTCTCTGGTCTTACTGCAGCAGCGTGGGCTCGTCTTCCTTCAGCTCTTCCGGGGGGATGATGACGGCGGCGGCAACCTTGTCTTCCGGTTCCAGGTTGAGAAGGCGGACTCCCTGTGTGGCGCGGCCGGCGGCGCGGATGGTCTTGGTGTCGATGCGGATGATCTTGCCGAATTGGCTGATCACCATCAGTTCCGAGGTGTCGTCGACCAACTGGATGCTGCTGACGCGGCCGATGCGCGGGGTGACGGCCATGTTCTTGACGCCCTTGCCGCCGCGCGTTTGCAGGCGATATTCCTCCACGTCGGTCCGCTTCCCGAAGCCGTTTTCGGTGATGGCGAGAATGCGGTAGAGGCCGGACTCGTGTTCCTTGGGGGTGACGGCCACGCCAACCACATAGTCGTTCTTTGCCAGGTCGATACCGCGCACGCCATACGCCGGACGGCCCATGGAGCGCACGTCGCACTCGTCGAAGCGAATGGCCATGCCGAGGTGCGTGGCAAGGAAGACGATTTGGTTACCGTCGGTGATGCGGGCCATGACCAGCTCATCGTCCTTGTCGATGCCGATGGCAATGATGCCGCGGGCCATGACATTCGAAAAGTCCTTGAGCGGTGTCTTCTTGACTGTGCCATTGCGCGTCGTGAAGAAGATGAACTTGCCTTCTTCTTCGAGGTCGCGAATAGGCATGATGGCGCGGACGTTTTCGCCGGGTTGCAGGTCGAGAAGGCTTTGCATCGACTTGCCCTTGCCGGTTGCTCCTACATCGGGAATTTCGTAGACCTTGACCCAGTACACGCGGCCGGTGTTGGTGAAGCAGAGCAAATAGGCGTGCGTCGAATCGACAATCAACTGGGCTACAAAGTCTTCTTCGCGGGTCTTCATGCCGGTGCGGCCGGTGCCGCCGCGGCGCTGTTGGCGATAGATGCTGATCGGCGTGCGCTTGAGGTAGCCCTGGTGGCTGACCGTGACGGCCACTTGCTCGTCGGCAATCAGGTCTTCGAGCTGCAGCTCGGCGCTCTCGTCCACAATCTGCGTGCGGCGCGCGTCCCCGTAGCGGTCACGCACCTCTTCAAGTTCCTTGACGATGACTGCGCGGAGCTTTGCATCGCTGGCCAGGATGGATTCGTATTCGGCAATGCGGGCGCGGACTTCGGTCAATTCGCGCAACAGTTCGTCGATGGAAAGCTGGGTCAGGCGATAGAGCTGCAATTCGAGAATGGCGTCGATCTGGCGCAGCGTCAGACCCTTCTCTTCGTGGGCCATCACCTCACGGCCCAGCGTGACCATGATCTCGGTGCCCTTGCCCCAGGCATACAGATTCTCACGTGCTTCCACGCGAGAGCCGGAGGCGCGAATAATGCGGATGACCGTATCGAGATTGTCGAGAGCGATCTTCAGGCCTTCGAGGATGTGCTCGCGAGCCCGGTCTTTCTTGAGCAGAAAAACAGTGCGGCGTTGCACCACATCGACGCGATGATCGATGAAGGCGCGAATCGCCTGATCCAGGCTCAATTCCCGCGGCTGCCCGTTGAGCACCGCCAGGAAGATCATGGAGAAGCTCTCCTGCATCTGGGTGTGCTTGTAGAGTTGGTTGAGGACAATTTCCGGCTGCGAGCCGCGCTTGAGCTCGATGACGATGCGCATGCCGTCGCGATCGCTCTCGTCGCGCACGTCGCTGATCTCGTCGATGATCTTTTCGTTGACCAACTCGGCGATACGCTCGATGAGCTTGGATTTGTTGACCTGGTAGGGGATCTCGGTGACAATGATCGCCTGCTTTTCCTTGGTCAGGTTTTCCGTCGCCACGCGGGCGCGCATCATGAAGCGGCCGCGGCCCGTCTTGTAGGCCTGGGGAATGCCGGACTTGCCGTAGAGGAAGCCGCCGGTGGGGAAGTCCGGCCCCTGGACGTGCTTGAGGACTTCGAGAAGGCCGGCATGGGGATTCTGCACCAGCTCAATGGCGGCGTTGACCACTTCCGTCAGATTGTGCGGCGGGATATTGGTGGCCATGCCGACGGCGATGCCACTGGAGCCGTTGACGATGAGGTTGGGAATGCGCGTGGGCAGAACTACCGGCTCGAAGGTCGACTCGTCGTAGTTGGGCGTGAAGTCGACGGTCTCCATCTCGATGTCGGAGAGCAGCTCGCCGGCGATGCGCGACATGCGGCACTCGGTGTAACGCATGGCCGCGGGCGGGTCGCCGTCGACAGAGCCGAAGTTCCCTTGCCCATCCACCAGGGTGTAACGCAGCGAGAAGGGCTGCGCCATGCGCACCAGGGTGTCGTAGATGGCCGAGTCGCCGTGGGGGTGGTATACACCCATGGCCTGACCGACAACTTTGGCGCACTTGGCGTACTTCTTGTTGTATTCCAGGCCCATCTCGCTGAGCGTGTAAAGAACGCGGCGATGCACCGGCTTCAGTCCGTCGAGAGCGCTGGGCAAGGCGCGGCCAATGATGACCGACATCGAATAGTCGAGATACGAGCGGCGCATCTCTTCTTCGATGTTGATGGGAATGAGGTTAGTACCGCCGTTGGGCGGGGTACCGCCTTCAAGGGGAAGCAGAGGATTCTGATCGTCGGCCATAAGGTTTTTCTCGACCCGCCGGAAGGCGAAGAACACAGTGCGTCGACAACGCGGGCGATGCTTCTATTTTAACCTGCAGAAAGCTGTTTCAGCAATGGAGATAAGAAGAAACAAGTCCTTATTTTGCTTCAATTTAAAGTGGGATGCAGGCCGTAGGACGAAAGCCGCGAGCGGAGCCGGGGTGCGGCGGACATCTGCCTTCCGATCTGGGAACGGTTCGGCCGATTTTTTGGCTGCGGCTCAACCTACAAGGGCCGGAAAAGGCTCAAGACGGAAGTCCCAACTTGAAGAAGAACGAGAGCGGCTCCAGCGGCTATTGCCAGACGCCTCCGCGGGGCCTCATAGGCATCCGCGAAGACGCCGCCTGCGAAGGTGAGAAGGAAGGGCAGAGCCCACACCCATGGGGCCGCGGAGACGCCGGTGAGCACCAGTAGAAAAAGGACGGCGGCGCAGAGCAATGGAACGAAGTTACCGAAGTAGCGCGAGCGCTTCAGGCTGAGAAAAAGAACCAGGCTGGCGGTGGATGCGAGGGTAATGGCCGCATTGGCGAAGGAGGCGAAGAATCGCTTGGCCGGATCGAGCGAGATGGACCTGAAACCAGCCGCGGAGCGGAAGACGTAGCTGAATGCGTCCGGAGAAAAGCCGTAGCAGGCAAACACGATGAGAAGCGCGCCGGCCACCGCGACGAGAATCACGGGGAGCACTTGGCTGCGCCGTCCTTCGGCAACCCAGAGCATGAGAATCAGTCCAAGCAACGCAACCGTGGGCAAGGCAGCGATGTGGGCAGCGGCTGCCACTCCGAAGGCCGCGGTCAAGAGAATGATGCGGGGGCGCCACTTGCGCCGAGGGCCTTGCATTGCGTGAGAAACGCCAATGCACGTGTAGACACCGCCGTACACGCCGAGAGCCGCAAGGATCTCTGGATTCGGCGCCACGCACGCATGCAATACAGCCGGGGAAAAGCAGTAGAGCGCGAGCGCGGTGTAGCCGCCCAGGTTGCCGTAGAGCCTCCGAGTGACCCACCAAAGCCCGGCACCTAACACGCATCCCGCCAGCAGGAAGGGCAGCCGCAAAAGGAGCAGCACGTGAGTGAGCTGGTGGCGCAGCTCCCACGTGCTGGCCTCCCCACTCACTTGGAACACGCGATCTTCCGGCTTGCGGACCCTGTCGATCGCCCGCTCCACGAGCAGATTCATGGTGAGGGGCAAACCGGCAAGCCGGTAGCCAAGAATGCCATCGTGGAGGTTGCCGCACGTGGTGTAATAGCCAGCTAACGCGGAGGGGCGTTCCCAGGTTTCGCGTCCGCACCGAGCATACTGGTAGTCGCGGTCAGTCAGAGTTTGATGTTCGGTGAGCCAAAGGCCCTGCGCGAGGAAGAGGGCGAGAAGAACCGCGGCGATACGCTGCGGGACATTGAACTGAAAGCGGCGAATCCGGGCAAACCTGGGTGTCATTGCGTTCGATGAGGTCGATTTCAGTTTAAATGGCGACCGACATGGACGGCTCAGGTGCCCACTTTGCAGGACGCTCTGCGTCCGGTTTGCCCGCACTGGCGTCACCCGCTACACTTCTGGTCAGCATGGTCATAGCCAAAGACAACTCTCCGGAACGGCTGGTCAGTGCCTCGCGCGCAGAGGAAGAGCAGGGTTTCGAACTCAAGCTTAGGCCGCGCTGGCTGGGCGAGTTCATTGGCCAGGCAAAAGCCAAAGAACAGCTGGCCATTGCGCTGGAGGCGGCGAAGTCTCGCGGAGAAGCTCTCGACCATGTGTTGCTCTTCGGTCCGCCCGGGTTGGGAAAGACGACGTTGGCCACAATCATTGCCAATGAACTGGATGTGGGCTTTCAACAGACGTCTGGTCCCGCGCTGCAGATCCAAGGGGATCTCACGGCAATTCTGACCAACCTGCGGGAGCGCCAGGTGCTTTTTCTCGATGAAATTCATCGTATGCAACCGGTGCTTGAGGAGAAGCTGTACACGGCGCTTGAGGACTACAAGCTGGACATCATCATTGGCCAAGGGCCGGCGGCGCGAACCCATGTGATGGAGATCCGTCCCTTCACGTTCATTGGCGCAACGACGCGGCCCGGGCTGCTGTCGTCACCGCTGCGCTCGCGCTTTGGCATCCTGCTGCGCCTGGAGTTTTACACCGAAGAAGACTTGCGCTTTATCGTGACGCGCTCGGCTGAAGTGATGGGAGTGCCCATCGATCAGGATGGGGCAGCGGAGATCGCGCTGCGTTCTCGTGGGACACCGCGCATTGCCAACCGCTTGCTGCGCCGGGTTCGCGACTACGCCCAAGTCCGCGGCAACGGAGTCATCGACCGGCCAACTGCGAACTCCGCGCTGACCATGTTGGAAGTGGATGCGCATGGATTTGACGAGATCGATCGCAAGTTGCTGCTGGCCATTATTCAGAAATACGGTGGTGGACCGGTGGGTCTGGGGACGCTGGCTGCGACGCTGGCTGAAGAAGAGGACGCACTGGAAGAAGTTTATGAGCCGTTCCTGATCCAAATTGGATTTCTTGATCGCACACCGCGGGGCCGGGTTGCCACGCGGTTAGCTTATGAACACTTCGGACTTACTATGCCCGGGCGGCAGACCGCACTATTCTAGAGTGCATCGGCGCAGGGATCTAGACTAAGACTGGTTCTCTCGCCCTGAAATTGGAGGAGAAGGATGGCACTGACTGAATCCACCATGCTTGAACTCGGCACCATTGCACCGGATTTTGCACTGATTGACGTGGTGACAGGCACGACGGTTCATCGCGACGACTTTCGTGGCAAGAAGGCATTGCTGGTGATGTTTATCTGCACGCATTGCCCCTACGTAAAGCACATTGAAAAAGGGATTGCGGCGCTGGGCAAGGACTACGCAGGGGAGTCGCTGGCGATTGTCGCCATCAGCTCTAACGATGTCACGACGCATCCTGCCGATGGCCCAGCCGGGCTCAAGCAGCAGGCGCAAACCTACGGCTTCGTCTTCCCGTATCTCTACGACGAGACGCAGGCCGTGGCACACGCTTACAAGGCCGCCTGCACGCCCGATCTCTTTCTCTTCGACGCAAATTTCAAGCTGGTGTATCGGGGCCAGTTCGATGGAAGCCGTCCGGGCAACGAGGTTCCAGTTACAGGCAACGACTTGCGTTCGGCGATCGACCAGGTGCTGGAGGGCAAGTCAGTGCCGGAAGATCAGCGTCCATCCCTCGGATGCAATATCAAGTGGAAGGCGTGAAATAGCGAGGCAGCAAGTCGGTCGGCCAGCATTCAAGCACAGAGCCTTCCTGGGTTGCTGACTCGCTTCTCAGAGTGCCAGCCCTTTGAGATAGGCCTTGAACTTGTCGGCGAACTCCGGCCGTTTGAGTGCGAACTCGACAGTCGCCTGCAACATGCCAAACTTATCGCCCGCGTCGAAGCGCTTGCCTTCGAAGGTGTAACCGAAGACTTTTTCCTCTTTGAGAAGTGCCAGGATTCCATCCGTGAGTTGGATTTCTCCCCCGGCTCCGGGCGTGGTCTTTTCCAGCAATTCAAAGACGCGCGGTGTGAGAACATACCGGCCGATGATGGCTTGCTTTGACGGCGCGTCTTCGAACTTCGGCTTTTCCACCATGCCCGTGCAGTTGTAGATGCGCGGGTTGGTTTTGTCTTGTTCGCCGGCCAGCACGCCGTAGGCGCTGATGCCGGGACCCTCGATGGTCATGGTTGCCAACACCGAGCCACAGCGCTCATTGAAGACATCGATCATCTGTTTCAGACAGGGCGGCTCTGCGTCGATCACGTCGTCCGGCAGCAGCACGGCGAAAGGCTCATCACCGACCAGATCTTTCGCGCACAGGACGGCATGACCAAGTCCGAGCGGCTCTTTCTGGCGCACGTAACTGATGCGCGCCATGGAAGAGATTCCACGGGACACTTCCAGTAACTCTTTCTTGCCTTTGCGCTCGAGCGTGGCATCGAGTTCGAAGCTGATGTCGAAGTGGTCTTCCATGGCGCCTTTGCCGCGGCCGGTCACGATGATAATGTGCTCGATACCCGAAGCAAGCGCTTCTTCAACGCCGTATTGCAATATCGGCTTGTCAACCAGCGCCAGCATTTCCTTGGGGATCACCTTGGTGGCGGGCAAAAAACGGGTACCCAATCCACCTGCAGGAAATACCGCTTTGCGAACATTCTTGCTCATTGTTCCTCCACGTTCATCGTCTACCGAGGCGACCTTTTAAAAGCACACACTTTTGCTGCCAGCATACCGGCGGCCTTCCGGTTTGGCACTAACTCGAAAGGGGGATGACATTCCACGCTGGCACCACAGATCAGAGCGTGGGGGAATTGTCGCCTAACATCGCTTCCCGCACGATTTTGATGGGAGGAAAACCCTGCCGCAGGAAGCTGTCGTGAAACTCTTGAAGCGAGAAAGCAGCCCCCTGTTTCTTCTTCATGTCTTCGCGAAGTTTCATGATCTCCAACTTACCCAGGGTGTAATAGAGATAAGTCGGATCGCTCGTCCCCCGCCGGGTCTCCACTAACGCTGTCTCCTTTGACTGGTAGCCTTCCTTCTGGAAGAACTCGACGGCTTGGTCGAAGCTCATCTTTCCGGTATGCATTTCGATGCCGGCAATGAAGCGCGCGTTGCGCAGCAGGGCATCCTGCAGCTGCCCGAGGCGCAAGAATTTCGATTCCCGCTCGTTCGTGGCTCCGGCCCCGGGCTGGCCGTATCCCTGGTCCAGCATCATCTGCTCGGTGTAGTGCGCCCATCCTTCCACATCGGTATTCGCACTGAGGAGTTTCCGCACCTTGCTGGGCGCCTGCGGAAGAAAGAGGAACTGAATGTAGTGGCCCGGATAGGCTTCGTGCACCGCAGTTGAGATGACCGTTCCAACGTTGAAGGAATGCATGAAGCCCTCCACCTCTGCCGGCGTCATGGAAGGATCGGGCAACGTTACGTTGAAGTAGGCCTCGGTTGAGTGAGTCTCGAAGGCGCCGGGCGTGTCCATGCTGGCGAAGGTTGTAGCGCGCATAAACGGCGGCGTCTCTTCCACGATAGGACGCACGTCGGAGGGCAGGCTGACAATGTGGTTGGCGCGAATGAACTTCACCAAGCCATCGAACGTGGCGCGGAATGCATCGAGAAGATGATCCGGAGCGGGATGGTTTTCACCGAGTTCCTGCAATACCGCGGAGGGATCCTTTTGCGGTTCGAGTTCCTTGGCGACTTCCTTGAAATGCGCTTGATTCCTGCCGAGGTCGGTCCAGCCGATTTCGAGGAGTTTGGCGAGCGGCGTATCGACCATTTCATCGAAGGAAAGCTTCATTCGGAACGTTTCGGCGCTGATGCGGAAGTCGCCGTTGGAGCGTGCCAGCAGATCGGACTTCAGCCAATTCAGATAGCTGTTAAGCGCGGAGACTACGGCTGCATTGGTGCGCGCAAACTCCGCGGTGAGCGCGGGGTCCTTTGCCTCGGCAAATGCCAGGGGAACATCCTTCTCGAAGAAATGGATGATATCCGGCAGTTGCTCGATGGCGATCTGGGTGTAAACGCGCGGCGGATTCTTGAGATTCACGCGCGCCGCATCCAAGAGCGCCGGCATTCGCTCCTCGCGTGCAATCAGCGAGCGCAGGCGTTCATCCGGCGAGGCAAACTTGCGCTCCATCAGCGTGAAAGCACCGTTGGCACAGGCGCTTGAGTAGTTGTCGGCATTCTTTTCCCACGGGCGGATCGTCTCGAGTGTCAGCAATTGAGAACGGATATTGTTGAGCACGAGATCGCGATCGGTCCGTGGAACAAAGCTCTCCGGTTTGTTGTCCGGTTCGATCGCCTCGATACGCTTCTGGAAGGTTTTGAGGGCGGTGATTTGTTCGTCGATGGCCTGGCGAGAATAGTCCTCCAGCAAACCGTCATACTGATGAAGCCCCGTCTGGGTGGCATTCGACGGTTCGTACTTAAAGAAGACCTGGTCGAAGTACTGGTCGGAGACCTCGACGAACTTCTGCTTCCAGTCGGACTCCGCCGCGTGGGAAACGAAGGCTGTGCTCATACAAACTCCGATCATGCATTGAACAACAAATTTTCTCATCCTGACTCCATGGTGAAAGGTGGTGGCTATGCACTCACCGGGGTTGGCGCAAGCTTGGCGAGCACCTCGTGAATTTCCAGCAAGACCTCGTCCGGGCGGGTCGCGGCCAATGGGAATTTGAGAAGGCCCTGGGGGGTAAACTGCGCGCCACGCTTGGCGTTTTTGGCCACCAGGCGCATGAGTTGCTGAGGATCGACGGCGGCGTTTTCCATGAAGCGAATCTGCAGCTCGCCACGCTTGCGATCCACCTGAGCAATGCCCATCTGCTCGCATTCCAAACGGACCATGGCGGCTTCGAGCAGATAGACAGTCGCATCCGGCGGCGCACCATAGCGGTCTTCCATTTCGGCTCTGACTTCGGCGACGGCCGACTCGCTGGTTGCGCCGGCGATTTTCTTGTACAGACGCAGGCGCTGATTTTCTTCGGGCACATAGCTCTCGTCGATGCGCAGCGCGATGCCCAGGTTCAGCGCAGTCGCTGGTCGCTGGTCGCTGCTTTCGCCCTTCATCTCTTTGACCGCAGCTTCCAACATCGACGTATAAAGCTCGAAGCCGACCGCTTCGATATGGCCGCTCTGTTCGCCGCCGAGCATGTTGCCTGCGCCGCGCAGTTCCAGGTCGAGGGCAGCAATCTTGAAGCCCGCGCCGAGATCGGAGAACTCCTTGAGAGCAGCCAAACGCCGGCGGGCAATCTCCGTCAGCTTGCCTTCCTGGGGGATAAGGAGATAGGCGTAAGCGCGGCGATTGGATCGACCCACACGGCCGCGCAACTGGTATAACTCGCTGAGGCCGTGCCGGTCGGCGCGATTGATGAGCATGGTGTTGGCGAGCGGAATGTCGAGACCGTTTTCAATGATCGTGGTCGCCACGAGCACGTCGTATTCATGATGCATGAAGGCCAGCATTACGCGCTCAAGCTCGGTTTCGCCCATTTGCCCGTGGCCCACACAGACACGCGCGGCGGGAACAAGTTCCTGAATGCGCGAAGCGATATCGTAGATGGATTCGACGCGGTTGTGCACAAAGTAGACCTGGCCACCGCGCTCCAACTCAACCTCGACCGCGGAGCGGATGATCTTCTCGTCAAACTTGGCCACCACGGTCTGGATGGCCATGCGATCTTTGGGCGGAGTCTCGATGACGCTCATATCGCGCAGGCCCACCAGCGACATGTGCAGCGTGCGCGGGATGGGCGTGGCGCTCATGGCCAGCACGTCAATCTCCTTGCGCATCTGCTTCAAGCGTTCCTTGTGGCGCACGCCGAAGCGCTGCTCTTCATCGACGACCAGAAGGCCCAGATCTTGAAACTTGATGTCTTTGGAGAGCAGTCGATGTGTGCCGATGAGAATGTCGATGCGGCCCGTCTCCACTTTTTCGACAATGGCCTTTTGTTCCTTCGGGCTGCGGAAGCGGGAGATCATTTCGATGTTGATGGGGAACTGCGCAAACCTCTTCTTGAACGTCTCAAAATGCTGGAAGCTCAAGATTGTTGTTGGCGTCAAGACAGCGACCTGCTTGCCATCCTGTACGGCCTTGAAGGCTGCGCGCATGGCGACTTCGGTCTTGCCATAGCCGACGTCTCCGCAAAGTAGCCGGTCCATCGGCGTGGTCGATTCCATGTCGTACTTGATGGCGCGAATGGCGGATAACTGGTCGTCGGTTTCGTTGTAGTCGAAGGAGTCTTCGAACTCTTTTTGAAATTCGTTATCTTTCGAGAAGGCAGTTCCCGTGGCAGTGACGCGCTCGGCGTAGAGCTTGAGTAGCTCGCCGGTCATGTCCTGCATGGCCTTGCGAACGCGTGCTTTGGTCTTGGCCCATTGTTGCGAACCGAGTTTGTTCAACACCGGCGCAGGTCCGGTGTCGGTGGATCGGTACTTCTGGATCAGGTCGAGCCGTGTGAGGGGAACGTAGAGCTTGGCCTGTTCGGCGAATTCAAGGATCATGAACTCGACGGATAGGCCGTCTTGAACAATCTCTTTCAAGCCCAGGTATTGAGCAATGCCGTGCTCCACATGAACCACGTAGTCGCCCACGGTGAGGTCACGAAAATCGGAGACGAAGGCAGCGGTTTTCGATCGCTTAGGCTCGGGCCGCGCAGCCACATCGGCCTCATCGGAAAGATCGTTGGCTCCGAAGACGACGAGGTTTGCGTCGGCAAAGCTCACGCCGTTGGCCAGCGGAGTTTTGACGATGACCGGCACGCGCAGATCGCCGGCCAGGTAGCTGCCCTCATCCAGCACGGTCTCGCCGGGGTGCGGATTGCGGCTGCCCAGGCGGTAGGGAATCTGGTATTCGCGCAGAACCGTGGCAAGCCGCTCCACGTCTCCCTGGTGCGGTGCGGCGAGCACGATGCGCGACTCGGAGGCGATCAGGTTCTTCAGTTGCTCGGTCAGCGCAGGAAGCGAACCGTGGAACTTGAGCGTGGGGCGCGTGTTGAATTCGATTTCACCCAGGGTGCGATCGTCATCCAGCACATCCACCACGCCGAGCTGATCGAGATCGAGGCCCATGTGCGAATCAAGGTTGGCTTGAAGGACTTCAGGGCGTAAGTAGATATCCTCCGGCGTAATCAGGGATCCCATGGCTGAGCGCTCGTGGCGCTGCTCGACCTTGGTCCACCAGCGATCGATCTGGTTGCGCACCATGGACGGCTCTTCCACGAAGAGGGCGCATTTGGGCAGCAGCGAGAGCAAAGATTTGTTCGCGCCGGCAACGGTGGAGAAGAACTCCCAGCCGGGAAACACGGTGACGCCGCCCGCAGCGGCCATCTCGGCGTCATCGCTCGAAGCTGTGTCCTCGACGCGCTGCCGATTCAGCCGCGCATGGACGGCTGCCAGCAGCCGCTCGGTCACCGGTGTCTCGGTGAGCGGCAGAAGCAGCGTTTCGTCCAGTCCGCTCTGCGAGCGCTGGGTCTCGGGATCGAACTTGCGGATGGTTTCGATTTCGTCACCGAAAAACTCGATGCGCACGGGGCGGTCGGCCTCGGGGGAGTAGACATCGAGGATTCCCCCGCGGCGCGTGAACTGGCCAGGCATCTCGACCAGGTCCATTTGGGTATAACCCACGCTGGCCAGATGGCCCGTGAGGACTTCGACGTCGATTTCTTCGCCGCGCTTGAGAGTGACGGCCAGGCCGGCGTAGTAATCGCGATCGAAGAGCTTGAGGGCGGCCGACTCGACGGGGGCAATCAAGATGGAAACAGCTCCTGTGGCGAGTTTCCACAACGCCGAGGCGCGCTGCTCCTGGACGTCCGGATGAGGAGAGAGGTTCTCAAAGGGGAGCACGTCGTGGGCAGGCAGCCGGACGACTTCGGCTGGATCGACGGCCCCGGTTAGGTCACAGCCGGCGCGCACCATCGATTCCAGCGCTTCGGCGGCCTTGCTGTCGGCGACAAGGACGATCACCGGCTGGCGGGCGGCGCGGACCATGAGGGGAATGACCAGGGACCGCGCGGTTGCGGTCAAGCCGGACACACGCCTCCGCCCCGCACCGAGGCTCAGGTGGCGTCGAATACGCTCAAATCCCGAAGAGTGCTCCAGCTCCGCAAAGAGCTCGCGGACGAACGGGAGAATCATGTCTACCTAGTTTACCAGCCATGGGAATGAGTCTTAGGAAAGGGGCGACTTGCTCCGGTGCAAGCGCCCCAAACCAAGGGCAATTAGGGCCGGCGGCGCATTTTCATTGAGGACTTCGCCGGAAAGCGTCTCTTTTTGCGACTCCGGCTTTAGTAAACTGTACGAATATGCGACTCGGAATCGATTTCGGAACCACGCGCGTCGTCGTCGCCCAGGTGGACCGCGGCAACTTTCCACTGGTCACATTTGAAGCGCCGGACGGGCAGGAGCACGACTGGTTCCCGCCCGTGGCAGCCGTCAAGGGCGAGAAGCGCTTGTACGGCTGGGACGCGCTCAGCGCGCAGAACGAGGTGGGCTGGACGGTGATTCGGTCCCTGAAACGGCACCTCAGCGCAGGAAGCCCGCACACGGTGATCCAGGTTGCGGGGCAAAAGATTCCTCTGCGGCAGTTCCTCGCCGAGATGATGATCGCCTTGAAGACGCAATTGACGGAACACTCAAACGTCGGCGCGGATTTCAGGGATGGATCGACGGAACGCTTCGACATCATGCTGGGGGTTCCGGCGAATGCCAACAGTAATCAGCGCTTTCTGACCGAAGAGGCGGCGCAAGCGGCGGGATTCAACGTGCTTGGTCTGTTGAATGAGCCTTCGGCCGCGGCCATCGAGTTTGCTCACCGCAATATCGCGGAGCGGAAGAACCGGATTGGCAGCGGGTTGGTGGTGTACGACCTGGGCGGCGGCACGTTCGATGTGTCCCTGGTGACGCTGGGGGAAACGGAACATGTCGTTGAGGCTTCCGATGGGATTCAAAGCCTGGGTGGGGACGACTTCGACGAGATCCTGGCGGGGTTGGTCCTGGAGACATTCACGCAAGCGGTTCGACTCAAACCGGACGAGCGGTATCGACTGCTGGAAGAGTGCCGGGAGAAAAAGGAATCGCTGAACGCCAACACGCGCAAGATCAGTATCGATTTAGACCGGGTGCGAACGGGATGGCAGCAGGTGACGATTTCCGCGGAGGACTATTACGACCGCTGCCGGCCGTTGATTGAGCAGACGCGGGCGGTGGTGGACAACCTGCTCGCGGCTTACTCTGACCAGGCCCTGGACACGCTGTATGTGACCGGCGGCGCCGCGGAACTTCCACCCGTGGCTCGTATTTTGCGCGAGAGCTTCGGGCGCAAGGTGCGCCGGTCAGCCTACATGCGCTCGGCGAGTGCTATCGGACTGGCGATTCGCGCGGCGGCCTTGACAGGCGAGCAGCCAGACTTGGCGGCGGCTGCGGTGCATGATCAATTCAATCGAAACTTTGGGATCTGGCGCGAGACGGATCATGGCGGAACGATCTATTTCGATTTGATTTTTCCCAAGGGGGTAGCGCTGCCTGCCGTGGGGGAAGAACCGCTTCGCGTGGAGCGAATCTATCAGCCGGTGCACAACATTGGCCACTTCCGTTACCTGGAGTCCTCGCAACTCGATGAACGCGGACAGCCGAAGGGCGAGATCGCGAATTGGGAACAGATTCTCTTCCCGTTCGATTCCGGGTTACAGCACCATCCCGACCTGGCCTCGGTTCCAGTGAGTTTGGTGAGCGATTCGAATGGGCTGAAGATTCGCGAGGAGTACACGTGCGATGCGACGGGGAATGTGCGGGTGAACATCCATTCCGAGCCGACCGGCTACACGCGCGAGTTTACGATCGGCCAATCGGCTTAGGGGTAATCCCCGATCTCGGAATCGAGACCGGGGGCACCAGTCAGGATTGGCACTGAGCCAGCTTCACTCTCCGCCCAGCGCTTTGGCGAACGAATAGAAGAAGTCGAGAGACTTCCAGTAGGAATCGAATGGCAGGCGCTCATCCTGGCCGTGCGCGCGCTCATCGTCGCGCTCCAGAGCGATCGCGGAGTAGCCATAGCAGGGAATCCCCGCCTGGGCAAAGTAGATGGAGTCGCTGGCGCCGTTTTCCATGACGGGTGTGACGGGTGTGCCGGGCCAGAGAATTTGCGTGAGTCGCGTGAGCGGCTCGAAGACTTCTTTGATGGGCGCGGGCGGGGTCATGGCCTTGCGTTCGGGCGCTGTGTCGGCGACGACGCCGGCGTCGGAAACATACTTTACTGCTAGTTTAGGATCGGCAAAGACGGCGATCAGCTGATGGCGAATCTCTTCCGGCGAGTGGCCGGGAAAGATGCGGCAGTTGACGTTGGCCTGGGCTGTCTGCGGCAGGGCATTGTTGGCATGGCCCGCCTGGAGCCGCGTGGCCACGCAGGTGGTGCGGAAGTTGGAGTTGAAGCTTGGCTCCGATGCGCTGAGGCGAGCCGCGGCTGCGGGATCTGGTGGGCTGGCGAGAATGGCGCGAATATCGGTAGCTGTTTGGCCCGTTTCCTGGCCGGCGAGATTGGTGAAGTAGGTGCGCGTCACTTCATTCAACTCGAAGGGAAACGCGAAAGCCGCTAATCTGTTCAGCGCCGTGGTGAGCTCGTAGATGGCATTGTCGGGACGGGGAATGGAACTGTGGCCGCCGCGGTCGCTGGCCGTGATCTGGTAGTCGGCGTAGACCTTTTCGGTGGCTTCCACATCCGCAACGACGGGTCGGCCGTGATCCAACTCCACGCCACCGGAGTCAGGATTGATTACGAAGGCGGCATCGACCAGATCGCGATGCTCCTTCACCAGCCAGTCGGCGCCATTGAATTTGCCGCCTTCTTCATCGGCGGTGAGGGCGAGAATCAAGTCGCGCCTGGGTTTGTAACCGTCCCGGTGCAGTCGAAGGAAAGTTGCCACCAGCGCGGCGTCGGAGTCCTTCATGTCCTGCGTGCCGCGGCCATAGAAATAGCCGTCCTTCTCCACGAACTGAAAGGGATCGGTGGACCAATCGCCGCGCAGCGCCTCGACAACGTCCATGTGGCCCAGAAAGACGACGGGCTTTTCCGTGGGCGTTCCAGCAGCCCGCAAGCGGACCACGAGATTCATCTTGCGGGGATCGGGGCCAAGCAGGTGCACATCCTCCGGCGCAAAGCTTGCATCGAGGAAACGTTTCTGCATCGCCTCCGTTCCCTTGGTCACATTGCCGAGAGGCGTGTCGGTGGTGTTGATCTCGATCAACTGCTTGAGGATGGCCTTTGCCTGCGCGCGATCTTCAGCGGAAGCTTGCGGAATGGAGCCTTGACCGGCGGCCACGGTGGCACCCAGAAGAGATGCCGCGAGCGTCAAGGAAAGAATCGAGGAGAAGATTTCGTTTCGGCGCATGAGCGCATTGTATCGTTCCATCGGATGTCTGGCTCGCCGAACCCCTCCGCGGCAAAAGGAATTGAATTTAGGATTCTGACGAATTCCATCGATACGTGCGAGGCGCTGCGACGATGGTTCAGCCCTGAGAATTAGAGGGCAAAAGCCAAACCCGGCACCGTCATCCTTCGGCTGTACCTGGGGATGACAAGGCTGGTTGAGGTTCGAGGTTTCCCGCCCATGCGCCCCAAAGAAGGCGCATGGACGGGGCACGGGGCATTTGGGGCGTTACTGACACGGCGTTCGTGAAGCCCGAAGAACAATTCCGCTGCTCTTTGGAACAGGGTTTGCGCATCTGCACAAATCGATTTATCTTTGTGCACGAACGATTCGAGGTGAAGGATGAAGTCCAAATTTGGAATTGCCGCTTTGCTTGTTGCTGTGTCTGTTCCTGTTGCCGCACAATTACCCGACAAGTCACCGGCACGGCCTCGCATTACCGGGATTTCGCACCTTGCTGTGTACACTTCAGACGCAGCCGCGACCGAGCACTATTACGTTGACATTATTGGAGCCGTCAAGCGGCCCGATCCGGAAGATCCGAAAGGCGTGCGCTATGCGCTCAGCAACTCCCAGTTTGTGGAGGTATTGCCACTGCCCGCGGATGCCGGCATCAACCGACTGGACCACACGGGGTGGAATACAGACGACGCGGAGGCCATGCGCCGCTACCTTGGCTCGAAGGCCTGGTCCGTGCCGGGACAGGTGCAGAAAGCGGCGGATGGCAGCCGCTGGTTCACGGTGAAAGATCCGGAAGGCAACAAAGTTGAGTTTGTGCAGGTGCCGACCGCGTCCAAGCCTCTCGCTGCGCCGAACGCCATCGGGCACCATATCATTCACGTTGGATTCATGGTGCACAATCGGGCCACCGAGGATACGTTCTACCGCGATCTGCTCGGCTTCAAGCCTTACTGGTATGGCGGCATGGAAGAAGGGAAGATCGATTGGGTGAGCCAGCAAGTGCCCGACAGCCATGACTGGCTGGAGTACATGATGACCAGCGGACCGTCGGGAACGAGCATTCCCGCTACCATGACGCAACACCAACTCGGCGTCCTCGATCATCTCTCCATCGGGGAAGATTCTGTCCCAAACGCATACAAAGTGTTGGCGGACGGCAACCGGTTAGGTGGCGTGCACGACAAGGAGTTCAAGATTGGCAAGGACGGGAAGTACCAGTTCAATCTCTATGACCCGGATGGGATTCGCCTGGAGTTGATGAACTTCCATGCCAGCGAGAAGCCTTGCTGCTCGGGATTCACGGCAGACGACCCGGCGGAGTAGGACCGGGCGCGACTTAATTCTGCAAGGAGTGCCCTTGAACCGGGAGGGTCAGGGTTCGATTGGATCCATATCCACGGCGACGGAAAGCGTGTGTGATCCTCCGCCCTGGATGACCCCGTACAAAGGGCTCACATCGCCGTAGTCCCTTCCCCATGCAAGGGTTACGTGCTCATTTGACGGGACGAGGTTATTCGTCGGGTCCAAGTCCACCCATCCGAAGCCTGGGCAATACGCAGAGAGCCAGGCGTGGGAGGCGTCGGCGCCTACTAGCTTGGGCTGGCCGGGAGGCGGATAGGTGCGCAGGTATCCGCTGACGTAGCGGGCGGAAAGATTGAGAGAGCGCAGACACGCGATTTGGAACTGGGCAAAATCCTGACAGACGCCGCGACGCCTGCGGAAGACTTCTTCCGGAGTAGTGCGAACATTCGTTACCTTCGCGTCGAAGCGAAAGTCGGAGTGAATGCGCGCGGTCAGGTCGAGAAGCGCTTCAAGCAGAGGGCGCCTTGGCGTGAAGGACTTCAAGGCATAGGCCGCGAACTCGGGGCGCGGCCGAATGCGCGGGGATTCGAATCGGAACTGAAATGCTTCGAGACCAGCAGCGCTTTGATCCTCGCCGAGCAAGGTGACCGCACTTTCCCACGGCATTGAATCCGCCGGCAGCGAAAACTTCTCCTTGGTCACTTTCACTTCACTTCGAGATTCCACGATGAGTTCGCGGTGCGGCTCCTGGATGGTAAAGAAACATTGCAGGTTTCCGAAGTAGTCCGTCCTTTCGGAGATCGTTGCCGGGACCGGCTCGATGCGCAGGGAGCTCTGCGTGAGAGCCTGGCGCGCGAGACTGCGGGGCTTCAGGCAAGCGACGTGTTTGCCGACGGACACGGAGTGCTTGTACTTAAAGGTGGTCCGATGGATGACTGTGTAGATCATAGGCCGATGGCAATGGGCAAGGTGCGCGCGTGGCTGAAGTAGCGGCTGGAGAGATTGTTAGACCAGGAGGGCAGCATGGCTTCCAAGCCGCGGAAGTAATGCTCAAGGCGCGAGAGATCGTCGGCAGTCTTGGAGGCAGCAGCGGCTCCGGGTAATGGATAGCGCATGGTGCTTAAATCGAAGGCCCGCAACAACGCCAGCACGCGACGCATGGCATTCAACTCCTCAGGAAGGTGCCTGGGGAGCTTCTGGTACATGTGGGCAAGATGAGTGAGCTGGAAATCCAGAGAGCGCGGGTTGGTCTCGTCGGCCATGAGCACATCGAGGACAGCCAACGGCTGCAAGGTAGTGTAGTAGCGAGAACGATAGGTCATGGAACTGTCGGCAATTTCCAGGAGCCGTTCCAGCAGCGGCCAATCCTGCTCGGTGAGCGGCGTGGTGATCTCGCGCAGTTGCCGGGTGAGGTAGATGGCGCGCTCCAGACGGCGACCAATGCTCATGAACAACCATCCGAGGCCGCGATTGATATTCTCGCGCTCCATTCCGGAAAACGCGGAGAGAAGTTCCAGGCAGCCGGTCAGCATGGCCGGATACTCAAGGAATGTGCTGTTGGGTTCGGTCTTGATGGAGTCCGGCAGCTGGCCGAGCAGATTCACCATGTCGGCGGAGAGCCGCTCGCGCACGGTACCGCCCACGCGCGCTATTTCCGCCATGATCGATGCCAGGCTGTCCCCTCGCTTCTCGTCGGTGACGAGGGAAATCAATTCCTGTTCGAATTGTGCCGGAGTGATGCGCTTTCTTCTGATCTTGGGTAGTTTGCTGTGGCGCGACTCAAGACAACTATGAATGCGGAGCAGGCATGTAAGTTCCGCGGGGCTGGCGCGCCGCACGCGCGAGATCAGTGAACGTACGATCCGAGCAAGATATTCGGCGCGTTCCACATAGCGGCCCAGCCAGTACACGTTGTCGGCCACACTGCTCGGCACGCTCGGTGCTTCGCGACGCAGAGCAACCGGCTCGTTGCGCGGGTGGAGCATGCTGAAGGTGTCAACGGGGCTGTCCCACAACACCCAGGCATCTTTGCTGTGGCCTCCGCGCTGCATGGAAACCACGGAGCCTTCCATCTCCGCGACGCGCACCAGGCCGCCGGGAATTGCGGTCCATCCGTCGCCGGTGTTGAGAACGTAGGCGCGCAGGACGACGCTGCGGGCATAGAGATTGCCCGCGTCCCAAACCGGCGCATTGGAGAGGGCAATCTGTTCCTGGGCTACATACTCATGGGGGCGAGCGCGCAACTGGTCGGCCAGCTTGCCCTTGGCTCCCTGGCCGAGTTCGGCGCCAAAGACCGGTTCCATGCCGCGCGACGGGAATGCTGGTTTTACCACGACCGAATCGAGATGATGGAGCACCCAGTCCAGCGCGTACGGCTGGCCGCACCACCATGTCGCCACGGAGGGCAGCTTCAGCTTTTCTCCCGTGAGGAATCTACAGAGGCCGGGCAGGAACGGCATGATCGCGGCGGTTTCAATCAGCCCACTTCCCAGTGCGTTGGCCATCTTCACATTGCCCGCCACGATGGCATCGACAAGCCCGGGCACGCCGAGCAGCGAGTCGCTGCGCAACTCGATGGGATCGCAGAAGCTATCGTCTACGCGGCGCAGGATGACATTGACCTGTTCCAATCCATTCACAGTCTTGAGATAGACGCAGCGGTTGCGCACGGTAAGGTCGGCGCCCTCGACCAGAGTGAACCCCAGGTAGCGCGCCAGGTAGGAGTGCTCGAAGTAGGTTTCGTTGTAGGGGCCGGGGGTGAGCAGGACGACGCGCGGGTTCTCACACTCGGCCATCGCGGTGAGCGTATCGCGCTGGGAGCGAAAGAACGGAGCCAGGCGCAGCACGTTGGAGCTGCGGAACAGGTCGGGAAGGACTTCTGAAACAATCGTGCGGTTTTCAAGCGCGTAACCGCTGCCGGAAGGCGCTTGTGCGCGATCGGCCAGCACCCACCATTGTCCATCGGGCGAGCGGGCGATATCGACGGCAAGCATGTGCAGGTAGCTGTGCGCAGGGACCTTCACGCCCACCATGGGCCGCAGAAAAGCCGGATTTGCGTAGAGCAGCGCGGCGGGAAACCGGCCGCTGGTCAGCAGGCTTTGCGATCCGTACAAATCTTCGAGAATCAGGCTCAGCAAACGAGCGCGCTGGATGATCCCTTCCTCAATAGCGCGCCATTCCTCGGCAGCGATCAGGAAGGGAACAATGTCGATCTTCCACGGCCGATTGGCCCCAAGTGGGTCGCTGTAGATGTTATAGGTAATGCCGTTTTCGCGAATGCGTCGTTCCGCGCGGCTCCAGCGCTGCTGGAGTTCCTCTGCGCCAATGTCGGTAAGCGATTCCATCAGGTGCGCCCAATGGGGGCGCGGTGTGACCCCATCCGCGGAGGCCTCGTTGTAGGCATTTCCGTACGGGATTTGGGTCTGATGGAGATCGACGGTCATGGCAAAGGCTCAGTTCCTGCAGCTTGCGCAACCGGGCTTGGTGGCACGCGGCGCAGGTCGAGGGTCAAGGGGAACATCGGATTCGTTTCATCCTCCGGCACGGCCACGGAATGCACGGACGGGGTTGAAACGTGGAATCGCTCGTTGCGGCGTTCTTCAGCTTCGGCTTTGTTCGCTGGACGGCTCGGGTAGATACGGCCATCCGGCGGCGTGACATGGTAGGTGCATTGGGCAATGGAACGATTCTGCCAGCGGTCGATGAGGTCGAAGTGCAGCGGCGCATGGATGGGGACTGTGGGATGAAGCGTCGCCGATAAACGACGGGCGCGAAAGCGAACGCCCGCAACGGCAATGCCCGGCTCGGCTGTGGGTTGAAGCGGGATGCGCCGTCCGTTGCAAGCCACCACGTAACGGCCCTCTTTGGACAGTCCCGAGACCTTGACCTGGATGCGTTCCATCGACGAATCGACACTGCGAACGGTATTCCCAGAGACACTCTCTTCCGCAAGGACGTTCCAAGGCTCCAGGGCGTGGCGCAGTTCGATCTCCACCCCCTCGGCTGCAATGGAGCCGATCTTCGGGAAGCGAAACTCCAGGTGCGCGTCGAACCACTGCTCCTCGAAATCGCAGCCCGAGCGGCGCAACCGGGACAGCACGTCGAACAGATCGTGCTTGACGAACTCAGGCAGCAGGAAGCGGTCGTGAAGGGTCACGCCCCAGCGGATGAGTTCACCTTCGAAAGGAGTCTTCCAGAACATGGCCATCAACGCGCGGACCACGAGCATCTGGAGGAGGTTCATCTTGACATGGGGCGGCATTTCGAACGCCCGCAATTCGAGCAGGCCCAGTTGCAAACCGCTGCCCGGCGGCGGATACAACTTATCGACACAGAACTCGGCGCGATGAGTATTGCCGGTGATGTCGGCGAGGAGGTTACGAAACAGGCCGTCCACAATATAGGGAGGGCAGTCGTTTGCAGGAAGCTGGCTGAAGGCCAGCTCCAACTCATAGAGCGTGTCGAGGCGGGCTTCGTCCACGCGCGGGCACTGGCTGGTGGGGCCAACGTACAATCCGGAGAAAAGGTAAGAAAGTGCCGGATGATTTTGCCAGAAAGCGAGCATGCTGCGGAGCAAGTCTGGACGGCGCAGGATGGGGCTGTCGAGAAGGGACGCTCCGCCCACCACGATGTGGCTGCCTCCTCCCGTTGGACCCTGGGCGCCCTCGAAGTTGAACTTTTCGGCGGTCAGCCGATTGCGCCGAGCCTCCGCGTCGAGCACGGTGTACAACTGTTCGAGTTCATCCCAAGTACTGGCCGGCGGCATGTTCACTTCCAGCACGCCCGGGTCGGGGGTCACGCTGAACGATCTTAATCGAGGATCGGAGGCCGGCCCGTAGCCCTCAATCCAAACCGGCATTTTGAGAAATCGGCAGGTATCTTCGACTGCGCCTGCCAGGTCAAGATAGTCTGCAAGGACCGGGGCAAAGGGAAGGAACACATGAAGCCGGCCTTGCCGCGTCTGTACGCAAAGCGAAGGCCGGATGAGAACTTCTGCTGCTTCATTGGGGCGCGTGGTGGCAGGAAGAGGATCGGGTTCGGGCTCCACGGCGAAGAGATTCATCTGATGCGCCGCTCGCGAAGGAAGCTTGGCGCGATCGGAGAAGGGCGCAGCGTCGAATTCGTATTGGATCTCATCGGGCGCAACCCACGGGATATCCTCGGTGGCGATGCGATAGCCGATGGGCGAGTCGCCCCCCAACAGAGTCAGGCGTTCCGGGCGCGGGAACCACAATTGACTTGACCACCGGAGCTGACTCTTCACCTGGCGACGGCGCAGAGCAAGCACATATCCGGCCGGCTTGGAGGGATCGTGCACAGCCGAAGAAGATTCCGGCTCGAAGGCGGGAAGAATGTTCTCCGGACTGACTTGCAGTCTGCGCGTAAGCGCCCGCATAAATCGGGAGGCTGCCGTGGTTCCGAAGCCGTAGTCTTTATCCTCGCGAGCCACGAGGTCCACGTCGTCCCATACGGGAACTCCGTCGGCGCGCCAATAGCAGCTTAACGCCCAGCGTGGCAGCGGCTCGCCAGGATACCATTTGCCCTGTCCATAGTGAAGGAGCGCGCCGGGGGCCATCCTGTGGCGCAGGCACTGGATGAGAGCCAATCCGCGGGCGCGCTTCAGGTCGCCAAGCGCATCGATATTCCACTGCGGACTTTCGGGGTCATCCACGCCGACATAGGTTGGTTCTCCACCCATCGTGAGGCGCACGTCGTGCGCAGTGAGGTCGGCATCGATCGAGTGCGCGAGTTGACGAATGCGCTGCCAGTCTTCTTCTGTAAACGGTTTGGAGGGCCGCCGCGTGTCATTCAAACGGCTCACCGCGATGGAGTAGCTGAACCGCGTCCCGGCGGGCTCGGTGGTTCCGTGGATGGGAGCGGCCTGCAAGGCGCTTGGTGTACAAACCAGGGGGATGTGCCCTTCAGCAGCGAGCAGGCCCGAGGTGGGGTCCAGGCCGATCCAGCCTGCGCCGGGGAGGAACGCCTCTGCCCAGGCGTGCAATTCCGCGCTGTCTTCCCTGGGGCCATCCACGGAGCCTTCTTCCACGGCGAGCTGAATGAGATAGCCGGAGACAAACCTGGCGGCGATGCCCAGGTTGCGCAGGCTCTGCACCAGAAGCCACGCCGAGTCGCGGCACGATCCGGACCGCTTTTGCAGAGTCTCTTCGCAAGATTGCACGCCTTCTTCCAGCCGCGCCCCGTAGGCAACTTCGTCGCGCACCTTGCGATTCAACTCCAGGAGAAAGCTGATGGTCCCGCTTTTCTTGCCGGCGAAACCACGAAGAAATGACTGGAGCAACGGGCCGGTCGCGTCGAGCGAGAGATAGGGTTGGAGGTCGTTTGCCACCTCCGGGGGGTAGCTAAAAGGGTAGTCCTGCACACCCGGATCGAGGAAGAAGTCGAAGGGGTTGATCGGCGACAGCTCGGCAACCAGGTTGATGTCGATCACTAATTCTGTTGTCTTTTCGGGGAAGACCAGGCGGGCGCGGCGATTATTGTGCGGATCCAGTTGCCAATTCAACAGGTGTTGCGAGGGCGATACATGCAGGGAATAGCTCAGGATGGGGGTGCGACAGTGCAGAGCCGGGCGCAGTTGGATGACCTGTGGACCGAGGGAGATTGCCTTGTCATAGTGGTAGCTGGTTGTGTGTTTCAGCGCTACTTGTATGCCCATCCGCCCTCTTGCGGTCCGCACCACTCGTTGGGGTCCGCGACCTGAGCCGGCAAAACTTCACATCCGTTTTATCGCGGTCAGGGTGTAAGGAAACGGTAACATATTGGCTGGGCGCTGATGACCACCCCCGGCTGCCACTATTCTTCAGCCTTTTTCAGTTCAAAGGATCTTGAGTGCAAGTTCCGCACGGTTTACAAAGAATGGCTGTGTGCGCTGCCACTTCGCAGGCCGGTCGTTCGAGCCCGAAACCATCGCCGGAACGGTGGTGCGCTCATTGTCGATTCCGCCCAACCCCTCCCTCTCGAAAGGAAAGCCCGATGCTCAAACCTCGGATTCTGCCCGTCCTGTTGCTGGTGTTTCTCGGCGCAGCGCTATCGTCGCCCGCCCAAACCAAGCTGCTTCGCTTCCCCGACATTCATGGGGACAAGCTGGTCTTTACCTATGCGGGGGATCTCTGGACGGCATCGACGTCCGGTGGCACCGCCACGCGTTTGACGGCACATCCCGGCCAGGAACTCTTCGCCAAGTTTTCTCCAGACGGCAAGTGGATTGCGTTCACCGGCCAGTACGATGGCGACGAGCAGGTGTATGTAGTTCCGTCCACCGGCGGAGTTCCCAAGCAGCTCACGTTTTATCCCTCGCGCGGTCCGCTGCCGGCGCGCTGGGGCTACGACAACCAAGTGTACGGGTGGACGCCGGACGGCAAGTCCGTGGTGTTTCGCGCCCTGCGCGACTACTTCGACAACGGCGATTCACGGCTCTACACCGTGGCGTTGGAAGGCGGCATGCCGCAGGCCTTGCCGATGCCGAAATCGGGGGCCGGCGATATCTCGCCCGACGGCTCGAAGGTGGTCTATTCGCCCCTGTTTCGCGACTTCCGGACCTGGAAGCGGTACTCCGGTGGATGGGCGCAGCAACTGTACATCTTTGACCTGAAATCGCACGCTGCGGAGAAGATCACCACCGATGTGAGGTGTCATCGCGATCCCATGTGGATTGGCGGCAAGATTTATTACGACTCGGACAAAGACGACACACTGAATCTCTATTCCTACGATCCCGATTCAAAGACGACGACCCAGCTGACGCATAGCATCAAGTGGGATTTACGCTGGCCGAGCACCGATCACCAGGGGCGAATCGTATATGAGTCCGCGGGTGAACTGAACATCTTCGATATCGCGTCCGGTGTTTCGTCCCACGTATCCATCACGGTCCCGACAGACGCATTGGCGATGAGGCCCTCCCAAATAGCGGCAGGAGACCAGATTGAGTGGACGGGCTTGAGTCCGAAGGGCGAGCGCGCTCTTTTCGCGGCACGAGGAGACATATTTACAGCGCCAATTGAGAAGGGCGCGAGCCGCAATTTGACCAACAGCTCAAATGCCCACGACAAGAATCCGGAGTGGTCGCCGGATGGGGCGACGATCGCATTTGTCTCCGACTTGGATGGCGAAGAAGAACTGTATCGCATCAACCAGGATGGATTGGGCAAGCCGGAGCAGTTGACCCACGGGCTGCATGCCATGTTGTACCAACTGAGCTGGTCGCCCGATGGCAAGAGAATCGCCTTCAGCGACAAGGATGGAAAGCTCTATGCGTTGACCTTGGACGGCAAGAAGGTCGACCAGATTGCGCAGAGCGACAGTGGCCGGTTTGGCTCCTACAAATGGTCTCCGGATGGAGGCTTCCTTGCATTCACTAAAAATGAACCAAGCGGCTTCTCCTGCATCTACATTTGGAGCGTTGCCGACGGACAATTGCATCGCGTGACGGATCCTCTATATGACTCGGACACGCCGGTGTGGGATCCGGAGGGCAACTATCTGTACTACATCGCGACGCGCGAGTTCCAGCCGCAGCTCAGCCGCATCGAATTCAACTTTGCCACGGAGCGGGGGCGTACCTTGCTGGCTCTCTCGCTGCGCAAAGACGTCAAGAATCCGTTTGCGCCGCAGAGCGACGAGGTCACGGTAACCAAGCCCGGCGACGAAGCAGCGGACAAGACCAAGCCCGAAGACAAGTCAGCAGACAGCAAGGACAAGAAAGACGAGAAATCCGGGGACAAGAAAGAAGAGAAGAAGAAAGAACCCATCCGCATTGACTTCGATGGCATTGTGGATCGCGTGACTCCTGTTCCCGTCGCGGCCGATAACTACTCGAATCTCAGCGCTACCAAGGATTATTTGGTCTATGCCAAGGAAGGCGCCTTCTATTACGGACGCGAGCCCAATCCGGGCACGTCGCTCGTTCTTTATTCCCTGAAGGACCGGAAGGAGACCACGCTTTCGGAGAAGATCGACAGCGTTGATGTCTCGCAGGATGGGAGCAAGGTGTTGGTGCATGAGGGTCCGGCCTACAAGCTTTACGATGTGAAGCCGGAAGGCAAAGGGAGCGCGAAGACGGTATCCACTGCGGGACTGATGGTGGATCGAGTGCCGCAGCAGGAGTGGGTGGAGATCTTCAACGAGGTCTACCGCCGCTATCGCGACTTCTTCTATGTCGAGAACATGAACGGCTACGATTGGAAGGCACTGCGCGATCAATATCGGCCACTGGTGGATTATGTGGCGCATCGCTCCGATTTGAACTATGTGCTTGGCGAAATGGTCTCCGAGTTGAGCAACTCGCACAGTTACATTACCGGCGGAGACTTCGAGATTCCCAAGCGCACGCCCGTGGCGTTGATGGGCGCTCGGCTTGAGCTGGACGCATCCGCAGGACGCTACAAGATTGCCTCCATCTACAAAGGACAGAACGAAGAGGAGCTCTATCGCTCGCCGCTTACCGAAGTGGGAGTGAATGCGCACGAAGGCGATTACATTCTTGCCATCGATGGACACGATCTGACGGCCAAGGATAATCCGTACGAATTCCTGCGTGGCAAGGCCGGTCATCCGGTGCAACTGACACTCAATGCCAAGCCGGCCCTGGAAGGATCGCACACGGTCTCTTACAATCCCATCACCAGCGAGAGCAACCTCATTTATCTTGATTGGGTCACCCACAACCGTGAAGCTGTTGACAAGGCGACCGGTGGCAAGGTGGGCTACATTCACCTGCCGGATATGGGCGAGAATGGGATTCGCGAGTTCATCAAGTACTACTATCCGCAGATTCGCAAGCAGGCCCTCATTGTGGATGATCGCGGCAATGGAGGCGGCAACGTTTCGCAGATGCTGATTGCGCGCCTTAGCCTGCCGTTACTGGGAACCGAGTTCTCACGCGTAGACAAAAACACGGGCACCTACCCTGGCACGGTTTTCTACGGCCCGAAGGTTTGCCTGATCAATGAAACGTCGGCTTCCGACGGTGACATCTTCCCTTATATGTTTCGCAAGGCGGGTCTCGGGCCGCTGATTGGCAAGCGGACATGGGGCGGGGTGGTGGGCATTAACGGCACAGGCCCGCTGCTGGACGGGGGCGAGGTGTTTGTTCCGGAGTTTGCGACGGCGAGTCCGGAAGGCCAATATGTCATCGAAGGCCATGGCGTAGATCCGGACATCGAGGTTGAAAACGATCCGCTGTCGGTGATCGCCGGGCGCGATCCTCAATTGGAGCGGGCGATTGCGGAGATCGAGAAAGCATTGGTCGAGCATCCTAAAGTGCTGCCGCAGCGGCCGCCGGACCCGGACAAGGCACCCAAGCACTGATTGGCTTGGCGAAGAACGGTACAGCTTTGCGTCTGCCTTCACTACGCAGGCGCGGAGCTAGTGTGGTGTCTCGGAAGTTCATGGCAGAATTCCCGAAGTGCAGCCGCAGATGCTTCGACTACGGTTGGTGCACACACGCACCAACTTCCGCTCAGGATGACAGAGGACTTTTTATAGGAGCTTTGGAGACAGGACACGGGAAGATTTCCTGTGTCCTGTCTCAGGGGCGCAGCAAGTGCCCTGATGAGGGAGCGATCATTCCGAGCGAAGGGCTTCGACCGCGTTGACGCGGGCGGCGCGCGCAGCCGGTATGGCGGAGGCAATGGCTGCAGCGGCCAGAATGACAACAGCGGAGGCAGCGACAGAGAGACCTCCGGGCTGATGCACCTCCGCGACGTACTTGCCGATTGCACGCGCGAACGCAAAGCCGACGACGACTCCCGTTGCCACGCCAATCCCGGCAATGGCCAGGCCCTCAAGCAGAACACCGGTGAGGATGTTTGACGGCTGGGCGCCAAGAGCCAGGCGGATGCCGAACTCGCGCGTGCGGCTGCTGACCGAAAATGCAAGTACACCCGCCACGCCGACAACGGAGATCAGTAGGGCCACGGAAGCGAAACCGCCAAAGACAATGGCATTGAGCCGGTCGGGCGACAGGACTTCGCCGCGGATATCTTCAAGTGTGCTGGCTCGTTCTACGGGCTGGTCTCTGGACATGTCGTGAATGGTGCGGCTGATGGAGGGAACGAGAGAGTATGGGTCTTGCTTGGCGCGCACAAACAGACGGCCTTGCCATCCCTCCTGGTCCGTCGGCTGGTAGACGGTCATGGCAGGGGAAGGGATGATGTTTTCATCGTCGATGTCCGGAACGACACCGACGATCCGCCGCGGTTCGTAGCTGATGCCGATGAATTTCATGACGCCATCGGTCCAGCGCAGCTCGCGGTTCACCGGGTCCTGGCCGGGGAACAGTGAATTGGCGACGCTCTGGCTTACGATCACCACGCGCTCGGTGCCTTGCTTGTCGCTATCCCGGAAGTCGCGCCCTTCGATGAGCGGAAGGCCGAGAGTGGCGAAGAACCCGGGCGAGATGGAACGGAACCGTGCGCGCGGATCGGCTTCGCCGTTCTCGCGTTTGGCGCCCTGCACGGCGAAGGCGAACTTGATGTTCAGCGCCTGCCCGTCGCGCCATGGAACGCTAAAGCCAGTTGATACGTGCTCAACGCCGGGAATTGTGGCGATACGGCGCTGCACCTCACGATAGAAGTCCTGCACCTGCTCCGGTGTTTTACCGTACGACATCACGGGAAGGTTGACGGCCAGAACATGAGTCGTGTCAAAGGGAGGCCGTGTGCTTTCCAGTTCGTAGAGCGTTCGCATGAGGACCGCGGATCCGGCAAGCAGGAGAAACGAAGCCATGATCTGCAGAACGGCGAAGAGGCGAAGGCGCTTGCTGCTGCCTCCGGTGACGCGGGTTCCGCCGACCGCCAGTCCGCCGCTGCGCAGCGAGTCCATGGAGGGCAAGCGGGGAATGAAGGCCAGAAAAACAGCGGCCGCCAGGGCCAGCGCAATTCCGAACCAAACCAGGCTGAAATCGAGGGTCATGCCATTGGCGCGGACAGAAAACCGTGCCGCATAACGGCCCAGCACTGCGACCATAGGCACAGCGATTGCGACGGCCGCCAAGGCGCCGCTTCCGCACAGGACCAGGCTCTCCGCAAGCAGGGAACGCCGCAGCGCGGTTTTGCTCGCGCCCAAAGCCGAGCGCACAGCGAGTTCCGATTCGCGCCGGACGGTTCTCGCCAGCACGAGATTTGCGACGTTTGAACTCGCGATGACGAACAGCAGACCAGAAGCGGCAAACAGTACCCAAAGAATCGTATTGGCGCGCGCGTTGATCTGTTCATGCATCCGCGTTACATCGATCTGGTAATGGTCCTCGGGCTTGTAGACCTCGGGATGGGATGCGATCATGGCGCCGTAAGCGGTGCGCAACTCGGCGCGGGCCTCATCCAGAGTTGCGCCGGGAGCAAGCCGCGCGAAGACTTCTGTCATGCGATGTTCGCGGCCAGTGACCATGGTGGCGGATAAATGGTGGGGGCTGGTTACGACGTTGGAGATAATCTCCGTGGCAACCGGATAGGGAACCGATGGTTCCAGCACGCCGACAATGACCGCACTGCGGGCTCCCATTGCGCCTTCGAGCCGGACGGATTTTCCCAGCACATGCGGATCGGAATGCATCGATTCACGCCAGAACTTGTAGGTGAGTACGGCGGCACCGGGCGCATTGGGTCCATCATCCGATTGGTTCAACAATCGGCCAAGTACGGGCCGGAGGCCCATCACGTGAAAGTAGTTGCCATCGACCACGCCCGCGGGAATCTCGCGCGGCGTGCCAAGGCCGACGATGGTGAAATCGATCTCGGAAAAGGTGCCAAGCTCCTGGATGGTCTTCAACCCGGTTCCGAGATCCTTGATCTCCGGAACGGAGAAAGTCGTGTTTGCAATCCCCATGCCCGGTGCGCTCTGGCGCAGGTAAAGAAGGCGGTCTTCATCGCGATTGGCGAGGGGACGGAGGAGGACGGCGCGCACCACGCTGAAGATTGCGGCATTGGCGCCGATTCCGAGGGCGAGCGTGAGGGCCACCGTGATCCAAAGGGTTCGGACGCGGGACAACGAGCGGATGGCGATTTTCAAATCGCGGAGGAACGACATGGAATGACCTCCTGGTCGCCTGGGCAGGCAGAAATTGGAGAAATCATGGCAAGGGGAAGTTCAATTGACGAATATGTTGATATCAACTAACCTGGATGAGTGTCAAGTAAGAAATCGCTTCCGTACGAAACAACGCTGTTGGTTCGGGATTGCTGTCTGTGTCTTCACGTGCAGCGGGCAGCCCGTGCGCTGGCACGGCGCTTTGACGATGTGCTTCGTCCATTTGGCCTGACGAACGGGCAGTTCTCTTTGTTGATGTCTTTGAATCGACCGGAACCGCCTCCCATGGGGCCGGTCGCGTCCTTGCTGGCAATGGATCGAACCACGTTGACGGCGGCGCTGAAGCCACTGGAGCGCCAAGGCTTGGTAAAGATCGCCTCGAGTCCATCGGACCGCAGGAGCCGCACCTTGGAGCTCACAAGCAAAGGGCACGCGCTGTTGATTCGGGCTTTCCCTACGTGGGAGCAGGCGCATAGGGAACTCGAGCAACTCATTCCGGATGGCAACCCTGAAGAGCTCAGGAAAAGCCTTCGGGCTCTTTCCTAATGAGAATGGCAGCCCCCTGAGGGCGCCCCAGCGCGAATCGAACTTGCGCCGATCCATGAGAGATCGGATGATTGTTCACTCTCCCTCTTTCGCCGTATGTTCTCATTTTACTTCCGATCTCGGGGAACATCGACCCACCTCTCCGCGTAATTCATTCCAGTCCGATTAATAATCCTTCAACCCAGGCGTCATCCATATGAGCATTCGAGAAGGTGAACCCGTGGCAGTGGCTAGCGCAGCTTCGCCGGTAATGGAGCATCTCTCCCAGTTGTTTGGGGAACACCATCGTCGTGTTCTGCGGGCAGCTTATCGAATTACTGGATGCATGGCCGATGCCGAGGATGTAACGCAATCCGTCTTTCTTCGCCTGGCGCGCGATGGTGGCAACGTAGCCAATGCCTCGAGCTATCTTTACCGGGCGGCGATCAACGGATCGCTCGACCTTTTGCGCAGAAGAAAGATCGCTTGCGCGGAGCCGCTGGAAGGAGCAGCCAGCGTGGCTACAACCGCGGTGCAGAGTTCACCGGAGACGCAGTTGTCGAGCAGGGAGCTGGGTGAGTCACTGCGGGTTGCGATTTCAGAATTGTCGCCACGTTCTGCCGAGATGTTCACGCTCCGTTACCTGGAAGAGCGGGGAAATCGCGAGATTGCCAAGTTGATGGGAACATCGCAGGCGGTGGTTGCGGTGACCCTGCATCACACGCGGTCAAAGCTGAAGGAACGACTCATGGAACTGAATCGGGGAAGACGATGAAACAGAGCGACGCACTTTTTGAATCGGCGGTTCAGGCCCTACAAGGCGCCGAACCCGACGCGATGCAGATGGCAGCTTCCGCCCGGCGGGTGGCCGGCCGGCTTGGCTTTGACAATGCAGACGAAGCCGTTCTTCACGCCATCGATAGCTGCGATGACGTGCGGCAAAACTTTCCCGCCTACCGCACGGGGGCGTTACCAACGGCGCGAGCGGTTCTGATTGAAGCGCACCTCCATGATTGCAGCGCTTGCCGGCGGCAACTCCGCGGCGGCGCGGAGGCGATGGGCGTTCGCTGGTCTGCCCCGGTCACGAACCGGTTCTTCAACTTCCACCCTCGGGCTCTCGGGTGGACGATGGCGAGTGCACTGGCAGTGATGGTGGGTAGTCTTTTTCTCTACAAGGCCTATTGGCAGGTTCCCCCAGGGGTGCGGGCGGAAGTGCGATCCATTGACGGCACGGCTTATCGGATTTCGGCGGCCGGAGAGCGTTCCCTTGCACCCGGCGACACACTTGCAGAGGGCGAAAACGTACGCACAGGGGGAGGGGCACATGCGGTTTTGCAACTTGCCGATGGATCGACGGTCGAAGTGAATGAGCGGAGCGTTCTCGGACTTGGAGCACGGGGCGCCGACACAACGATCATGCTCAACGATGGGGCGGTCATCGTACAAGCTGCGAAACGTACCTCCGGCCACTTGTATGTGAAGACGCCGGATTGCCGCGTCGCGGTCACGGGAACGGTTTTCTCGGTGAACTACGGGATGAAGGGTTCTCGTGTGGCTGTTCTTCAAGGGGTCGTGGATGTCATGCATGGCGGTGTCGATACCGCAGTCCATGCCGGGGACCAAGTGACAACCACCGATAACCTCAGCCCTGACCCGGTCGAAAAACAGATTGCCTGGAGCCGCGATCGGGAAAAGTATCTTTCTTTGCTTGCGGCCTTCAGCGCCGTGCAGAAGGGGATTGAGCAGATTCCGTTTCCGCAGCCGCGCTATTCGAGCGATCTGATCAACAAAGTTCCTGCCGATGCACTGCTGTACGTCAGTATCCCCAACCTGGGAGAGTTTCTCAGCCAGGCGAACCAGGTCTTCGACGAACAGTTGAAGCAGAGCCCCGCCTTGCAGGAGTGGTGGAGCCACGGTCACGGGCAGAACACCGAGCAACTCGATATGCTCGTAAACCGGATCCATGAAGTGAGTCAGTATCTCGGTGATGAGGTTGTGATCGTAGGTGTGCAGCAATCCAAGAATCCCGGATTTGCGATCATCGCCGACGTAACGAAGCCGGGACTTGGCGATCTTCTGAAGTCGGAGATTGCGTCTTCGCCTTCCGGCGCAGGGATTACCGTTCTGGACCAAGGGTCGCTTGGCGCTGCTGCTGGCACTCGCGGCGGCTTTGCTTTGGTTCTGCCGAATAAGGTCATCTTCTCCAACTGCGTTGAGACTTTGAAGCAGATGGAAGTGCAACTGAATTCCGGCGACAGTGGCTTTGAGTCAGGAGACTTCGGGAAGCAGATCGTTTCCGCATACAGCCGCGGAGCGGGGATCATCCTGGCGGCCGATCTTCACCAAATCGTCAGCGAGAGGGCCAAAATGTTGCCGGCCCGTCGGCACGGACAAGAAGCCATGGCGGCAAGCGGGATGAACGGCTTGCAATATCTGATCGCCGAGCATCGTGAGTCGGCTGGCCAACAGCAGAATGAAGTGGCTTTGCAGTTCTCCGCGGCCAGGCAGGGCGTGGCGTCTTGGATGGCCGCTCCCGCTCCGATCGGCTCACTGGAGTTCGTCACTCCGAATGCCTCTCTGGTGGTGGCTGGGCTTTCCAAAGACCCGGCAGCCATTGCGGACGACATCATGGCGATGACTGTGGTTCATGGCGGAGACTCCGACCACGGTTTGCAGGAAGCCCAGGAAAAGCTGGGGATCAACTTTCGCGACGACCTTGCGGCCACGCTGGGAGGAGACTTTCTCGTGGCGCTTGATGGCCCTGTGTTGCCGACACCCTCGTGGAAAGCGGCGATTGAAGTTCGCGATTCGCAGCGCCTCGAACAAACGTTGGAGAAACTCACACAGGCAATGCACACCTTGGCGCAGGAAAATGCAGGGAACGGCAAGCAACAACACGCTATCGTAATTCAATCGAGCGATGCGGACGGGCAGCGCTTTTATTCAGTCAATGACCAGACCACAGGCAGCACGGTGGCCCAATACACATTCGCGAACGGGTACATGCTGGTGGGGCCGAATCGCCCGATCTTGCTCGAAGCCCTGCGCACGTATGCGACGGGAAACTCCCTGGCACGGTCGGCCGCGTTTCACTCCTTGCTTCCCAAGGATGCAAACGCGAACTACTCGGCCGTTGCCTACCAGAACCTTTCACCGGTGCTAGGGCCGCTGTTGGCGCAGTTCAACGGCGAGTCGGCGGCTGCCATTCAGAAGTTGGCGGCCGATGCGCGGCCGACGGCGATCTGTGCGCGCGCGGAAGAGAGCCGCATCGAAGCTTTTACCGATAGCCACCTCTTCGGTTTCGATTTCCTGACGCTTGGCAGCCTGGTGAGTCTCGGGAACCATCACGGCGGCGGAAACGTAAGAGAGTGACATGGGCATCATTGATCTGGATGGGCTCGAGGTTCGGTTGGCCAATCGCCTCATCTTGAATGGGCTCAGCGGAGAATTGCGCGGGCACGCCGTCGGCCTACTCGGGCCCAACGGGGCAGGAAAATCCACCCTTATCAATACGCTGCTGGGATTTCATGCTCCATCAAAAGGAACGGCTCGTGTCTTCGGGCTGGATGCCCATCGTGATCGTGCGGAGATCCGGGGCGGCATCGGCTATATGCCAGAGAACGATTCGTTCATTGGCAATATGAGCGGCGTGCGCTTCGTTCGATACATGGCGGAGTTAGCCGGGCTACCGCCGCAGATTGCACTCGAACGCACGCACGAGGCCTTGTTCTACGTAGGGCTCGGCGAGGTCCGGTATCGCAAGGTCAATTCCTACTCTCTGGGGATGAAGCAACTGGTGAAGCTTGCGCAGGCCCTGGTTCATGGGCCGAGGCTTCTCATCCTGGATGAGCCGACCAACGGTCTCGATCCGGTGGCGCGCCTGCGCATGATTCAATTGATCAAGGAAATCCGCAAAGAGGGCAGCATTCGGCTGCTCATTTCCTCCCATCTGCTGCGGGATATCGATGAGACCTGCGATGAGGTGCTCATCCTGAAGAATGGGCGCATCGCGGCGCTTTGCAACATTGAAGAAGAGCGCCGGTCGAACCGAAGCTTCATGGAATTGGAAACTGTGGGTGCAACGGAGCGGTTCTCAGTGAGCATTCGCGGCCTCGGGTGCGAGTGTGCGGCTTTTCCCGATGGACGCATCAAGCTCATACTTCCGGAACATATCGAAGCGAGAGATCTCTATGTAATTGCGTCCGAGCAAGGCGTGCAAATTCGCCGGATGAATCAACGGCGCGATTCGCTGGAAGACATCTTTCTGCGAGCCATGGACACAGCGCCAGAGAAGGGGACAAATGGCCGTCTACAGGCACAGCTATAGCGCGTATACGGGCACTCTCACTCCGGCGTCGACTCGCGTTGGGGTCGTTGTGCGCTACGCTTTTGCGGAAGCATGGTCATCGAAGATTACAATTGGCATCTTCATTTTGTCGTTGTTGCCGTGCATCGCAACTCTCGTTGGCATCTATGTCGCGAACAACCCGATTGCCCGCGCCATGCTCGGCGCTGGACGCGAACAGATGGTCGCGATTGACTCGGGGTTCTTCCTAAAGGTACTTGAGGTTCAATGCTGGCTGGCGTTGGTGCTGGCATCCTGGATTGCGCCCCGCGTGATCACATTTGAACTTGCGGACGATGCGTTGCCGATCTTGCTCAGCCACCCGATCTCCCGGGTTGGCTACATTGCGGGGAAGTTGATTGCGTTAGTCGGTTCGCTCTCCCTGGTGACGTGGGTACCAGGCCTTCTGCTCTTTGTGTATCAATGCTATGCATCTCCGCAACCATGGGCAGCTAACCATCTGCGCTTGGCGGGAGGGATGCTGGCAGGTGCGGTTCTGTGGATTGTCTTTCTTTCGATCCTGGGGCTTGCACTCTCCTCTTGGGTGAAATGGCGAGTCGTCGCCACTGGAAGCATCTTTGCCGCAGTGTTCATTCCGGCGGGCGTGGGCGCCGTTGTCAGCGCAGTCTTGCGCACGCGATGGGGATTCCTGCTGAATATTCCATTCATGATCACAAGCGTGTGGGCGCGACTGATGGGGGCCGCTGAGCTTAGCTCCCCCGATCGCACTCTTCCCACCGGGGCAATCTTGGCGATGTTGATTCTGGCTTGTCTTGTTTGTGTGGCGATGCTCAACGTGCGCATCCGTGCGCGCGAGGTGGTGCGCGGATGAGCGACCGAATCGTATTCGAAGATGTGTCGAAGTTTTATGGCGAGGTGCTCGGTGTGAATCGAGTCTCTCTCTCGATCCCGCCCGGAATTACGACACTTGTCGGCCCCAACGGCTCGGGGAAGACAACCATTATGAACCTGATGACGGGACTGATTCAGCCTTCGACTGGAACGCTTTCCGTACTTGGGCTGACGCCGGCCGACGCAAACGAATTCTTTACGGCTGTGGGCTATTGTGCTCAATTCGATTTCTTTCCGCGCGGCATTACGGGCTGGCAGTTTGTTTTGGATAGCCTGATGCTGCACGGCATCGAGGCTCAGATGGCGCGCGATTTAGCCGTGGAAGCGATTGATCGCGTGCAACTGGGCGAAGCGGCAAGCAGAAAGGTTGCGGGCTACAGCAAAGGCATGCGGCAAAAGATCCGCCTGGCCCAGGCAATCGCGCATCATCCGCGCGTCCTGGTTCTCGATGAGCCCTTGAACGGATTGGACCCGATGGCGCGCGCGGAATCGATTGCCCTGTTTGAAGAGCTCGGCAGGCAAGGCATGCATGTTGTTATCTCCAGCCACATTCTGGATGAGGTGGACCGCATCTCCGATCGAGTCATCTTGATCACGGGCGGCTACCTGGTTGCGGAGGGAAACATCCACGAAGTCAGGAGAGAAGTCCACGAGAAGCCGATGCAGGTGCTGATTCGCTGTGATCGCCCGGAAGTGCTGGCGTCGAAGATGTTTTCCATCAATCACTGCGTAGAGGCCAGGCTGCACGCGGACGGGAAGGGCGTGTTTCTGCGCACGGCGGATATCGATCAGTTCTATTCCATGCTGAATGGCATTGCGGCGGAGGGCCTTGTGAAGATCGATGCGGTTGCCCCGGCGGACGATGACGCGAATGCGATCTACCAATATCTCATTGGTACGGAAGGAGCCGCCTCATGACACAAGCTGCGCGCGGTAGCTTTCGGCAATTCGTAGCCCAGCATCCCTGGGGCCTTTGGTGGACTCAGATGGTGCGCCTCACGCGGATTGAGTTGCGCCGCAACCTCTTCTCCTGGAAGGCGGGTTGGATTTACTTCCTGGCCTTCGTCCCTACCTTCATTCTTCTCATCCACCTGGTGTTCAGTCATCACCGCGACTTCGCGATCGGCGACGATACAAATATCCTGGCGGGCATTATCCAGCTCTACTACATTCGTCTCGGCGTTTTTTTCGGGTGTCTCGGGATCTTCTCCCGGCTCATTCGAGGAGAGATGATCGAACGCAGTCTTCACTTTTACTTGTTATCGCCCGTCCGACGCGAGGTCCTCTTGCTGGCGAAGTTCGCCGCAGGATCGATCAGCGCAAGTCTGCTATTCGTGAGTGCCACCCTTGCAAATTTTGCATTAGTCTATGCGGGGTTCGGAGCTGCGGGAAGCGACTATGTCTTCAACGGGCCGGGTCTTGGTCAGCTCGAGTCCTATTTGACGATTATTGTGCTTGCCTGCCTGGGATACGGGGCCGTGTTCCTGCTGTTCAGCATGATGTTCCGGAATCCGACTCCGGCAGCGATGCTGTTTCTAGGCTGGGAAATCATCAACCCGGTGCTGCCATCTCTTCTGCAGAGGCTGAGCGTTGCGTCCTATCTTCGTCACCTGATGCCCATCACCGTCGGAGCCCAGGGCATCTTCGCGCTGCTGACCGTGCAAACAGAGTCGGTATCGGGTTGGGTTGCAACAGTTGGACTGCTCGTCTTGATTGCGGCTGTCCTGGCGTATTCCTGCTACCGCATTCGTACGTTAGAGATTCGATACTCGACGGACTAAGCCGCGCCAAGATGCGAACGGGAGATCATCTTATGCGCGCGGCTTCGCTGCCTGTGGCTCGCTAGCCGAGGAAGCCCAGATACGGGCTCGAGCCAAAGTTGCCAAAGTTAGGAAAGACTTGCCGGACCTGGCCATCGGAGAGCCCAAACCAGCGAGCCAGCGTTCCTGCGTACTGGTCTACGGCCGTTGTGGGGATCAAGCGGCCCGCGCCCACATCGTTGGCTTGATTGGCACCGACAACAGGGTATTGCCCGTACATGTCCTGACCTTGGACCGCGCCGCCGACGACGAAATGGTGACTTCCCCACCCGTGGTCGGTGCCATCGCTATTGCTGGTGAGAGTGCGACCGAAATCGGAAGCCGTGAAGGTGGTGACCTGGTTGCCCAAGCCGGCTGCGGTCATCACTCCATCAAAATACTCAAGGCCCTGGCCGAGTTGCGTGAGCAGCCGCGCATGTTGCACAGCCTGATTGTCGTGCGTGTCAAAGCTGCCTAATTGCACATAGAAGATCTGTCGCTGCACGCCCAGGCTGCTATTTCCGCTGATGATCCTTGCCACCGTTTGCAATGAAGTTGCGAGCGGATTGTCGGCTAACTTATTGGTCATCGGGTCGAGATATTGCGGAGGATTCGGCACGCCGCCGGCACCCGCGGGAAGCATGGCGCTGGCGAGTGTTGCTTGTGCTTCGGTGGAACGGTTCACCACAACGCCGTATTCCTTGGCGAACAGATTACTCTCATCGGCAGTGAGAATGGAGGCCAGAGGGTTGGCGGAAGCCGGCAGTCCGAAGAGGGGATTGGCAAGCCCGTAGATAGGGATGGGCCCTGCCGAGGTGACATTCAATTGGAAGGATGTTTGTCCGGAGAGAAAGAGGGCAATGCCCGCTGTTGAGATGCAGGTGAACATGGAGTTGGTGTTCATGCTCTCGATAAGGTCGGCTACGGCGCCGCCCCATCCGACATGCTCCGCGCTGCCGCCGTTGGAGGCGATGGCCTGCCACGCGGCGGTCTGATCGAAGTGTGAAAACAGAGACGCCGGGAGGGGCACCGAATTTGCGTTCACCTGCGCCTTGGTTGCAGGAGCAATCAACGTGCCGGTGTTGGCCACAATTGCTGCCCGGCCGGCGTTGAACAGGTTTTGAATGCCGGTGAGGCTGGGGTTGAGGGCGAAGGTGCGCCCGGTTTGCGGTGTTTTCAGCGCGATGGGCAACAACGAATTCATTGGGTAGGCAAGCCCCGGAGCTCCCGAACGCGCTTGCGTAAAGGCGCTGAAGGAACTGGAATCGGTGGCGATCACGGTGCCGTGCCCGTCGTTGCCGCCTTGGAGAAACACGCAGACCAGGGCCTTGTAGCCGGAAGTGCTGCTCTGCGCCATGGCGGCCATGGAGTTGAGGCCCAGAATGAAAGGGCTGGCCGAGATGCCTGCCATGGATGCCATGGACGCCGTGCGGAGAAACTGGCGCCGTGATCGTTCGAATTTATTCATCGTAAGCTCCCTAAAACTGCGCGCAAAAAGCGGGCGATGCCATGGTGAGATAAACCGCTGTTTCCACGCGGCTCAAGAGCGCGGCGTTGATGGCGTTTTGATCTCCGGACGGGATTTCAATTGCACCGACGGCATTCACAATCTGTCCGTAAAGCGTGCTGTCCATCTCGCCGGCCATCAGCAAAAGGTTGAGACGGTCGACCAGCGCGGTAGGAGTTCCTGCCACGGCTATCTCCGCTGCATAGCTTGAGAAGATGTCTGGGCCATTGGTGGCATTGCTGCCGATCGCGTTTTGCATGTAGTTGATGTAGCCCACGACCGTGGAGACGTTGGTCATCTGCATTTCCGGCGCAACCAGGCCCGCTTGCGCAATACTGGTGCCGGGAGGCACATATCCCGGGGCGAACCAGTTGAAGACGGTGGGAGAGCGCAAGGACATCTGACCGAGTCCCCAGATTGGATCTTCGGTACTCCCATTGTCGTAAGAGCCGGTGCGGGACTGAGCGGTGAAGGCGCGCGCCCATTCGGTGTAGCGGATAAGTGACTCGCGCACTTTGCCGTATTGAGGGTTGCTGAAGTCCGTCGCTGAATTGCGCGCCTCGGGGTCGAGAAGGATTTCCGAGATGACGGCCTGCAGGTTGCCCCGCACGCCGGTTCCGTCGTTCTTGAAAACAGCCGAACAGTTGTTGATAAAGGTTGGGCTCGGATTGCTTGTGACCAGGTGCTGGATCATCTGCTTGCAAAAGAAGGCAGGCAGGTTGGGATGATTGAAGAGCGTGTCGAGCGCAATCTTCAAGTCGCCATCCGGATCGGGGCTCGCGGAGGCTGGGATCGTCACACCAAGGAACTGCTTCTGCACCGTCGAATGGTGGCTGGGGAAACTCTGCATTGGAAGAAGTTCCTCACCGTATCCAGGTCCGACGTATAGGCAGCAATTCGACCAGGCAGTGTCTGAGTTGTTTCCAGGAATGTTCCAACTGAAGCCGGTGAACACCGCGGCGAGACCTTGCACATCGGTGTTGGAATAAGTGGGGCTGGGCTGGCCATTGGAATCGAGCACCAGCGAGCCATCGTCATTCAACTGATAGAGGCCGATGGTGAACAGCTGCATGACTTCGCGTGCGTAGTTCTCATCTGGGTCCGTGGTGGCATTGCCCTTGTCGTTGCCTTGCATCGACAAGAACTGGCCCATCATTGGATTCAAAGTGACATCCTGAAGCAGGGTGCGGAAATTCCCAAATGCGTCCGCACCAAGCAGGTCGTAGTAGTTGGCTTCGCCGCGCGGCATGCTTTGAATGCTGAAGTTGGGCTCCGTGGAGATGACGAATAGTTCCGACAGCGCGTACTCGACCCGCTGCCGCAACTGGTCGTTGCCGGAAATACTCTGCTGCCAGAACGTGTCCTGGACCAAACTTTCGTTGTTGGGGTTTTGCACAAACAGCGCGGCGTTGCATTTCAGGTCGGATGCCGCGCAGGGAGGGTTATTCAAAATGACGGCCTGCTCGACCGCCGGCTCGTGGAGCGTAGGCGGCAGAGCAAATTGCTCTGCAAGCCAGGGCTGGAAGCCAATCAACGATACGTGATGAATGCTGGCATCGGTGGCGCCGAATGTTGCCTGCTCGAGGAAGCGCGAGGCATCTTCAGGGCTCACGATTGGCGTGGGAGGTTCGCCGTTCACAAGTTCAACCAGATCCGCAGAAGTCGCGGGACCAGGCGCAGGATTCAGGACCTGCAGATCGAGATTGCCTGACTCCGTTGGAGAAACGCTCGCGGTCAGCTGAGTGCCGCTATTGAAAGTTGTTGTCACCGGCGAGCCGTTTACGAGGACCTGCGCGCCGTTGATGAAGCTGCTTCCGGTCAGCACCACGGTCGTGGAGGGCGGTCCCACGTCCAACGTTGTGGGCGTTGCGGTGTTGAGAATCGGAATCGGATTGAGCACTGAGATGTTTTGAGCGATCGAGACCGATGGATTATCCACGCTGGTGATGGATAACTGCACAACGTTGCTCGGCGTGGGAACCACGGCGGGCGCGACGTAGTTGATGGAGCCGTCCTTTTGGAGCGAGGCGGTGCCAACCTGCGCATTGCCGCCTGTAACACCATTCACTTGCAGAGTTACACCGGTGTTGTTGGTTCCGGTTACATTGAGCGGCAAGTTCAGCGTGTTCGACACGCGCACATCCGTGCCGGAGTTAGGTTGCAAGGTGAGCACGACCTGGCCTGGGCCGACGACCACGGGAACTGTGGAAGAGTTGGCCGATCCTGGATCAGGATTATTCACCAACAAGGGAAACGTGCCGGGATTCGGCGCAGGAATGGCAGCGACTAACTGCGTGCCTGAAACAAGCGTGGTGGGCACCGGATTTCCATTCCACATGATCTGCGCGCCATAGACGAACTGCGATCCGGTTACGGTGACGGTAGTCGTTCCTTCTGAGAATCCGGAAGGGGTGACGGTATTGAGAACGGGAACGGGATTGAGAACGGCGATAGTGGCCGAGCCAGTGGGGTAGGCGGGATAGTCGGCCGCCACGCTGGTGATGGTTACGGTGTTTGGAACCGGAACAATGGCGGGTGCCGTATACAGGCCATTGCTGTCCACAGTGCCAAGCACGGCGTTGCCACCCGCGACTCCATTCACAGAGAACGTCAATGGAATTCCGGTGAGCTGCATGTGATTAGCGAGTTGAACCTGTTGAGTGACACGCAAGCTGTTCGCCGGCGCGGAGATGGCCGTGTAGAACCCTTTGTCGGTAATGGTGATGCCTGAACAGCCGGTCATCGAACCCAAGGCGCTGCCCACCGCAGCAAAGATGAGCGCAATCTTCAACCATGCTAGACGTTCACAGAAAGAGTGCACAGACGCTCCAAGTCGTGGTTTACCAAGGCCTGACGCAACCCGAGGCCAACATGAAAGTGTTATTGGCGAATTAGTTTCCTGAACTTAACTGCCCGGTGGAGGGATATCAATACACCTTTAGCGCCATTACCTTCGCCGTTGGTTGCGAGCTTCGTGGCATTTCCCAGGCAAGGGTGGGCCTGAGACTTTGCCTCATGAAAGAACGGCTAGGGTTAGTCGGGAAATCGCATAAGGCAGGTGGTTAAAAACTGGAGTGGGAACCAGGCCGATTGGCGGCTTATTGCGAATCCACGCAAAACTTTAGTAAGTGCACATTGGATCGATCGGATCGCCTCCCGGAGGCGCTCGGCTGTTGAGCAAGTTAACCAAGCAGCAGGAAAGGCAGCTTTATGCGCTTGCGCATGGTTCTGAAGCGAGGATAGACTTGTGCGCATGAAACTCGTCAGGCTTCCCCTCCGCTTCCCGCTTTCCGTATTGCTCCTGATGCTGTGGTCCACCGTCTTTCTCCCCGCGCAAGACTGGGCCAAGGCACGTCTCGATGCTTCTCCGCGCCACCATGAGTACGTCGCGCTCAAGCATGGGAGCCGCACGGTGCAGGCATTTGTGGTTTACCCGGAGGTCAAGTCGAAGGCGCCGGTGGTGATCCTGATTCACGAGATTTTTGGTCTCAGCGACTGGGCCAAGGAGATGGCCGATGAGCTTGCGGGACAGGGATTTATCGTCATTGCTCCCGATCTTCTGACCGGCTTCGGACCGAATGGGGGTGGCTCCAGTGAGTTCGCTAGCCAGGACGCCACCATCAAAGCCGTATCCGGGCTGGATGCAGAGGTGGTCAACGCCGACCTCGATGCAGCGGCGGACTACGGCAAGCATCTTCCAGCCGCGGATGGCAAGATTGCGGTGGCTGGATTCTGCTGGGGTGGTGGGAAGACGTTCGCGTTCGCGACGCATCGGAAGGACCTATCTGCGGCGTTTGTGTTTTACGGGCCAGGGCCGGAAAATGTCTCAACAATAACTGCTCCGGTGTATGGCTTTTACGCAGGAAACGATGCGCGCATCGGCGCCACGGTGCCGGCAACAACGGCAGCCATGAAGGCAGCGGGGAAAGTTTATGAGCCCGTAACCTATGAAGGGGCGGGGCATGGATTCATGCGCGCCGGAGAAGATCCGACCAATACGGTTCCAGGAAACAACACCGCACGGGAGCAGGGATTCGAGCGGTTGGTGAAGCTGCTGCACGCCCTGAAGGCAGCGCCCGCGGCGAGCTTTGGGGCGGATGGTCCTGCCCCTATGGAGAAGGCCAGCGGGACGGGCGTTCTTTGCCACGATGCCGGAGCGGATGCGAAGAGCGCGGCGTTGTAGTCAAAGTGAAAGTGCCCCACTCTCCCCGCGATGAATCTTCGGGGCTGGTGAGGCACATGAGTTCGATTGACTTCCCGGGAATTGGATGGCGCGAGCCAGCTATTGGGTGAGCGCCGATTCGATCGCGGCTGTCACCTGGGGGGAATCGGGGGTGACGTTCGGTTCGAAGCGAGCCACCGGTTTTCCACTGCGATCAAATAAAAATTTGGTGAAATTCCATTTGATATCGCCGGCAAACCGCGGGTCGGCGGACTTATCGGTCAGGAAAGAGTAGAGCGGCGCCTGGTCGTCCCCCAAGACCGAAACCTTGGACATCATGGGAAACGTCACGTTGTACTTGTTGCTGCAGAACTTCTTGATCTCGGCGTCGGTGCCCGGCTCCTGTTGCATGAAGTTGTTGGCAGGAATGCCGACGATCACCAGTCCCTTGTCCTTGTACTTCTCGTAAAGCGACTCCAAAGCCGCGTATTGTGGCGTGAATCCGCACTTGCTGGCCACGTTGACCAGTAGCACAACTTTGCCGCTGTAACTCCCCAGGCTCACTTGCTCGCCGTCAATGGACTTCATCGTGAAGTCGTAGATACTCTTTGGCTGCGCGGAAACGGCGGCGCATGCCACGAAAGCCATCAGGATCAGAATCAATTTGCGCATCTGGACCTCCCCAGAATCTATCTGCGATGATAGCCGATTCGGATGGCAGCCATGCCGGGAACGAACCAAGCATCATTTCGATGAGATCAACCCAAGTGCAAACGCGAGCAGTCCCCCGATGACAAAGACAGCGCCAAAGATCATTTTCTTATGCCGAGCCAGCCGGAGCGGGAGATAGATATCAAAATTGTCCGCGCGCTCGTCCGTGTGAAGGGCGGCAAGGTCAGTCAGCGGGCACCGCCCCCGGGTTCGCGGCCAGCGCGAGACATTCCCCCAAAACGATTCCTGTCAGGATGAGCGCAAGGCCGAAGCGGTGTAGCGAACCGGTCAGGGGAATCCCTAGGATGCAACCAACTAAAACGGCCCAAACTAGCGTATGCAGAGCCTTAATGGCAACGAGGAGTCCGGACCTTGTCGGTTGGGCTCTCATCGGTCTTGGGCGCGCTTCATGAAGTTGCGTTGCCATTTCACTGCCGGAGTTCCACCAGCGTTGCTCCCTGGCCGCCTTCGTTTTGCGGGGCCTCGGCAATGGTGGCTACGTGGGGATGGCCTTTCAGGAACTCCCGCACTCCGCGGCGCAGGATGCCTGCGCCATGGCCATGGATGACGCGGACGCGCGGCAAGCCGGCCAGGAAAGCACGGTCGAGGTAGGTCTCAAGCTCGCCGGTGGCTTCGTCGACGGTGCGGCCGATGAGGTTTATCTCCATGCGCATATCGTCGGTGGATCCGCTGCTCACCGTGACGTGGACGTTTTTCTGCCTGCGGGCAGCGGCAAGTGGGTCGGGCTTTGCATCCGCCGCAGTTGATTCGGAACGCGAAACCGCGGAGAGCTCATCGCGCTTGACCCGCATCTTAAGAGGACCGAGGGCGACCTCGAAGAGGTCTTTCTCAACCTCGCGCTGCACGATGGCGATCTTGTTCATGGATTTCAAACGGACCTGGTCGCCGGGCGCGATGTGCTTGAGCACGTGCGGCTGGGCGTTCGCATCCCCTTGATCGGCGCCGGTGCGGTGGGCCACGACGGTCTGGTTGAAGCTCTCCTGAAACTCGCGGCGCAGGCGATTGATGCGGCGTTCGGCTTCCTTGGAAAGCTTTTGTTGTGCGGCGCGGTCTTCGATGGCGCGCACTGTTTCGCGCATCTGGAACTCGAAGTCCTTCAAGAGAGACGCCAGTTTGGTTTCGAGCTCGCGCGTGCGGTTGCGCAGTTCCACATCGCCTTCGCGGGCGAGCTTGGCGCGGGCTTGATTGAGGGCGTACTGCTCTTCGCGGGCGCTCTTTCTTTCGGCTTCCAACTGGGTGAGTTCGTTGTGTAGTTTGTCCAGGAAGCGCGCGATGTCGACTTGCTGCGATCCCAGTCTTTGCCGCGCGGCTGCCACGATGGTCCCATTCAGGCCGAGGCGCTCCGCGGTTTGAATACCGGCCGAGGCGCCGGGAACGCCCAGGCGCAGGTGGTAGTTGGGCGCCAAAGTGATTTCGTCTACGCCGGCCGCAGCGTTGAGCACGCCGGTGGTGTTGGCGGCGTACACCTTGAGCGAAGTGTGGTGGGTGGAGATGAGCGACCAGGCGCCCGCTTCAAGAAAGTAGGCGGCGATGGCGACGGCAAGCGCCGAGCCTTCTTCCGGATCGGTGGAGGAGCCGAGCTCATCCAAAAGAACCAATGCGCGCGGCCCGGCGAGGCGCGACAGCCGTTCGAGGTTGGTGATGTGTGCGGAAAACGTAGAGAGCGCCGCCTCAATGGATTGGGCATCGCCGATGTCGGCTAAAAAGGCGGTGAAGACAGGAAACCCGGCAGCCGCAGCGGGCACCGGCAACCCCGCCTGGGCCATCATCGCCAGCAGGGCGGTGGTTTTGAGGGTGACGGTCTTGCCGCCGGTGTTGGGGCCGCTGATGATGAGTTGGCGATGTTGCTCGGTGAGTTCCAGCGTGAGCGGAACGATGGCGGTGTTGGGCCGGGATCCGGATTGACGCAAGCGCTTTTCGAGCAGCGGATGGCGGGCCGCATCCAGATGCAGACGATCCTCGGTAATCGACGGCGCGACGCAATCGTAGTCGCGGGCGAAGCGGGCCCGTGCCTGCAAACTGTCAACCAGCGCCAAGACGCGCGCGCCCTCCACCAGGCCTAGTGCGTAACCGCCCACCTGGCGTGTCAGTGCGACAAAGATGCGGTGAATTTCAGCCTGTTCTTCTTCGATCAGGCGAACTAGCTCGTTGTTTTGCTCAATCGTTTCAAGCGGCTCCACATAGACCGTTTGGCCAGAAGAACTGGCGCCATGCACCACGCCAGAGATGCGCCGTTTGAGCTCGGCGCGCACCGGAATCACGAAGCGGTCGCCGCGAATGGTGATGAGGTCTCCCTGCGTGCTTCCTTCGGATGAGAGCTTGCGCAGTGCCGAACGCAGAGACTCTTCGATGACGCGCTGCTGCCGCTCCTGCTCGCGGCGGATCCGGCCGAGCTCAGGGGAGGCATTGTCGGCTAACGTACCGTCTGGCTGGATGGTGCGCTCAATCGACTCGGCTAAAGGGCGCAGGCTCGTGGTGAGGGCGGTGGAGAGTCCCGACAAGCCGGGAAGTTTGCCGGCCAGACGCGCGGGCGGGGACTGTAGCAGCGCTTGCCATGCGCCTACGTCATTGGCCAGTCGGGCAATGGCCTGGAACTCTGTGGCTTCCAGGGCCGCGCCGGGAATCTGTGCCTTGGCGGCGAGCTGCGTGGGATCGAACAGGCCGCCGCAGGGTATCGACATCTGCTCGGCAAGGATGAGGCGGAGTTCGGCGGTGAGGTCATGCTGACGGCGGACCCACGTTTCATCCATGGAGGGCGTGAGGTCGAGGATGGCCTGGCGGCCGACGGGCGAAGAAGCGAAACCAGCCACGAGCGCCAGCAGCGGCTCCCACTCAAGGGTGGCGTAGTCGGCGTGTTCTACGGGAGACGGGACGGGATCGAGAAGCGGCATGGCTTCTCCTATCTTATTCGCGGCACGCGAGGTCTTTTGGGATCAGGGCAGGCCGGCAGGTTTCAGCTCGCCCTCCCAGCGGGCGACGACTGCGGCGGCCAGGCAATTGCCGATCACGTTCATGGCGGTGCGGCCCATGTCCATCAGCGTGTCGATTCCCAGCAGCATCAGCACCGCCGCAGCGGGGATGGAGAAAGAGCTGGCCACGCCCATCAGGATGACGAGCGTGGCGCGTGGCACTCCGGCCACGCCTTTACTGGTGAGCATGAGCGTGGCTAGCAGGACGATCTGCTGGCCCACGTTCAGATGCAAACCGCCCGCCTGGGCAGCGAAGAGCGCAGCCATGGACAGATAAATGCTGGAACCGGTCATATTGAAGCTGTAACCGGTGGGAATGACGAAGGAGACGATCCAGCGCGGAACTCCGAACTCTTCCATGCGTTCCATCGCAAGAGGCAATGCCGCTTCGGAAGATGTGGTGGCAAAGCCCAGTGCGGCGGGTTCGGCAATGGCTGTGGTGAAGCGGCCTACTGGAATGCGCGCAACCACCAGGATCAGCGCTAGAACCAGTAAGAAGATGGCCAGCGCGATATAGCAGGTGACCAGAAGCTTCGCCAGCGGGAGCAAGGTGGCCA
>Ga0302320_10000771_pt1 | contig 75489 bp, 64 predicted proteins | sample Bog_T0_3_FD_202130 | JGI IMG/M metagenome (GOLD analysis project Ga0302320, IMG submission 202130) | Peat permafrost microbial communities from Stordalen Mire near Abisko, Sweden - Bog_T0_3 | ecosystem: Environmental > Terrestrial > Soil > Wetlands > Peat | place: Sweden: Abisko, Stordalen Mire... | reverse complement strand
AATATGGGCTATCTTCTAGCGACGCGTGACGAAGAAATGAGGAAAATTGGCCCCAGCCCTCCGGGTTGCGGCGCAAATCGGGCCATACTTCGTTGTCATCCTCGACTGTGGACCCGCCACAGCCTTCGGATTCCGCCTCGTCTGGCCCTATTTTCGTCCGCAACGCCGCCCACGCGAGAGTTCATAACAGGCTCTAGTCGAGCTTGGGGTGGAGCTTGTGGAAGCCGGTGGCCTGCTGATAGGCCCAGGCAAAGGCGGCGAGCTTGGCGTCCTGGAAGTGGGCACCGAGGAAGGTGAGCGAGACGGGCGTTCCCGGCCCGCCTATGTCGTCGCTGTCGCCATCGTCGATTTTGGGCGGCGGGGGAGCGTCGGCGCCGCGCAGTCCGTTGGGCAGGATCAGCGCCGGATGGCCGGTGAGGTTGGTCGCCGTCAATTGCGTATTGGTGGAAGGGGTGACGATGACGTCCACCTGGTCGAAGAGCGCTGAGACTTCTTTGATGGCGAGGGTTCGCGCACGGTTGGCCTGGATGTATTCGACTGCCGGGTAGAGGCGCGCGATGCGGAAGTCGTTGGGCCAGTCCTCGATGCCCTGCTCGGTCAGAAGCCGATCGCGGCCGCTGGTGGTCAGATCGTCGAAGGCCGCAGCCGCCTCGGCGATCAGCAGGTTCGACATGGCATCCCAGGGGAGCTTGGGCAACTCCAAGGGAATGAGCTTCAATCCGGTGCTCCGCAGCTGCTCCAATGCGGCCAGATCGTAGCGCCGGTCGTAGTCGCGGCGGGCGCGGGCCTCCCTCATCAGGATGTTGCTCTGCTCGCGCTTGTGCTTCTCTTCGGCGGTCTCGTTTGGTGCGGGTTCGTGGAGCTTGAGCGGAGGCGGCGGATCGAACTCGCTCTTCAGGTAGCCGACGTGGAACTGGAACAGGCCCTTGCGCGGATCCCAGCGAAAATCGGCCGGGATGGCCGCGGCGTCCTTGCTATCCGGACCATGGATTACCTGGAGCACCAAGGCGCAGTCTTCAACGGAGCGGGCGATGGGGCCGAGCTTGTCCATCGTCCAGCTCAAGGCCATAGCTCCGGTACGAGGCACAAAGCCAAAGGTAGGCCGAAGGCCGGTCACACCGCAGCGGGTGGATGGAGAGGAGATGGAGCCCAGCGTCTCCGAGCCGATGGCGAAGGCGACGCAGCCTGCCGAGACGGCACTGGCTGATCCGGCCGAGGAGCCGCTCGAGCCCTGTTCGGGATTCCATGGATTGCGCGTGCGTCCGCCAAACCACTTGTCTCCCAAAGCCAGCGCGCCCAGCGAAAACTTGGCTACCAGCACGGCTCCGGCCGCATCCAGCCGCTCGACCACGGTCGCGTCCTGATCAAAGGACTGGTGCTCGAAGCCGCCCGCGCCCCAGGTGGTTGGATAGCCTTTCACGGCCAGCAGATCCTTTGCTCCCCAAGGAATGCCGTGCAGCGGGCCGCGGTAACTCCCGGCAGCGAATTCGGCGTCGGCGGCTTTGGCCTGAGCCAGGGCTCGATCTTCGGTGAGGGTAATGACGAAGTGCAGCTTGGGGTCGTATCGCTTCAGACGGGCAAGGTACATCTGCGTCAGCGCCAGGGAGGTGATCTTGCGCGACTTTAGCAGCGTGCCGAGATTGGCAACCGTTTCAAAGGCCAGATCCTCAATGCGGCCGCTGGAAAAATCAACCGGCTTGGCGGATTCGCCTTGCCAGACAATTTGCCTTGCCGGCATCCTGGCGCCCGGCAGTACCGGATGGAAGACGAAGGCCGGCGGCACGGAGTTGGCCATCTTCAGCGCGCGGATCGGCTCGTAGGCCTCTCGCTGGTCGTTGAGGCCGCCGAGCATCATTTTCTTCTGCTCGATGGTGAAGGGGCCGACGCCGGCAATGTCCGCGGCCTGGTCGATCATCTCCGGGGTGATTTTGGGCATCTCGGCGGGTGTGGCTGGCGGATGAGCGTCCGGATGCGCCTGGGGCGCGGTTTGCTGGGCCTGCGAGGCCAAGGTATACAAAACCCCAGGCAGCAGGGCGGAGGTGATTCCCGCGCGGCTGCAGGCTGCCAGAAAACTTCGACGATCCAAAGTCATGGCGAACAAGTCCTCTCGAAAGGAAAATCCCTTGCGAAGACTATAGCCGAATCAGGCGGGATCACCATTGGGCATCCGCAAATCCGCACAACAAATGCGCAAACGCAGACCGCCTGAGCGCGGCTCGAGTATTTTGGGGAACTTCAAGGAGTGGCGGCCAGAGACGCTGCCGAGTTGGCGTCCAGCCGGTCCGAGTCTCACTGATCGGCGAGGCCCACGCGACGGACCAGATCGTCGAAGCGCGGGTCGGAACGAAGAGGGTCAAGACAGGGATCGACTTTGAGATAGAGAAGCCCTACGTCATGCGCTGCCAAGGCCTCTTCAAGCCATTTGAAGGCTTCCGGCTTCTTGCCGAGACCGGCGTAGACGAGGGCAATTTCGTAGCGCCCGACGCCGTTCTTCTGCACGTGCTCCTGGAGCTTGGCGATGGTTTTGCGGGCATCGTCCGGACGGCCGGCGCGGCCATATGCATTGCCCAGGTGGCCAAGAGAATCCGGACCGGACCCGGACTTTAGAAACTCGGCGATGGATTCAGGAAACCTTCCCTGCTCGGCATAGACATCGCCCAGCAGAAAGCTCCAATCGGGGGGATTGATATTGAGCGCGTGCACCCGCTGGATCAACGAAAGCGCCTCGTCATAGTGACGGGAGAAGTAGCAAATGAAGCCATCGGCATGGAAAGAATGCCAGGAAACGGGGTCAAGGTCGATGCCGCGCTCGACCTCGGCGAGGGCTTTGGGAAGCTGGCCAGTGCGGACCAGGTAAAAGGCATACTTTTCGTGAATGGGTGCGGAGTTTGGATTCAGTTCAAGAGCACGGTTGAACTGCGTTGCAGCCGCGGCCCAGTCCCAGTCGAGCGTCATGGCGGTGTTGGCTAGTTCGGCATGGCCCTCCGGCAGCGAGTCATCCAATTCGATCGCTTTGGTTGCCTCGGCCTTCTGCTTTGAAAAAGCCTCTCGATAAGCCAACTGGCCAGACTCGCCCATGCGGCCATAACAGTTTGCCAGCGCCGCATGGGCCTGCGCATAGTTGGCGTTCTTGTCGAGGGCCCGATCAAAGTAATCGACCGCACTTTTGCAATCGTCGGCCTCAAGCCGAAGCATGCCTCGCAGATACAAATCCTGCGCCGCCGGGTCGATGGAGCGGTCGCGCGCCAGGCGCGCCTGTTCCTGCGGCGTAACCTTGATGCTGATCTCATCCACAATCGCCTGTGCGACCTCGCCCTGCCAGGCATGGGCATTCGCCAGGTCGCGCACATAGGTGTGAGCCATGATGGGGCGGTCGGTGCGGGCATCGATCAACTGGGCGCTGATGCGGATTTCATTGCCCTCGCGCAGGATTCCGCCCTCTACCACGGCATCCACCGCTAACTCATGCGCAATCTCTGGCAACTTCTTTCTGGTGCCTTTGTAGCTCATGGATGAGGTGAGCGAGATAACGCGCAGGGTGGATACCTGGCCCAGATCGTTGATCAATTCTTCCGTCATGCCGTCCGCGAAGTACTCCTGAGCGGGATCGCCTGAGAGGTTTTCGAGCGGCAGAATTACGATGGAGTGAATCCCCGATTGTGCATTGGATTCGCCAAACCATCTTTTGAATCCCACATAGCCGATGAGCGCTAAAACGGCAAGGCCGAGGGCAACGCCGGTCAAGAGGCGGGGCGACAGGCGAGGTTTCGGCGACGCGGAGGGAGGCACGGCCCCGGCATTCGCCCGAATCCCGGCATCGGGCAGCTGTTCGCGCAGAGCGGCCTGACCAAATCCGGCGGTCGCCGGGAGATCGACTTTGGGAGCCGAGGTTGGCTGGGATTGTTCGAAGTGGAATCTGGGAATGTAGGAACCGCTGGGAAGCTCAATACGGAGCGGGGGCGGTTCTTTGGTCTCAGCGTAGTACTGGGCCAGCTTCTTGCGAACATCGGAGGCCTTGACACGGACAACGGAGTCGTTTCCCGTGTCGTAGCTGACCGGGCGGCCAAACATCTCGGCCCCGATCATTCGCTCGCGCAATTGGTCGAACTCTCCCTCGACCGCATGGGTGATGATCAGTTCGAGAAAATCCTGAGTGCGCTTGCTCCCCGCGAAGGCATGGCTGGCAAGCACCTGCTTGAGGTGCGCCCGAATCAACACGACCTGCTCCGGAGCAGGTACGGCCGGTTCTCCAACCAGAGATGGGTGGTGTATCGCCATCGTTCGCTCGGAAGTCCTTGTAAATCCCTCTGATCCCCTCAATATACTACTGTTCGTCTCTGGCGGCTCCAAACGGGAAACTGTGGGAAGTCTCTGGGAAGAATGCGGGAAATCCGGCACGTAACGTCCCCTCTTTGATTTGGTTCAACATCAAGCAATACAATCAGTTACCCGAACAAACGTCTCGCGAAGCCGTTAATAACGTTGCGCATCGTACAAATTAGGTGTTTGAATCACACCGTTTTGGGAACGGGCGAATCGGTCGCAATCTACACGAAAACGGCTTCCACGCGGCAGGTGACGATGGGCGACAAGGCTTTCTGCTGATGTTCTCATCAAGGTCAAACGAGAGCTTCCCCACGGGCAGGAAGGAGGGACGAATGGGCGGTGCATTTGGAGTTTGGCGGCTGGAAGTGACCATGCTGCTGGCCGTCCTTGCGTTTCCGGCAACGGCCCAGACCGCTCCCAACGAGAGTGTCAGCGAGGCAATGCGGCAGGGCGCAGCGCAGATCAAGGCAGGGGAGTTTGCCCAGGCCGTCGAGTCCTACTCCCTGGTAACGCGCCTGCAACCTGACTTCGCCGAGGGTTCTTTTAACCTGGGGCTGGCCGAGGAGAGAGTTGGGAATCTGGACGCGGCGCGCGCCGACCTGGAAAAGGCGCTTCATCTCAAGCCATCGCTGCGGGGCGCCAATTTGTTCCTGGGGATTCTCGCCTACCGGGAAAACCGTTTCAAGGAAGCCGAAACGAGGCTGCAGGCCGAGACGCGGCTAGACCCGCACGGCGCCAAAGCCTTTATGTGGCTGGGCGTATGCCGGCTTGCGCAGGACGATCCGCAGGGGGCGATCCTTCCGCTGGACAAGGCCTATGCGCTCGATCCATCCGACGCGGACATTCTCTACCATCGCGGCCGCGCTTATCTGCTGGTGGCGAACCGCTCGTATGCCGATATGTTCAAGCTCGATCACGACTCGATGCGGGTGCATCAGGTCTTGGCCGAGTCGTACGCGGAGTCCTATCGCTCGCAGGATGCAATCAGCGAGTTTGAGCTGGCGATAAAGCTGGATCCCCGGCAGCCGGGATTGCATGAAGAACTGGGCGACCAGCATTGGACCGCCGGCGAGTTCGACAAGGCCGCCGAGGCATATCGCGAGGAACTGCGCATCGATCCCCACGCCGTTACCTCGATGTACAAGCTGGGCAGTCTTCTGGTGCTTCATCAGCAGACCGCCGAAGGCGTGCAACTGCTGCGCGATACGCTGCGCGCCGATCCATCGCTGGCGGATGCGCACTATTACCTGGGCGTTGGGCTGGCGAATCTGGATCAGGATGAGGAAGCCGCACATCAGTTTGAGTCGGCTGTGGCGGCCGATCCGGCAAACAATCGCGCGTTGAGCGCCTATTACAAACTGGCGCAGGTCTATCGCAAGATGCACCAGCCCGACCAGGCGAATGCCGCCATGCAGAACTTCCTGCGCATGAGAGCGGCCTCGAAGGAGCGCCAGGACAGCAAGACGGCTCAGCTTTCCCGCAAGCGAGGGGATCTTCCGGTGGACGATCCGGAGAAGAGCGCGATGCCGGAAAGTCCATAGTTGACGAACAGTTTCGGTCCGGCGCGGCCGCCTGCCCTTGCCGGGTGAGAACCACAACACAACGAATGCGAATACAGTGAGCGGCACAGAAACACAGACGGAAAACGAAACAAAACTTGAGAAAACGTTTGCTCAGGAGGCAGACATATGAATTCAAGCTCAATAGCGAAGCACAGGATAACAACGTGCTTTCATGCGCTCCGTTTCGGATTTGCACCACTTCCAGTATGCCTGGCACTGCTGGTCATGCTCTTGGGAACCACCATGCCGGCAGTGGCTCAGTTGGATACGGGCGCCATCGCCGGAACCATCCTCGATCAGGTCGGCAAGGTGGTGTCAGGGTCACAGGTGAGCATCCGCGGAACGGACACTGGAACCGTGTACACGACCGTCAGCTCGTCCACCGGCTATTACGTTTTCCCGTCTGTGCGCACCGGAAGCTATGACATTACGGTGACTTCAGCCGGCTTCAAGACTGCGGTCCACCATGGCGTTATCGTCGCGGTCGGCGCCACCGCCGCGCGGGACATTACTCTTACGGTCGGCGCGACCTCTGAAACCATCAGTGTGACTGCCGGGGCTCAGACGCTGGAGGCAGAGACCTCTGACATCGACGCCTCGATCCAACCCGAGCAGGTTGAGGATCTTCCCTTGGCGGTCGGCGGCACCCTCCGTTCGCTGGAAACCCTCGTCTACCTGGCGCCGGGCACCGTTGGATTTGGCCAGGCGGGTCAAGCCGACACACTCAAGATCAACGGCGGCCAGGAACAAGCGACCGACTTCCTGATCGACGGCATCACCACCAACCGCCAGCAGAACGGCTCGGGCAGCTTTGGCATCATGTCGCCTTCGATTGAGGCGGTCAATGAGTTCCACATCAGCCTTTCGGGCCTGCCCGCGGAACTGGGCAGAACCACCGGCGGCATCTCCAACTTCAACACCAGGGGCGGCACAAACGACTACCACGGCTCGGTCTTCGATTTCTTCAAGAACGCCGCGCTTGACGCCAACAGTTGGTTCAACAACGGCTATATAGCGCAACAGGGGAACACCGCGGCTGCCAAAGCGACGTTCAAACGCGGGTATGACACCAAGAACGACTATGGCATCAACCTGGGCGGCCCCATCCGCATCCCCGGCGTCTACAACGGCAAGGACAAGACCTTCTTTTTTATGAACTGGGAGCAGTTGCGCTACAACTACGGCGGAGCCATTACCAGCCAACTGCCAACGCCGGCCATGCTGGGCAGCGATGGGCAATACTTCGACTTCTCGTCCACTCTGGGAGCGGCGATTCCAGGCACCAACGGAGCCTGCGGACAGGGTTTCCCCCTGCAGTACGGTGAAATCTTCGATCCGAATTGGGAATTTGTTCCGTTTAACGGTTCGCCCTGCCGCTACGTCGCCTTCGGGCAAAGTTACGATACTGGGACCGGCAAGACTTCCGGCAACCCCACCAACAAAATTCCCGTCAACCGCGCGAGTTCGGTGGCCCAGAACCTCGTGAACAAGTATCTGATGCCGCTGGCAAATCAAGAGGTGTCCGGCAGCAGCGCTTACAACTATATCTATCGCGGCGCCGGCACTGAGGGAATCACCACTCAGACGGTATATAGCATCCGCATCGACCAGAATCTCGGAGCCATGAATAAGATCTGGGGATTCTGGAGTTCCAGGGAAAACACGGATTCGGGCGGCAATTCGAATCTACCGTTGCCGATTCAAACTTGCTGTGGAACGACCGACCAGCTCGGCAAGATCTTCCGCGCCGGCTGGGACTGGACTGTGACCCCGACGATGGTCAACTCCCTGACCATTGGCGGCAACCGTTCCAACAACATCAATCGGTCGAAGGCATCCAAATTGGGAACCAATTGGGATAGCCAACTGGGCCTCATCTCGGGAGCAACCAGCAACGACTTCCCGGTCTTCCAGTTCAATGGCAATTCCTTCGGCGGCGTCGGCCAGCAGGAGCATAGCACGGATACCGACAACGTTCTTGCTTTAAACGACATCCTGCACTGGCAGCACGGCGGCCACAGCCTCAAGGTTGGCGGCGAGTCGCAATATCACCAGTACTCATGGGTCGCCTCGATCGGCGGCACGTGCAGCGGCAACGCCGGCTGCGTACAAGACTGGGACAACCAGACAGCCTCGGACGAAAACTACTGGGGACAGGATGGAAACTCCCTTGCCGCCTTCCTCATCGGCGGGACCGGAGATATGAACGATCTTGTCGATCTGAATCAACCGCGCTGGATCACCCACTATGGCGCGATCTTTGCGCAAGATGACTATAAGGTGCGGCCGAACCTGACCATCAATATCGGCCTCCGCTGGAGCTACGACACGCCGCGCCACGAAGCGCACGGCGATACCTCCATCTGGGATCCCACCCTTGCCGACGCGGCCGCCAGCAACATTCCAGGCGCTCTGGTCTTTGCCGGCAAGGGCACGGGCAGGAACGGAAGCAAGAACGAAAGCTGGGGCAGCGTCTACCGGAAAGACTTCGAACCTCGCGTCGGCTTTGCCTGGGAGCCCGGCTTCCTCTCTCACAAAGACGTGATTCGCGGCAGCGGAGGCATCTACTACGGTCCGCTCGTCGAAGCCGATTTCGGTCAGGGAACCGTGCAGGGATTCACGCTGCAAGGGAATAACTACACTGCCGACCCGCTCTCCGGCTGCCCGCTCGACGATGCCACTGTTGCTAACAACTCTAATCCCGGCTTCGGCGGTATTCCGTACTGCACGGCCACTCAAGGTACTAATGTGGTCACGCTTCCCGCAGGTCTTCCCCGACTGAGTTCTTCCTTCAACCTGAATGCCAACCAGTTGGATGGCAACTCCGGCCTCGGCGCCGACTACGTCGCCAAGAGCAACGGCCACCCAGGAACGATCGAGACCTGGACCCTGGAACTGCAGCACCAGATCAACTCCCACCTTTTTGTGAATGTGGGCTATCTGGGCATGCACTCCACTCACCTGCACGCGATGCTCAACTTCATGAACGATATGCCGGACAAGGACATGTATCTGGGCGACTGGCTCAACTGGTGGGCGTTTTATCCCGGACCAACCAGCGGTACGGGATCTCAACTGCCCTACGCGAACTTCAGCTGCTTCGGAGCGCCAACTTCCGGCACGGTCGTACCCGGCTGCACATGGCCGATCAACGAGCCTACCTCGCAGGCCTTGCGCCCCTTCCCGCAAATCGGCTACATCAACATGGACAGCTATCTGCAGAACCTCGGCCAGTCCACCTACAACGCGCTCGAAGCCAAGCTGGAGCAGCGCTTCCACAACGGCCTGAACGTTCTGGCCTCGTACACCTTCTCCAAGACGCTCACCGATGCCGATGCAGCCCAGCCCTACTACAGCACTCTGCAAAACGGCGGCGCGGTGCAGGATCCGGAAAACCTCAAGGGGGAGAAGGCCGTCAGCAGCGAGGATGTGCCCAACAACTTCGTGGTCAGCTACATCTATGAGCTGCCCGTCGGCCAGGGGAAGACCTTCCTCGGCAGCACCTCCAAGCCGCTCAGCGCGGTGATCTCGCACTGGAGCGTCAGCGGCGTACAGCACTACCTCGGCGGACAGCCCATCAGCATCTTTGGCGCGACGGGCATTCCCGGCAAGAACTCCAGTGTCCGCTTCAACCGCGTGGCAGGCCAGCCAGTGAGAAACTCCGCATACAAGAACCCGCTGGACTTCAATGCATCGAGCAACCTCACGGCCTGCCAGACAGGCTACTTCAACTGCAGCGCGTTCTACGATCCCAACCTGTTCCAAAATCGCGATCCCAATGGAGTCGGCGCGTCCGGCGAGGGCAATCCGTTTCGCTTCGGCACCATGCCGCGCAACTCGTCCGACATTCGCGGTCCGGCGTATCTCACCGAGGACTTCGGCATCTCGAAGATCATTCCAATCCACGACAACATCAAGGCGGATTTTCGCGCTGAGATGTTCGACGCCTTTAACCGCCATATCTTCAACAGGCCGAACTCAAACCTCAACGTCAGCAATGTCAGCGCAGGCCAGATCGGCGGCCTGCAAAACGGGCCAAGAAGCGTGCAGTTCCGGCTGAGAATCAATTACTGACCGGCTTACTGCCGATCCCGCATCCGTTGCCCGGAAGGTTCTATCAATCGCGACGCCCATTTTCGCGGGCGTCGCGCCTTCCGGGGTGGGAGTAACCGATGGATAGCCCTGCGAACGCAAGTGCCGTTCACCAGAGAAAGAGAGTCTTTGTGCGCTTTGCCTTCCTGCTGCTTACTGTGTCATTCATGCCGATCTTCACGGCGCCAATCATTTGCCAGGAGCCCGAGGCGCTGACGCTGAGCGGCGATTACCCCATCACACATGACCCATCGATTGGCCGCGAGGGAACGACGTACTACGTCTTCGCCACCACATCGAACGCCGAGGAGGGCCAGTTCCCCATTCGCTGTTCCCCAGATCTGCATGTTTGGAAGCTGTGCGGACACGTCTTCGACAAGATTCCTGCGTGGATTCACGAAGCAAGTCCGACGACAAAAGAACTTTGGGCGCCAGACATTTCATACTTCCAGGGCAAGTTCCACCTCTACTACGCCTACTCGGCCTTCGGCGTGAACACCTCGGGCATCGCCCTGGCCACCAACGAAACGCTTGACCCGCAAAGTCCGAAATACCACTGGCAGGATGAAGGACTGGTGCTGAAGTCAACCACAACCGACAACTTCAACGCCATCGATCCGAATATCGTTTTCGATGCGAAGGGGCAGCCGTGGCTGAGCTTCGGCAGCTTCTGGGGCGGCATCAAGATGCGGTGCATCGACCCCGCGACTGGAAAGCCTTCATCCAGCGACCCGAAACTCTACTCTCTGGCAGCGCGAGCCATGCCCGACCTGCCCGAACCACCGAAGCCGGGATTGCCCGCGGACTGGCAGGCGATCGAAGCGCCCTTCATCGTGCGCCACGGGGAGTTCTACTATCTTTTCGTTTCCTTCGATCTCTGTTGCCGCGGAACAAAGAGCAGCTATCGGGCTATGGTCGGACGTTCATCTCAAGTGACCGGACCTTACGTGGATCGAAACGGCAAGCCATTGATCGAGGGCGGCGGCACGCAACTGCTCACTGCGAATAGCAGGTGGCTCGGTCCCGGTGGTCAGTCGGTGATGCAGCGGCCCGAAGGCGACATCATCGTCTTCCACGCCTACGACGCGGTTACCGGAAAGCCTGCACTCCAGATCTCGACACTGACATGGAAAGATGGATGGCCGCATGCTGCGCTGGGAACGACCGGAGAGTCGAAATAGGCCGGTCTCGCTATCCTGCAAGCGTCTCTTCTGCCAGTTTGGTCGGTTCAGTGCAGTTGACGTGGAGATCGGGGTCCACTCTCGTGGTAAAACGTGGCATGTTAAAGAAGGAAGTTGGTCCTGGAAGACCGGACCGGAGGTCGGAGAATATGTCATCGAGTCGCAGATCGCATCGAGCAGCAGCGGCAAATGGGCTGATTTGCGCCTCACTGGGGCTGGCTGCCCTTCTGTCCGGCTGCGGCGGAGGCGGTGGTGGAAGCTCGCACCCCCCGCCCACACAGGTTGCCACACCGGTGATCTCTCCCAACTCCGGGTCGGTGATTGTCGTTGGCTCCGTGACTATATCCGACTCGACCGCCGGCGCCACCATCTACTACACCACCGATGGCAGCACGCCTACGACCGCGTCCACCCAATACGGCGGAGCGATCAAGCTCTCCGCCACCGCTGCCGAGACCATCAACGCCATTGCCGCGGCCAGCGGCGAAACCAACAGCTCCATGGCCACGGCCAGTTTCACCCTTACACCCGATATGGGCACAATCGTGAATGTTCAGTACCCCGCATCCACCGTGCTCGACAGCAACCAATACCAGATCAAGAACGCCGCCAGTGGCCTGGTACTCGGCCTTGACGGCCAGAGCCAGACGGCTGGAACCAGCGTAGTGCAGGAGGCCAACACCGGCTCGGTGGACTCGATGTGGCACCTGATGCAACAGGTGGACACAAGCGGTGACCACCGCGCCAACATCGAGAACATGCTGACCCACCAGGTGATCGGTCTTTCTGCTGCGCCGCCGGCAAGCGGTGCGGTACCATCCTCCGCACTCGCTTCCGGAGCACAGGCTCTGCAGTACAGCAACACCGGCAACGACGATCAGAACTGGGTGCTGTATCAGCTAACAGATGGGAATTATCTGATGAAGAACCACGCCAGCAGCCTCTATCTGCAGGATGACAGCTCGAACATGACCTCCTCGGCAATCATCGATCAGGGTGCGCGCGCCACAAGCGGCGCAGGCTGCTCATGCCAGGAGTGGACGCTGGTCAATACCGGTACGGCAGCTTATACGGCGCCTCTGACCGTCCAGGGCACTGGAATCTACGTTCACGATCCCTACATGCTGCAGGACCAGAATCACGTTTACTGGCTCTATGGCACGCACCAGACGATCGCCTATTCGACCGACCTCTCTACCTTCACCTACACCACCGGAACTACGCCGTACGGGGCCTGCGCAAGCACGCAGTCGGGCGACGACTGGCTCACCGTGGCTGGACACTGCGCCGACATCGGTCCCGACCTCGCTTCATGGACAGGCCTGCAAACGCCGCCATCGGACAACAATGGCGGCAACACCGATGTATGGGCGCCGAGCCTGATGTTTGTCGGCGGCGTTTATTACCAGTTCTATGCCATCCCCGTCGAGCCCGACACGGCCGGAGGGGAAGCCATTATCGGGCTGGCCACCAGTTCCAGCCCGTTTGGGCCGTGGACGGATAAGGGGTGGATAACCCGCTCCTGGAGCAATACCGTAACGAACCCGTTGAGCGGGTTTGGTTTTACGGCGGGAACGAAAGACAACGCCATCGATCCGGCGCCATTCGTCGATGCGCAGGGGAATTGGTGGCTGGTGTACGGTTCGTGGTTTGACGGAACCCACATGATCCAACTCGACGCAGCCACCGGACTTCCTTCTACAACCAACACGACGGTCTATAACATCGCCGACCGCTGGTGGGGCGAGGAAGGCCCATTCATCTATTACTGGAACGGCTATTACTATTACTTCGCGCCGGTCAACCCCTGTTGCAGCCCGACCAGCCCCTATCGCATCCTCTACGGGCGTTCCACCAGCCCCATGGGGCCCTATGTGGATCGCGGCGGCGTGCCTCTCTACAACAGCGAGGGCGGCGGCGGAGGCACCATCCTGCTCTCAGCGCACGGACACATCGTCGGCCCAGGCGGCCAGAGTGTCTTTACCGACACCGGCGCCACCGGCACGGAATCCCTGCCAACGCTGGTCTACCACTACTACGACGGCGACAAGAACGGAACGCCAACATTGGGTATCAACCGCATCGCATTCACTGCCGACGGCTGGCCGTACCTGCCATGAACTCGAAACTGCTGCATTGAGGGTGGGTGGAACGGGGACGGACGCGTCCGTTGGGTGCGAGCGCAGGATGAAGCGCATCGGCCAGCGAGGTAACCGGCCAATCGCTTAAATGCCCAGCTTGCGCACTTCGTCGTTGTAGTACTTGCGGTAGAGGATCTCCCACTCCTGCGAGCCTTCGAGGATGATCTTGCGCTGGTTTGCGATCTTCGCACGGGCCGCGGTGTCGATCGCAGCCTCCTGGGCAAGCAGGGTGGTCAGCGCCTTGCGCGCCTCCTGGCGGATGGTGTTGCGGTCCTCGAGAAAGCCGACCTCGTCGATCTCGGCCAGGGTATCGGCCACGGTGTGGGCCAGCTTGTTGAGCTTGTCTGGGCTGATCCTCATAGCACCGCCTTGTACTTCTTTGCCAGCTCGGTCTTCACCTTCTTGAACATCTCGGCGTACTGCGCGCCCGATTTGCGCATCTCCTCGGAGTAGGCCTCGAGAATCACGCGCACCTCCTCGTTGATGCGGTCTTCGAGAGACAGTTCTTCGATCAGCCCGTTGGTAACGCGGGCTTCGCACTCCTTCAAATCGCTGGTGGCGATCATCTTGGCGTCGATGAGGTGCTTGACAGTGCGGCGGGCGAGATACCCGATATAGTCGCGGGAGAAGATCATGGATTAAGGTTCAGGATACCGCATCGGGCCGCCCGGTGTACAACGGTGGAGTATTGCGCTCTCAAAAAGTCAGGTTGAGGTTGAGTCTCGCGCTTGCGCCCGGGGCGGGAAATGCCACGCCGATGTTTTGCTGCCCGGTGGTTCTGATCAGCAGAGGGAATGAGCCGGAGCTGGTCACTGCGTCAATCTCGTAGCTCAGCACCGCTCCGCCCCGCGCACTCATCACCGTCCATGAGAAGGGGATCTCGGCCGCGCAGATCGCGGTTGAACCGGTCACTGCGGCCAACCCCGTCACTGTTCTCACTGGAATCACGGCAGACTGCTGATTTGCGGGATCAAACCCTGCCTGATTGGGCACGATCCGGGCCCGGCAGGTGATCGTTGTCTCCGCCGGCAGTACCGAAGCAATATTCAGATTGAAGGTGAGCGAATAGTTCCCGCTTACTGTCAATGAGCTGGCGCGAAGATCCGGGATGCCAGCAGCCGATGCGGAAGCCGAGGCCAGCAGCGCAATGCAAAGCAGCGAGGGAATACGGATTCGCGTCATGGGAGTTCTCCATCAACTCCCTATCGGCAGCGCGGGCAGGAAAGTGAAGAAGAATCAGATTACGAAGGTCAGCAGAATCGGCTCATACAACAGATCAGTGAAGAAAAATACATTACGAAAGTCAGTAGAACCGTCTCACCGAACAGATTGTCGGAGATGCAGTGGGAGACCGAACTGGCGGGGCCATTGAGACTTGATGCCGTGCGGTTGTGTCCAGGATGAATTTCAGAACTCTGTCGATGCACGGCCAAGCTGTTGCCTTACCCCCGATGCGGACAGGTTTTGGTATTCAGGCACTCCTCGGCCAGGCGCAGCCGCTCGACCGGCCGCCCCGCGACCAGGTGCTCGGCGACAATCTCCGCCGCGTCCTCGGGTTGGACATGGCCGTACCAGACAGCATCGGGATAGACCACTACAGTCGGTCCATGCTCGCACTGGTCCAGGCAGCCGGACTTGTTGATGCGCACCTTGCCGGCCAGCCCAGCGGCCTTGGCCAGTTGCTGCAACTGTGTGTGCAAATCGCTGGTTCCGTTGGAGGTGCAGGACGGGCGCGGCGCCCCCTCGGGCCGCACGTTGTGGCAGACAAAGACGTGGCGCTCAAATGCGGGCAACTGGAGTCCTCCTGAAAGACCCTGCGATGGCTTGTGGATTCCCATCCTAGGCATGACAAAACTTGGGAGCAACAACTTGAGGTGCGGCGAAGGTAAAGCGGCTGGTTTCGCCTGTGTTCCAGCTCTTTTCAGACTAACGCCTGGGGCTGCCTGGCCTTGGGGCGGCGAAGTTTTTTGAATCCTGCGGAAAACCCCCGGCCCCATCTGCGAAAATAGGAGCTTGACTATGAGCACTGACAATCTCCTCTCGCTGAAAGACGACATGGTGGCCTTTATCGAAGGCCACGGCCTCAAACGACTGCCCGGCTACATAACGGAGGAGATTCCCTCCATCGTGTGGGAGGGTCATGACAACCCCGACGCATGGAAAGACTTTGTGGAGATGGCCAAGCTCGCCGGCGCTCCCTTTGTCACCTTCAGCGAGATGACCCTTGAACGCGAGGAGCTCGATGCGCTGATCGAAGAGGCCGGGGAGATGAACTTTCCCGACGAAGAGGCCACGGAACTGGTCGAGGCGCAATGGCTGCGTAAGTACGCCGGCAACCTTGGCTACATCCAGCTCGGCTTTGTCTACCAGGGCCTGGTCTTCCTGCACGAGACCACCACCGAGTGGTATGAGCGCTTCCAGGCGTTGCTTGAAGACGTCGAGACCTTCCAGGACATCGTCATCGAAGATCACGAGCACGACGACGACGAGGACGAGTAATCCCAGTGAGCTCGGTGGACGCCGAGGTGAACGGGATTGCTGCGCCGTCTGCTTCGCCGCAGAGAGAAGCGCGAAAGCTTCCCCGCCAGCGCTGGAGTTTCATCGAGCCGCATCCGGCCGAGGCCGCCGCACTGGCCAAGGCAGCCCGTCTGCCCCTGGTGCTTGCCGAGCTGCTGGTGGCTCGCGGCATTGCGGAACCCTCAGACGCCTTCGCCTTCCTCAATCCTGAAGTCGCTCACCTGCACGATCCATTCCTCATGCTGGGCATGACTGAGGCCGTAGCCCGGCTTGAGCGGGCCATCGAGCTGCGCGAGCCCGTGTTGCTCTACGGCGACTACGATGTGGACGGTACGACCGCCGTCGTTCTGCTCAAGACAGCCATCGAGATGCTCGGCGGCATTGCGCGCTTCCATGTTCCCCATCGGCTTCTCGAGGGGTACGGGCTGCAATCGAACGTGCTGGAAGCCGCAGCCGCCGAGGGTGTTCGGCTGGTGATTACAGTGGACACCGGCATGAGGGCCTTCGCCGAGGCAGAGACCGCCCGCCGCCTGGGCCTGGACCTGATCATTACCGACCATCACTTGTCGGCTTCCGGTGATGCCGTGCCTCAGGCGCTGGCGATTCTCAACCCCAACCAGCCAGCCTGCCCTTACCCGGAGAAATCTCTCTGCGGTGCGGCCATCGCGCTGAAACTGGCGCAGGCCGTGCTGGAGCGCCGCGACCAGACGCGCACTCGCGAAAAGACGCTGCCCAGTTTTTTGAAGATGGCCGCCATGGCCACCATCGCCGACGCCGTTCCGCTCAAGGGCGAGAATCGCGTGATCGCGGCTCTAGGACTCAAGGAACTTCGCCGCCCTGCCGGTGCAGGCCTGCGAGCTCTCTTTGCCGTCGCGGCCCTCGATCCAGCGGCAAAGGCCATCACTGCATTCGACGTAGCCTTTCGCCTGGCCCCTCGCATCAACGCAGCCGGACGAATGGATGTGGCCTCGGAGGTCATCGAGCTCTTCACCACGCGCGATGCGGCCCGTGCAGCGGAGTTGGCAGCCAAGCTCGAGCGGCTCAATCGTGAGCGCCGCGAAACCGAAGCCGCAGCGCTCACCGCCATCGAGACGCTGTTGAGCACCGATCAGGAACTCGCAGTCGATCGCCTGCTGGTCATCGATGGCGAAGGCTGGCATCGCGGCGTCATCGGCATTCTCGCCTCGCGCGTCGTCGAACGAACCGCCAAGCCGGCCATGGTTGTGAGTGTCGAGGACGGCGTGGCGTACGGCTCCGGACGCTCCGTGGATGGCTTCCCGTTATTGAATGCGTTAGAGAGCTGTTCGGATCTTTTTACGCGCTTCGGCGGCCACGCCTTCGCTGTGGGCTTTGCCCTGCCTGCCGCCACGATGGCTGAGCTCAAGCGCCGCCTTCGTCTCTACGCCCAGGAACATCTGGCCGGCCGCGAGCCCGAGTGTCTGCTCAAGATTCATGCCGAGCTGCCGCTGGACCGCATCACACCGGTGCTGGCCGGCTGGCTGCGCAAACTGGAGCCATTCGGCCACGGCAACGCCGAGCCCGTCTTTGTCGCCCGCCGAGTACGCGTGTTGGCTTCCCCGCGCATGATGAAGGAGCGGCATCTGAGACTGGAGTTGGCGCAGGATTCCATTCAGCCGCGGCCCTTGCCCGGCTCCAGCGGCGCACTCCGCGCCGTCGGCTGGAACCTGGCCGCCCGCGCCGCAGAGCTCGGCCTCGCGCAGGGAAGCCTCATCGACCTCGCCTATCGCATCCGCGAAAACGAGCACCCCGAGTACGGCGGCCTCGAAGCAGAGATCGCCGGAATGGAATTGGCTTGAAGGCCTACAGGCAGAGCCGGTCTGGACCTAAGGAGATGAAACAGGCCCGTTTATCGTGATTCCGCTGGTGGAACTTCCAGTTTGGCGCGATAATCAGTGCATGGCGACTCTGCCCAATTCGGAAGAACTCTGGACCGTGCGGGAATACCTGCGGACGAGTTGGAGCCCGGACCGCGAGTTTGTGGATGGGCGGAGTGAGGAGCGGAACCTGGGCGAAAAAGAGCACTCCATCATCCAGCGATATCTTACGGTTCTCTTCGCACTGAAGCGCGCGGAGTGGGGGGTGAGGTCTTTCCCGAACTTCGCACCCAGATTGCGGCAACGAACTTCCGAGTTCCCGATGTGCTTGTGGTTTGGGCTGGCGAGGCCTTCGATCGATACCTCATTCATCCGCCTCTGATCGCAATTGAGATTCTTTCGCCCGAAGATAGCCTTTCGAGAATGCAGGAGAAATTCGCGCAATATCTCCGCTTCGGCATCCAGAATATCTGGATCGTCGATCCAGAGACGCGTATTGCTTATAGGTATACCGCCGTCGGACTCGAAGAGGTAAAGACCGCCGAACTCGCCGTGCCGAAAACGCCGATTCGCGTTGTGTTAAGCGAGCTGTTTGCCGAGTTGGAGCGGACTTAATCTCTCCCGCGCCGGCAATTCAGATCTTGGTTGCGCCTCAGCCCTTCAGCGCCACCCGGATGTGTAATTCTTTCAACTGCTGCTCGGTCACCGTCGTTGGCGCTTCGGCCATCAGGTCGATGGCTTTGGCTGATTTCGGAAAAGCGATGACTTCGCGCAGGCTTGATGCCCCGGCCAGCAACATCACGATTCTGTCGATGCCGAGCGCGATGCCTCCGTGCGGCGGGGTTCCGTACTCCAGCGCGTCGAGGAAGAAGCCGAAGCGGGCGCGAGCTTCTTCGTCACTAATCCCGAGCGACTGGAAGATCTGCTGTTGGACATCTTTTCGATGGATTCGAATCGATCCCGAGCCAAGCTCCAGGCCGTTCATCGCCAGGTCGTAACAGTTGGCGCGTACGCTAGCCGGATCGGTCAGCAGGTTGGCCATATCGGCCTCGTGCGGCGCGGTGAACGGGTGATGCGCAGGCATCCACTTGGCTGACGCCAGATCGTACTCGAACATGGGAAAATCGATGATCCAGATCGGCTGGAAGGCCGCTGCCCCATCGATCGCCTCGCCATTGTGTGCGGCGGCCTCCTGCACGGCTCTTTCAGTGACGGCAAATGCCCCATGCTTGTCGGCGTATTTCTTCGCCAATTCAGTGCGAAAGTTTCCGGCTGCCGAATAGACATTGATCTCGCGCTCACTCAAGCGGCCCTCGAATTTGGTATCGCTGGCCTTGACGGGATGCGCCGGATCGCCGGCAACGATGATCACAAAGTCGCCCTCTGCCGCGCCAACCAGTTCGCGCACCTTTACGGCGGACTCAGGGAAGCCCTTGGCCAGCCTCTTGAAGTCATCGATGAACTTGGCGCCCTTCTTCAAATCAAAGGCCGGGTGATTGTCTTCTCTCTCCTTGCGGCTCAATTCGCCCACGTTAGGAATGCGGAAGGCCACCACCGGCAGCGCCGGATCGATCTGGAGCGTGGCGAGGTTGGTGTCGGAAAAGGCCGGGCGCACATCCGTCAATCCGGGCAGGCGCAGGTCTGGCTTGTCCGAGCCGAACTGTCGCATCGCGTCGTCGTAAGTAATCTTGCGGAAGGGAGTGGGAAGTGTAACGCCGGCCGCTGCAAAGCCCGCCGACATAAACTTCTCGACCACGGCAAAGACCGTCTCCTGCTGCGGAAAGCTCATCTCCAGATCGACCTGCGTGAACTCAAGCTGACGGTCGGCGCGCAGATCTTCGTCGCGGAAGCAGCGAGCAATCTGAAAATATTTATCGAAGCCGGAGATCATGAGGATCTGCTTGAAGATCTGCGGCGACTGCGGCAGCGCATAGAACTGGCCCGGATGCACGCGGCTGGGCACCAGAAAATCGCGCGCTCCCTCAGGGGTGCTCTTGGTCAAAATGGGCGTCTCGATCTCCAAGAAGCCCTGCTGGCTGAGGTTGTCGCGGATGGCGATCACAATGTCATGGCGCAGGCGGAAGTTGTGCTGCATTTCAGGGCGCCGCAGATCCACATAGCGGTACTTGAGCCGGACCTCTTCGTTTTGAATGGCTTCTTCCGAAGGCGAAAACGGCGCCAGGCGTGTGTCGTTCAAGACGAGCAACTGCGTCGCCTCGATCTCGATTTCGCCGGTGGGCATCTTTGGATTGATAGCATCTGCATCGCGCAGGCGCACCTTGCCGATGGCAGCGACAACATACTCCGGCCGGACCTGTTCGCCTTTCAGGTGGCCGTCGGGGGTCAGTTCCTTGTCGAGTACGATCTGGCTGATGCCGGTGCGGTCGCGCAGGTCGAGAAAGATGAGGTTGCCGTGATCGCGGCGGCGGTTGACCCAGCCCATCAGTACAACCGTCTGGCCAGCGTTAGCAGCGCGCAATTCGCCGCAGTGATGCGTCCGTTCGAGAGTTCCTAGAAAATCAAGCACAACCTATGTCCTTTTCGCGCTTACTCGCTTGCTGATATTGAGAATGCCTGGGTGCCCCACCCTCGCCGCGTCTTTGTATTTGCGGCTAGGGTGGGAAGCCATGAACCCTGGGTGCCCCAGGTCCGGATTCTCGGACCTGGGAAACGATGAACCCCACCCTGCTCCGTTCAATTAGAAAGAAAGACTGCCAGCTCCGCGCGAGGAACCTTTGTCTGCACGCCGGTCGAGAAGTTCTTCACCGTCAGAATACCGGATTGGAGCTCGTCTTCGCCCAGAATGACGATCTGGCGGGCTGTCCGGTCGGCCACGTCGAATGACTTTTTGAGCCGAAAGCTGCCCTCGCCTAGTTCGATCCACAGCCCCGCGTGGCGCAGCTCGCGCGCCAGCACCAGGGCGGCAGCGTTCATTTGTGCAAGCTTGATCTCATCCTTGGCATCGCCCAATGGAGCAATGAACGCATCGACCTTCTGCGGCACCTGCGGTGCGGCAGCCTCTTGGGCTTGTAGCGTCAGCACCAGCCTGTCCTCGCCCATTGCAAAACCGATGCCGGGAGCTTTGGGTCCGCCAATCGCCTCGCTCAGTCCGTCGTAGCGGCCGCCGCCTAGCAGAGCGTTTTGCGCGCCGAGGCCACCGTGGGTGAACTCGAAGGTCGTCCGGGTGTAGTAGTCCAGGCCGCGCACCAGGCGGTGATTGCGCGTGTATGGCACGCCTGCGGCATCCAGTGCTGTCGTAACCGCGGCAAAGTGTTTTTTTGACTCTTCGTCCAGAGAATCGGCGATCACCGGCAGCGTTTCGATGATGGGCTGGTCGGCGGGAACCTTGCAGTCGAGCACGCGCAGCGGATTGGTCACCGCTCGCCGCTGGCAGTCTGCACACATCTGAGAAACCACGGGAACAAGTGCGGCTCGAAGCGCATCGTTGTAACGCGCACGATCAGTCGGCGAGCCTACGGAGTTCAATTCCAGCGTCCAGCCCTTGATGCCCAGCTCATCGAGCAGCGTGGCCAGCATCTCCAGCACTTCAGCGTCGCGCAGCGGGCTTTCGCTACCCGCCGACGGCGGCCCGATCACCTCCGCGCCGATCTGCGAAAACTGCCGGTAGCGGCCCTTCTGCGGCCTCTCGCGGCGGAACTGCGGGCCGATGTAATAGAGCTTCTGCAACTGGCCGGTTTCACCGAGCTGGTGCTCTATGTAAGCGCGAACGACGCCGGCGGTGTTTTCGGGGCGCAGGGTAAGGGTCTGCGTCTTCTCCGACTGTGCCCGCGCCCGGTCCTCCCATGTGTACATTTCTTTTGAGACTATGTCGGTCTCCTCGCCCACGCCGCGGGCGAAGAGGGCGGTGTCTTCAAAGACAGGCGTGCGAATCTCGCCGAAGTTGTAGCGGGCAAAAACGTCGCGTGCGGTAGCCTCGATGCGGTTCCAAAGCGCGGTCTCCGGCGGCAACATGTCGCGCGTGCCGCGAACGGCTTTCAGTGTGCTCATATCTCTTCTAGTCTAAATGTTCTTTGGCGGCAGACAGTCGATATTGACTTCGCTCGGAATACTGCCGATACTTGCTTCATGGCGTACACCGTCCAACAGGCGAAGAGCCAACTCGACCAGCTTTTGCAGGAGGCCGAAGAAGGCAAGAACGTCGTGATTGCCCGCGACGCCAAGCCAGATGTGCGGCTTGTGCTGGTGGAGCAACCCGCCAAGCGGCAGCGCGTTCCCGGTAAGTATGCGGGGCTGTGTCAGTATTCGGACGACATCTTCAAGCCGCTCGAGACCGATGAAGAGCTGCGAGAATACGGCTTCGACATCCTGGCTGACGCGACGGTGTTGGACGAGCCTGCCGCGTGAGACTCCTGCTCGACACTCACACCACAATCTGGTGGCTTGATGCGCCCAAGAGACTCGGCAAGACCGGGTACAGCATGATTGCCGACGCGTCCAATGAAGTTCTGATCTCCGCAGTAGTTCCCCGGGAGATAGCGATCAAGATGAATTCAGGGAAGATGCCACCGCACGTGCTGGCCACGGACTTTCTAAACGTTCTCAATGAAGAGGAATTTACATTACTTCAGGTCCACCCGCTTCACGCCATTCGATCCGGTCTCTTGCCCTTCCATCACCGCGATCCCTTCGACCGCCTGCTGGCGGCCCAATCTCTGGAACTCGGAGTGCCGCTGATCAGCGTCGATGCGATCTTCGACCGCTATGGCGTTGAACGCATCTGGTAGCCTGCATCCTCCCGCCATCCGCCGCATCCAAACCACCATGGAATATCGACTTCTGGGAGGCTCCGGCCTCAAGATTCCCGCACTCAGCTTCGGCACAGCGACCTTTGGCGGCGCTAACGAGTTCTTCAAAGCCTGGGGCGAAACGGATGTCGCCGAGGCGCGGCGGCTGGTCGACATCTGTTTCGAGGCCGGCGTCAACCTCTTCGACACGGCCGACGGTTACTCAGACGGGCTCTCTGAACAGATCCTCGGCAAGGCTCTAGAAGGCAAGCGCGACCAGGCGCTGATCTCCACCAAAGTCAACTTCCGTTTTGGCGACGGACCCAACGACGTTGGCTCTTCACGCTACCATCTTCGGCGATCGCTTGAGGGCAGCCTGCGCCGGCTGGGCACCGATTACGTGGACATCTACCACCTGCACGGCTTCGACGCGCTGACGCCCGTCGAGGAGGTGCAGGATACGCTGAACACCTTCGTCCGCGAGGGCAAGGTGCGCTACATTGCCTGCTCGAACTTCTCCGGCTGGCACCTGATGAAGTCGCTGGCCGTGGCCGAGCGCTACGGCTGGACGCGCTTCGTGGCGCATCAGGTTTATTACTCGCTGATTGGCCGCGAGTACGAGTGGGAGCTGATGCCGCTCGGCCTCGATCAAAAAGTTGGCGCACTGGTGTGGAGTCCGCTGGGCTGGGGCCGTCTGACGGGCAAGATCCGCCGAGGCCAGCCGCTGCCCGAGGTGAGCCGCCTGCATAAGTCCGCCAGTGTCGGCCCGCAGATGAGCGACGAGTACCTCTATCAAGTCGTAGACGCGTTGGACGCTGTGGCGGCCGAGACGGGAAAGACCGTTCCCCAGGTGGCGTTGAACTGGCTCCTGCAGCGACCAACTGTGTCGTCCATCATCATCGGCGCGCGGACCGAGGAGCAGTTGCGGCAGAACCTGGCCGCGGTGGGCTGGAATCTGACACCGGACCAAGTGGCCAAGCTGGACAAGGCCAGCGCAGTCAGGGCGATCTATCCCTATTGGCACCAGAGAGACGTTTCAGAGCGGAATCCACTGCCGGTGTAAGAAAGACAGGGAACAGGGATCAGGGATCAGCGGCCGCGCGGATTACCGCATCCGAACTCTGTGATGCTTGCGGTAGACGTAATGCCCCACAAGCCATCCCGCTGCGCTGCCCACCAGCACGTCGGAGGGGAAGTGCTCCTGCCCCAGGATTCTTGTTACGCCCACGCCGGCGGCTGCGGAATAGACGCCGAGTTGGACCCACCGCGAAGGATACTCACCGGCAATTACGGCCGCGGACGACCATGCCAGCATGCTGTGGGAGGAGGGAAACGAGGAATCGACTCCAGCGCCGGTTTGGAAGAACTTGCCGTGCTGGTTATCGGTAGTAGGCCGCTCCCGCCAGAAGACCAGCTTCATGCCCTGCTCCACCACCAGCCCATCAATAACCGCTTCGCCGCTCAGGATTCCAGCCTCCTGGGCGTGTGCATCCACCTGGAAACGGCCCATTCCGTACAAGATCACCGGGGCGGCGATCAACCCTCCCGTCAATACATTCGAGGCATCGACATTGGCGTGGTTGAAGGTGGCATCGTGGGAGACGACCGACGATAGCGCGCGATGGTCTGTGGCGATGGCTGCGCCGGTGGCCAGGGTCAGCGGTACCAGCCATTCCAAATCATGCGGGCGAAGGCGAAGCGGGCTGGTCCAGATGGCGCCTTGATCGTGGAGAATGTGCTCGGGGGTATTGCGCAGCGTAACGGCATCGCCGTCTTCGGCCTCCCTTTTTTCCGCAGCTTGCGGCTGAGGCGCATCCGGCAGCGAAACTCCTGCAACCTCAGAAGGCGTTTGCAGGCTTGGGCCAGAAGCGGTTTGTCCGCCAGCCGAAGCGCAGAAGGCGAGCATCAGGGCTAAAGAGACCAAGCCAGGCAAGCTCATCTGTTCTAAGTGCGGTCGCCGAGGGAGATGAGTCACGAAGCCGCCAGGCATGGAGAACCTCTTGATTCGCTTTCTCTTCACCGACGACTCTATTCTCTGGCGTCGGCTCGACTCTGGCCTGTTTAGCTCACCGGATCCTTCAAATAGATTTCCGTGTAGTGCAGGTAGTTCTTGGCGTATTCGAGGATCAGGGCGTGGTCCTTGTCGCCCAGTTCGCGGCGGAGTTTGGCGGGGACGCCGGCCCACAGCGTCCGGGGTGGAACAATCGTTCCCTCTGGAATCACTGCGCCGGCAGCCAGGATCGAGCCTTCCCCGATCCGGCAGCCATTGAGCAAAACGGCCCCCATGCCCACGAGCACCGCATCCTCCACAACACACCCATGCACAGTAGCGTTGTGGCCGATCGTCACCCAGTCGCCGATAATGACCGGATAGGCATTGCGCTGACCGTGGAGGACTGCGCAGTCCTGCACGTTCGAGTTCGCACCCACGCGGATCGAGTGCACGTCACCGCGCAGAACTGCATTCATCCACACCGAGGAGTGTTCGCCCAGCGTCACGTCGCCGATCACCTGCGCGGAAAGGTCAACGTAGCAATTGGCGGGAATCTGGGGCAAGCGCCCTTGATAGCTGCGGATCATATTGAATGGCACCTCGCGGGAGCCCAGGCGCCCCCTGCTGCGAGTGTAAGTGTAAAAGTCCGGGCAGCGCCTCTCAAAGGAATTCCGCAGGCTTTCGCCAAAATGAACCACAAATCAGGACACAATCCCGTAGATTCGCACCATTTCTATGCCAAATCCCATTTTTGCAGTATCCTAAAGAAGCCCCATGGCAGGTTTGGAGGTGGGATTCTTTGGCAGAGGTTCGCGTACAAGAGGGCGAGCCGCTCGAAAATGCTCTCCGCCGGTTCAAGCGGAAGGTTCAGCAGGAAGACATCATCAAGGAAGTCAAGCGTCACTCCTACTACCTGAAGCCCGGTGAGAAGAAACGCGTCAAGGCAGCTTTGGCGCGCAAGCGGAATCGCAAGAAGGCTCGTAAAGAGGCTGATTAGTTTTCAAAAACAATCGTGACATGCGCCGCCCCGGCAACCCCCGCATCGAGATGCGGGCAGGAAGCCGGAAAGCCAGGCTAGACGGGGCGGCCGGTTACGATTTTTTGTTTCAATCATATAGCGCCGCCTATACACTTCATGGTACTGTTATCCACGTCTCCCGGTTCGCGAGCGAGACGAGTTATTGCCGCAGGAGTTGTTGCGGCCCGGGCCCCTTGTTGAGGACTAACGAAAGAAGACAGGGAAACGGGAACGGCAAGTCATTGAGCTCATGGCCGATTTCACGGTGTTTCCCCTCTTTGGGAAGTCGGCCATGGAGTTTGCGGATAGAGTCTTGAAGTGCTGCGATTGCGGCGGCGAGTTTGTATTTACATCTGGTGAACAACTGTTCTTCCACGACAAACAGTTCAAGAACGACCCCAAGCATTGCAAGCAGTGCAAGGCGAAACGCGTCCGCGGGGGCTCAAGGGTGCGTCCGGAGACCCGGACCAACTGTTCGCAGTGCTGCGCGGAGACAACCGTGCCCTTCAAGCCTACCCAGGGCAGGCCTGTGCTGTGCCGCTCCTGCTTTCAGCAGCAGCAGGGGAAGCCCAAGCCGGCGCCTGAGATTGCCCCAGAGGCGCTTGCTATGCCAGAGCCGAGCTGAGCAGAATATCTCCCTTGAATCCCGAGGGGAAGCCGGCGGCGCGGACCAGCGTCGCCAGTTGCGCCCAATGCCTCTGGCTGTGGAAGAGAGCTTGGGCCGCGAGTTTCCGCCGGGAAAAAGACCGCGCATCTGGCGGCAAAAAGTTCAGGTCGAGCGTCATCTTGTCGTCCCAGTTCAGCGCGGGGTCGTCCAGCAGCGTTCTGAAGACTCCAACGGCTTTGACGTGCAGATCGAAGAGGGCGTCCAGCGGGCCGGCAGGCACGTCCTCTTTCGCCAGCGGAGGCAGGCCGGCAATACGCTGGCCCCAGCGCAGTTCCACTCCCCAGATATGACTGGCGAATTCCATTACATTGGCCGCTCCGCCGATGCCGCAAGGCAGCGCGAGCAGCGCCGGGTTGGCGTCCAAGTGTGCCTTCCAAAACTTGGAGGCCTCATCGTTCCAGGCAAGAAGTTCTTCGAGCGTGATGGCAGGTGTCATGATTTCCTCCTCAGGGCGCGGTGACCAATATCGCGCCGGTAGTAGATGCCGTCAAAATGAATCAGCGCCATGGCCTCATAGGCGCGACCCTGCGCCTCCTCCAGCGAGAGCGCGGCAGCGGTAACGCCCAGCACCCACCCTCCCGCCTCCCCGAGGAGCGGCTCCAGCCTCAGCGCACCCATACCGGCAGCTCGGTACCATGCCGCATCGCAATGCGGCGGATATAGAAGAGAGCGGCCGCCAGGCAAACTATCACCGCAACGATGGATGCCTCTGGGCCGAACTGTCCGCCGGTGAGAATTCGCGGGCCGCTCAGCGAACCTCGAATCAAACCCGCGCTTACGCTGTGTCCCGAGATCGTCGTGCTGAAGATCGAGCCCTCGGTGAAATTCCAGCCGATGTGCAGCCCGATTGGCACCCACAGGCTTTGCGTGGCAGCATAAGCCGCGCCTAGCAGAACGCCCGCCTCGATCGCAATCGCAAGCGAGCTACTGAAGGTTGCGCCGGGATTGAAAGCGTGCGCGGCTCCGAACAGCGCCGCTGTAAGCAAAAGAGCCCCCCACGTCCCCAGGATCTTCGAACTCAAGCGGAAGAGCAGTCCGCGGAACAAAGTTTCTTCCACAACGCCTGCCATAAGCGCCGAGACCAGGCCGTTGGCTAGCCAGTTCGCCGTGCCCCCTCTGGCCGGATGATAGACACTGGCGGCCCAGAGAATCCCCATGCTACAGGCAAACAACACAAATCCGATCGCAAATCCGGTTGCGACCCCGGGCAGCAAACGACGCACGTTTAATTCGGAGGGCGTGCGGCGCTCGATCCACTTTGAAGCCGCAACGTAGGTTGCGAGCACAAGGAGCGCCAGCGTAGTCCCGCCAAGTATCTCCGGAAGGTTCTTGAGAAGCACTGGCTGCACCTCAAGAATTATCAGGACTATAGCCAGCAGATTCAACATGCCAAAGCCAAATTCTTTCCAACGCTTCCTCATGCCCCCCCTAGGTGAGCCTATACGTCCGACGAATGAGCTAGGTTTCAGCATTCCACCGATAGGTAACCGTCTGCGTCACTGTTGCGCCGAGTTCCTTTTCTTCAATGCGTTGTGGCGGACGAACTCCTGCACATTGCGGATTCACCGATGCCGCAAGGCGGTTCCAGCAGCGCCGGGTTGGCGTCGAGGTGTGCCTTCCAGAAGTTAGAGGCCTCATCGCTCCAGGCCAGAAGCTCTTCGAGCGTGATGGCAGGTGTCATGGCTTCCTCCTCAGGGCGCGGTGACCAATGTCGCGCCGGTAGTAAATGCCGTCGAAATGAATCAGCGCCATGGCCTCATAGGCGCGGCCCAGCGCCTCCTCCAGCGAAGACGCCGCGGCGGTAACACCCAGCACACGGCCCCCGGCGGTAAGCACCTGGCCGCCGGCCTGCGAAGAACCCGAGTGGAAAACCTGCACGCCAGGAACCCGTGCCGCGTCGGCCAGTCCAGTGATCGGGAAGCCGGTCTTGTAGCTGCCCGGATACCCACACGAGCTGGCGACGACACAGGCCGAGGCGCCGGGGCTCCAGCGCAGTTCAGTCTCCGCGAGCCGTCCGTTGGTGCAGGCCTCGAGCGCGTCCACCAGGTCGCTTTCCAAACGCAACAGGATGGCCTGCGTCTCAGGATCGCCAAAGCGTGCGTTGAACTCCAGCACCTGGGGTCCGCGCGCGGTCATCATCAGCCCGCAGTAGAGCACGCCGGTAAAGGGCGTATCCTCACTGGCCATCCCATAAACAGTCGGTACGGCAATGTGGCGCAAGATCCACTCCGTCATGGCCGGGTCGAGCATCGCGTCGGTCGAGTAGACGCCCATGCCGCCGGTGTTGGGGCCGGTATCTCCGTCGCCAATGCGCTTGTGGTCCTGCGCGGGAACAAGAGGCTTCACGGTCTTGCCGTCAGCGAGGCAGAGAAAGCTGATCTCATCGCCTTCGAGAAACTCTTCGAGAATCACCTGCTGCTCCGTCGCCCCGAGCAACGCGCCGGAAAAGATCCCCTGAGCAGCCTCGATGGCGATCTGTCGCGATTCGCAGATGATGACGCCTTTGCCCGCGTGCAGTCCGTCGGCCTTGACCACGATGGGCGGATGAAAGAACTCGACAGCCTTTTCGAGCTCGGCGGCGCTCGTGCAGACCGCATACTTGGCGGTGGGAATATTGTGCCGCTGAAGGAAGCGCTTGGCGAAGCTCTTGCTCGACTCAAGCATCGCCGCGGCTTTTGTAGGCCCGAAGACCGGCAGGCCGCGCTGCTGAAGAGCATCGACAATGCCCAGCGAAAGCGGCAACTCCGGACCGACGATGGTCAACCCCGGCTGCTCGGCCTCGACCAGGCGGACCATAGCGTCCACGTCCTTTAGATCCACTGGAACGCAGCGCGCAATCTCGGCGATGCCCCCATTGCCGGGCGCGCAGACCACCTCCGTCACACGTTGGCTGCGCTTCACCGCCCAGGCCAGCGCGTGTTCCCGTCCCCCCGAACCCAAAATCAGCACTTTCATCGTTGCGTACCCGCTCTTTCTTGTCCCTTCAGACCCCGAAAGGTTATCTGAGCAAACCAAGGTGGGGAAGTCAAACCGGTCAGCAAGAACCGGGTCCGCACTTCCCCTATACTGAGGCGTGGTGAGCCGGCGATTCCGGACGCACGCGGCAGGAGCAAAGCGCAATGGTCGAGACGCGCATCAAACCCCACTTTCAGCAGGCTGCCGAATCGGCGCGGCGGCGGGAGCAGATGTGGGTCTACCGGCGCAACCTGGTCTTTGGGTTGCTGCTGGTGGCCGCAGCGATCCTGATCGCAGGTCTGCTGCGCACCAATCCCAGGTGGATCTTTCCGCCCGGCTGGTGGCGTCCGTGAGGCACTCCGTGCGGGAGCCTTTGTCTGTTCTGCTGCTGGGCCCCACCGGCAGTGGCAAAACAGCGCTGTCGTTGGCGTTGGGCGAGCGCTTTGGCGGCGAGATCGTCAGTTGCGATTCGGTGGCCGTCTATCGCGGCATGGACCTGGGCACGGCCAAACCCACTAGAGAAGAACGGGCGCGCCTCCCGCATCACCTCATCGATGTGGCCGACCCAGACCAGCCCTTCACCGCCGGCGAATACAGCCGCCAGGCGCGGGCGGCTCTGCGGGAGATTGCCAGCAGAGGCCGGTTGCCCATCGTCACCGGCGGAACGGGGCTTTACCTGCGCGCACTCACGGATGGGCTCTTTGCCGGCCCAGAGCGGCAAGAGGAACTACGCCAGCGATTGCACCAAAGCGGCCAGAAGCGCGGGAGCGCCTGGCTGCACCGTCTGCTCGCGCGGCTCGACCCAGCCTCTGCCGAGCGCATCCATGCAAACGACACGTCTAAGCTGGTTCGCGCCATCGAGGTCTGCCTGGTGGCCCGCAAACCGCTCTCTGAGGTCCTGGCCCGCGACCCGCTCGTCGGCTTCAGACTGCTGCGGATCGGCCTCAACCCGCCGCGCGAGGGCCTCCCGCCCTGCGAGGGCCTTTACGCCCGGCTCAACCAACGCGCGGCGGCCATCTTCGCTGCCGGATTGGTCGAGGAGACCCGCGCCCTGCTCGACCGCTACGGCCCGGTAAAAGCGCTTGACTCCCTCGGCTACCGGCAGGCACTGCGCGTGCTGCGGGAGTCTTGGTCAGCCGAGGAGGCGATCAAAGCCGCCCAGCAAGGCCACCGCAACTACGCCAAGCGCCAGATGACCTGGTTCCGGCGTGAGCCTGATGTGCATTGGATCGCAGGCTTCGGCGATGATCCGGAGACACTCCGCAGGTCGGCCGAACTGATTAAGAACAACCTGTAGGGTCGCGCTCTACAGCATTTTCACAATCCTTGTAAGGCGTGATTTCGTGGTTTCCCACCCATTTCACAAAGAACGTGAAATGGATGGGGCACGGAGCTTCCTTACACTATTAGCGCAAATGTTCTAGCCGGAAGTAGCGCCTGGCCTTGGCCACATCTTTCAGGATCTGCGCCTTGAGCGCCTCGGGCGAGGGCCACTCGATCTCGCCGCGCAGGCGGAGGAGGAACTCGAGTTGAATCGGTGTTTGCTCGTCGATATCGATTGGCTCGAAGTTGAGGATGTGAGACTCGACGGCAAACGACGCTTCTCCGAAGGTAGGCCGGTTGCCGACGTTCGTCACCGCCTGGAAGCTGCGCCCGGCCACGGTAAGCCGCGTGACGTAGACGCCGAAGGCGGGCAGCAGGCCGTCGTAGGGCGCAAGATTGACCGTGGGCACCAACAGTCGCGTGCCGATGCCGCGGCCACGGGCCTGGGTGGAGCGCACCTCGAAGGGCCGGCCCAGCATCCAGCGGGCACGGGTCATATCGCCTGCCGCGACGCGCTCGCGGATGGCGGAGCTGGAGACCTCGAGTCCGTGCACCTTGACAGGGGGATGTATGTGGATGCCAAAGGCGAACTCCGCGGCAAAGTCCATGAGCTCCGCTACGCCGGCCTCGGCGTTGTGGCCGAAGCGGAAGTTGCCGCCCTCATGAAGGCCGCGAAGGTCGAGGGCGGCTACCAGTATGCTGCGCACAAACTCACGGGCAGGCAGCGAGGCCAGCGCCGCATCGAAGGGCAGGATAACGACTGAATCGATGCCGGTGAGAGCCAGCAGCCGCAGGCGCTCGTCAAGAGGCGTGAGCAGGCGCGGGGCCTGGGCGGGGCGCAGAAACCGCTCCGGGTGGGGTTCAAAGGTGATGGCGACGGCCTTGGCGCCAAGCGAACGCGCCTCATCTACTACCCCGGAGAGAATCTCCTGGTGGCCCCGATGCACGCCATCGAAGTTGCCGATGGCCCCGACGCTGGGGCCAAAGTTGGCTGGAATCTCCGCAATCGAGCGAAAGACGATGAGGTTGCGGTGAAGGGGAGTCTCGCTGCAGTTGCTCATCAAGGTTGGACTCATCGGGTCGCAGGCTCCAGATTCACCGGCCCCAGATTCACAGGCAGGCTGAGGCCGTCGTAAGCCAGGCGAATATTGTCGGGTAAGGCTCGATTGGTCTCTTCGTGCCCCAGTTCATGGGCGATGTGCGTAAGCCAGGTCTTGCGAGCGCCGATGCGCCGGGCCCAACCGACCGCCTGCTCGACGGTGGCGTGGCTGGGGTGCGGCTGGTGGCGCAGGGCCGAGACGACCAGGAAATCCAGCCCTTCAAGCAGGGCGAAGCTTGATTCGGGGATGGCGCTCACGTCGGTCAAATAAGCGGCGCGGCCAAAGCGAAAGCCGGCGATCTCCATCTCGCCATGAAGCACCGGCACGCGCAGAAATTCAACACCGTGAACCAGAGTCCGCTCGGTGAGCGGCTCCAGTTGGACGCGTGCGCGCGTGGGGTAGGTGGAGCGCGGCGAAAAAGTGTAGTCGTAGATGCGCTCCAGCACCTTTGCCGCCTCCGGGGCGGCATAGAGCGGAATGGGACCGCCCTCGCGAAAGACCGTAAAGCTGAGCGGCCGCAGGTCGTCCATGCCCATGATGTGGTCGGCGTGGGAGTGAGTGTAAAAGACTGCGTCGACGCGGGTGAGGCCGTTGCGCAGGGCCTGTTCGCGGAAGTCCGGACCGGTGTCGATGACGACCACGCGCTCGCGCGGCTGACCCGGCTCGCGCCAGCGCAAAAGCACCGAGGGCCGCAGTCGCCGGTCGCGCGGGTCGGTCGAGCTGCATACCACGCAGTCGCAGCCCAGCGTGGGAACCCCCATCGAGGTTCCCGTTCCCAGAAATGTGAGCAAACCGTCCATGGTTCTCGCTGTAACTGATCTCTGATCCCTGTCGGGGTCCCCGGCGAGCGGTCGTTGCTCGCTGGGGTGACTTAGTGCTTGCCCGGCGGAGGAGGCTGCGGAGGCTGCATGGCCTGCAGGCTGATCATGTTGGTCAACTCGAGGAAGGCCATCCGCACCTCGAACAGCACCGTCTGCAACGTGTTGTCTTCAGCCGTGGTGAGGTTGCCGCGGGTCTTCTCCGCCAGCACGCCCAGCAAATCGATCGTGGTCCGCGCGCCGAGAATATCCACCCTCGGACGCTGGCCCTCCTGGGCGCCGGCGCCCATCTGGATCATGGCGGAGACGTAGAACTGCTGCACCAGATGTTCAAAGGTGATAGGCGGCTGCGCGCCCACTGCCGGGTTCTGGGCCCGCACCAGCTCTTCAAGGCGCTGCGCCGAGGCGTCGTAGGCCACCTTCTGTTCGTGGCTCTCCTGGGCTGTGGGCGCGGGGGGCAATTCTTCTTCGGCGCCGGAAGCCGCGACCGGCGCAGACGGGGTCTCCAGCCCGGTCTCGGCCTTGGACTCGTGTTTGGATTCGTTGACGACCAGCCGCGGCCCGCCGCCCGTTTCAACGGGCGATGGCGCGGACTCCGCGGTTGTTGCGGAGTGCTGCTGGCTCTCATGCTCTTCGTCCGCCTTGATCTTGCGGCGGTCAATTACGGTGAACTTCGGGGTATCGCTCATAGTTTTTCCGTTTCCACTCCATTCCGCTAACTGCATAAGGAGGCTCTGAAAAAGTCTCGGTTAGCAATTTCGCGTTCCTTCAGGGGCTAAAGCCCTTCTTCTTGTGGCTTCTTTCGGCACGACTAAAGTCGTGCCCTGATACAAGACTTGTTTTCTACAAGACTTGCTTTTGAAACACAATCTAACTCCATCAACTCCGCTAACCTGCTTCCAGTTGCGGCGGTGCAGTCAGAATGTTGGCCGTGCCCGCTGTTTCTCCGGCAGTGTAGGTGAGGGGTTGATTCCGCAGCTCTGCTTCGCCGCGAATCATGCCCAGGGCAAAGAGGCGGTGACCCTTCTCCAGCGGCAACTCTGCCGCACTGGTGATCTGCCCGGCAACCGCGCCGCTTTCCAGGGTCAACTCGGCGCCCGCGGGCGGGACGGGCCCAAAAAGCTCAAGGGTCCGCAGGTGCCGATGCACGCTGCCGCGGGAGCGAATCCGCTCCACAATCTCCTGGCCCAGGTAGCAGCCTTTGCTGAAACTGAGCGCGCGCATCTGCGAGGTCTCCTGCGGAAGATCGCGCTCGGCGATGTCGATGCCGTAGGCGGGAATCCCTTCGGCGATGCGAAAAGCCTCAAGAGAGGCCGCTCCCACCGGATTCGCACCGGCCTCGGTCAGAGCCTTCCATAGTGCGGGAATCTTGTCTGCCTGCACCCATAGCTCGTAGTGCAGCGCGAGCATGCCGTAGGCACGGACAACGAGGACTTCAAGGCCGTTCCAGGCGGCGCGCGCGCTGGTCAGCGGCTCCTTGAGCTCCGGGAGACCCAGCCGGGCGAGAAGATCAGCGGCCTGCGGTCCTGTGAGCCCAAGCGCTGTCTCGCCAGTCTCGTGATTGAGACTCAGCGGGACCAGTTCCACATCGTCCATGATGATGAAGCGGTCAAAGTGGGCAAGCAGACGGTCGTGCTGATCGGCTGCTATCTCCAGATCGAGGCCGGGGTCCCCGGAGATGGGTCCCTGTCGCTGGGGTGGAAGCCTCTCGCCCTCGCGCCAGACGTTTAGGTCGCCCTGAATGCGTCCCTGCGCATTGAGCACCAGGTTCCAAGCGCCGGTGTTCACCTCCAGGTCGTTGACTGTATTGGTGACCATGCCGCTGAGCCAGCGGAAGCGATCTTCTCCGCGCACCGCAACCCGCCGCAGCCAGCCCAGGTCGTGAACCGCAACTCCATAGATCAGCGCCGCTGTTTCCCTCTCCGGCGCGTCCAACTTGAGTGGGGTCAGCGCGCCCCGATAGGCGACCAATTCAGGCCAGGCGGCCAGCTCAGGCCCGGTGGCAGCAGAAGCCAGCAGCGCGGCAAGCGGAGTGGGCCGGAGCGTCACTGGCGGTGTTTCGTCCGCCGAGTGGATAGCCGGTGTGGCCAGGGAGAGGTCGTTTTCCGTCATAGGGGATTTTTCGCCGGTTCGGGCGCAGTTTTTTGAGCGGAGAGCGCGCGCCATGCCGCATCCTGATTATAGCCTTGGAAGAAGATAGGGAGAATCGATGAGTCAGCAGTGCGAGAAGCCGGGCAAGCATTGGCGCGGATGGATTCTGGCGGCGGGGCTGTGTTTTTGTGCAATGGCCGCTGCTCAACAACCCCCCGCCGCGACCGCACCCCCGGCACAGCCCGACAAGATCACCCGCGAGCAGGCACTCCAACTCTTCGCCCTGGTGGATCAGCTGATCAAGTTTTCCTCCGAAGAGACCGGGTTGCCCATCAAGAGCGAGGTGAAGCGCCAGATCACCTCCCGCGCCGCCGTCGAGAGCTACCTGAATGCAAAGTTCCATGAAGACGAGAGCGCCCGGCGCATGCAGCGCGGCGAGATCGTGCTCAAGAAGTTCGGCCTGCTGGACCGCGACTTCTCACTGTCCCCCTTTCTGCTGGCACTGCTCAAGGAGCAGATCGAGGCTTATTACGATTTCAAGACCAAGACCGTATTCATGCTCGACTGGGTTGATATCGAAGAGCAAAAGCCGGTGCTGGCCCACGAGCTGACCCACGCCCTGCAGGACCAGCACTCCGATCTTACAAAGTGGAACGACCAGACCCCGGAGGATGTCTCGCTCAACTCGGCCGGCGACACCGACCACCTGGCCAAAGATGAAATGGATACGGCGCGAGAGGCCGTCGTCGAGGGCCAGGCCACCGCCGTCATGATGGACTATGTGCTCAAGCCGATGGGCAAGAGCCTGGTGAAAGACCCGGAGTTGATGGACACGCTGAAACAGGGGATGTCGGGCTCGCAGGATTCTCCCGTGCTGGCGCGCGCGCCTCTGCTGCTCTCCGAGTCGCTGCTCTTCCCTTATCGCGAAGGGCTCAGCTTCGAGCAGGATGTGTGGATGGACCAGGGCCAGGCAGCAGCCTTTACCGGGACTTTGGACCGCCCGCCGACCTCGAGCTGGGAGATTATCAACCCGCGTGAATACGAGAAGAAGCACGTGCCCTCCATACCGCTGCTCCCCAATATTCATCCGCTGGTGGACAAGCTCTACAGGCCTTACGACATCGGCCAGATGGGCCAGCTCGACCTGCACATTCTGGCCGAGATCTTTGGTGGCGATGAGGCAGCCGCCAACCTGACCCCGGCCTGGGATGGCGGCCTCTACTGGGCCGGCCAGCGGCTCAGCGCCAAGACCGCAAGTGAACAAGCAAGTACAAACTCCATCGCCCTCTTCTACCTGTCGGTCTGGAAGAATGAAGCCTCGGCGCGGGCCTTTGCCCAGCTCTACGCCGACGAGCTGGGGCGCAAGTACTCCGGCGTCAAGCTCGAATCAGATTCGGGAAACAGCGAAAAGGTCAATCGCTCTTCGGGATTCTCGGTCTTCCCACCCCCCGCATCCTCCTCCAAGGAGTCCACCGCCTCAGACCCGGCTTCGCCTTCCGGAGAGCAAGTCTACTCGACCAATGAAGGCCCGGTGGTCATCACCACGCGCGGGAAGATGGTTTTCGTTGCCGAGAGCTTTCCACTCGACCTTGCCCGCAAGCTCACCGCGCTTACCCTCGACGCGCAGGGAACCGGCGAGATACATCTGGCTCAAGCCGCTCAGCCGGACGGAGGCCCGGTTCTCAAGCCTGAGAATCTTGCACCGCTGACCGGCAACCTGGTCCATTTCCTCTCCAACTGCGGCGTGATGAAAGCGCCGGTTAGAGCCGCGATGCAGGCGGGAAAGTAGATCGAGGTTCAATTACGAACCATGTGGTTCCACATCCTTGCGGACGAGATACTCATCGAGCAGTACGGCCACCAGCACAGCCGTAGGCACTGAGACCATGGCCCCAAGAACGCCTTCAAGCGCAGAGCCGATGATCAACGCCACAAGGATCGCCAGGCCCGGCAGGCCCACTCTGTTCTTCATGATGCGGGGTGTGAGGTAGGAGTTTTCAACCTGTAGATAGATCAAATAGAAGATAGCAATCCCCAGCACCCGGCCCCATGAGTCAATGGCCGCCACCAGCAGCGCCAGCGCGATGCAGATGGCCGCCCCCAGCACTGGAATGATGTTGAGGAATCCCGTCAGCACACCGAGCGCATAAGCATAGCGAACGTGAAGAGAGAGATAGACGATCGTGCTCGCAACTCCCAGGATGAGCATCAGGCTGCCTTGGCCTAGCAGCCATCCCCCCATGCGGATCTCAGCCCGCTGCAGGGTCGCATCGAGCCGTTCGCGCTGTTCAGGCGGGAAGAAGGAGAGAAACCAGCGATAGGCACGATCGCCTTCCAGAATGAAATAAATGGTTAGAATGAAGCCCATGACGACATCGAATAACTTGCCCGCCCAGTCGCTGATAGAGAACAGGAGATAAGTCGCTGCCTGGCTTACGAAACTTTGAAGCCGGGAACTGAGATCCGCGGTATCCAGGTGCTCAGCCAGTGGAACACTTTTGAGCTTTTCCAACAGCACAGGCAAGTGCGATGGCATCTCCTGGGCGAAACCCTGCATGTCTCTGATGACCGGTGGCAGCGCGAGGAACCCGAAGGCGGTGAGCGCGCCGGCCAAAACAAGCAGGAGAAAAAGAACAGCCGAACCCTTGAACGGTTGCCAACGGCGAATACGGAACTGAGCAGTGAATCGCACCATCGGGCTGAGCACGACCGCAAACAGCGCGCTGACATAGAGCATCACAAGCACATCGCGGATCAGCCATGCCAGGTAGCAGGCCAGCGCGAGTGCGAAGGCGAAGACGATGTCGCGACGAAGATTGCGGGGGCTGCCCGACGGCTCAGTCATGCGTGAGACTCCAGCAAAAGCAAAACCAGGGATAATGCAGCCTCACTAGCATGGTCAGAGGTCGCCGCTCCCTGTTGGTCGCGTCGACTTGAGTTGATTGGTTCCGGGATACATCTTCCCTGGTTTTGCTGCAGCCGGAGGTTGAATTGTCCGTCATCGCCTACTGGTCTCCACCCAGAATCGATCCTACAATTCCGCCCAGAAGACCGCCTCCAATCGCCGACGCCGGAGCCGACCGGTTCTCGCCGCGCGGCAGGTACTCTCCAATCTGGTGCGCGAGCCGCGAGATGGGCAGCGTCTGCAACCACACAGTCCCCGGCCCTTGCATCATGGCCAGAAAGATGCCGTCGCCGCCGAAGAGCGCATTCTTGATCCCCGGAACCGTGGTGATATTGAAGCCCACCGAGGACTGAAAGGCGCCCACATGGCCCGGATGCACGCGCAGAATCTCGCCCGGCGCCAGGTTTTTCACAATCAACTCACCTGAAAGCTCCAGCCACGCGGTTCCCTGCCCGCCGACCTTCTGCAATAGAAATCCGTCGCCGCCAAAGATGCCCGCGCCCAGCGACTGCTGGAAGCCCACGCCGATCGTCACCTGCGTCGTGGCGCAGAGAAAGCCATGCCGATGGACCATGAACTCGCTGCCGGGCCCCACCTCGACCGGCACAATATGGCCCGGCACCTTGGTGGCAAACGAGACCACGCCAGGGGCTCCGTAAGCCCGGTACTCGGTCATAAAGAGGCTGCCCCCGCCGGCCACCCGCTTGAGCACGCCAAAGAGGCCTCCGCCCCCGCCCATCTGCGTGTGGGTGGTCATCTGGATCGAAGCCGTCATCCAGGAGAGCTCGCCGCTCTCTGAAAAGACGCTTTCGTTCGGTTCAAGCTGCACATCGAGGACGGGCATGGTGGTGCCCTGGATTTGAGTCCGCATGGGGTAAAGCCTCCTGTCCGCAAACAGTTTACCTGCTCGGGGTCAACAACAGGCCGCGGTTACCCAGGTTTTAGTGAAGCCATCGATTCGATCCGGAAATGGCCGATAAGGAATCATCCTGTCCAGAAAGGGCCAAATTCCGGGTAAAGAGAATTCACAGTTGATTTCCCCTATCAATTACCGAAGGACCGGCTTGCCCTCGCGGAGACAGGTTGGGAGGCCCGTTCCGCATCTGGGATGGGTCCGATTGGGGTCCGGTCTTGCCATTCTTCTTCTGATCGTTGGGTTTAGCTTTGTTCAGCCGGCTCAGGCGACCGATTTGATCGTTTCGCGCACTATGCCGATGGAGCACCAGCGCGATCTGCTGATGACGTTTTTTTTGACCTCAATGCTCTTCCTGCTGCTCTGGGCAATTCTCAACTACATTCAGGATCGGCAGCCCGAAGTGGGCCTGTTCGCCATTCAGCAGGCTGTTTACACTCTCTTCGCCATCGCCGCGACCGGTTATCTGTCGCCCTTTTTCCCCACCGGCCCTCCGCAGTTGCTGGGCTGGGCAAGCGCCTTTCTTTACCTGGCCATCAACTTCACGACTCTGCTCTTCTGCCGAGAGTTGTTCAAGCTTTACGATCCGCCCCCATTTTTGATGCGCGGGCTCAACCTGCTCATGGGCACATTTCCCGTCCTGATTGTGGTGCTTGTCCTCGGCTACAACACCGCTGCAATCAACTCCAACGCCGCGCTCATCCAGATCACGTGGTTGGTGCTTGCGGTCAGCGCCATCGCCTTCCGTGAGGAAGGCACCCCGCGCCGCTGGATCATGCAGGCATTCTTCGTTGCTGTCTGCGTATGCCATGCGGCCTTTTGGATTGCCGGCCGAAGCGGCAGAATCGCCTCGACATTCAATCTCAGCGACCTGCAACTGCTGATCTTCGACGGCCTGGCCATCTCTGGAATCTTTGTCGTCATCTTGAAAGCGCGCGCTCTTCATGGCCAGCGAAAGGCTCAACAATCTTTCCTGGATCTGATGCGGGTACGGAAGAAGTTTGAGATGGAGCTGGAACTCAAGAAGCAAGCGGAGCTTGAGGCCCAAACGGATTTCCTGACCGGGCTTTTCAATCGCCGCCGCTTCGTTGAATCCGCGGAGAGTGAACTGGATCGTGCGATGCGGTTCCAAAGGCCCCTCTCGCTGCTGATGTTCGACATCGACCACTTCAAATCGATCAACGACACCTGGGGCCACGCGATGGGCGACGTTGTTCTGCAGCAGGTGGCGCATCTGCTCCACGATGCGCTTCGCAATGCGGACATCCTCGGCCGCACCGGCGGAGAGGAGTTTGCCGCCGTGCTTGTCGAAACGGAGGGGAATGCCGCCGCCAATGTTGCGCAAAGACTCTGCGCGACCGTGGCGGATGCCGTGATCGCTCCCCCAGAGGCCGGGCGCATCCCGGTTACGGTTTCGATCGGACTCACTCAGTTGAAGGGACGAAGCATCTCCTTCGACGAATTGCTGAATGAGGCGGATCAGGCGATGTACGCTGCCAAGCAAGCCGGGCGCAACCGGATTTCAGTCAGCAACATGGGGGCGGACCTGAACACCGCCGCGCGGAGCAATCCAGGTGACTCCGAAGCCGGCAAAGAGCAGCAATCCGTGCCACAAACCGGGCCAAGGACCGCTGCTCTTTAATCTGCCGCTCCCTGCTGTTCTACTCAATCAATTTCAAACTCGTCTCGGCCGTGGCCAGCGAACTACCTCCGACCCAGATCTTGTAGGTCGTCGGTTCGACGGTGCGCTTGATCTCGGTGTTATAGAAGTTCAGCTCGTCGAAGCCCAGCGGGAATTCGACGTGTTTCGACTCGCCGGGGGCCAGAGTGATGCGGCGAAATCCCTTCAGCTCGCGGACCGGCTGCTCCACGCTCGCCGCCGTGTTGCGAATATAAAGCTGAACGACTTCCGTTCCGGCGATGCTGCCGGTGTTCTTTACATCCACGCCCACTGTGACTGAGGGTTTATGCCCCAATGCCAGCACCTCGCGCACCGGAACCTCGGAGCGGCTGACGGTAGGTTGCGAATAACTGAAGCTCGTATAGCTCAATCCCCAGCCAAACGGAAAGAGCGCCGAGTTCTCCTCGTCCATGTAGCGCGACATGAACTTCTCGTCGGCGACACGGGGAAGGCGGCTCAGGTCGCCATGCGCCGGTCGGCCGGTCGGCATCTGCGCGTAGTAGAGAGGCTCCTGGCCAACGGCTCTTGGGAAGCTTACCGGCAGTTTGCCGGAGGGATTCACGTCGCCAAAGAGCACATCGGCCACGGCATGACCGGCTTCGACGCCAGGGCTCCAGGCTTCAACGATCGCAGGCACATGATTGGCAGCCCACTTCAGCTCCAGCGGCCGGGCGGCCAGCACCACCAGAATCACCGGCTTGCCGGTTGCCACGACGGCTTCGAGTAATTGTTCCTGAGCTCCGGTGAAGCCCAGCGTGGTGCGGCTGGAGGCCTCGCCCTCCATCCAGTTAGTCGACTCTCCAAGGGCCAGGATCACAACGTCGGCCTGCCTTGCTGTTTCGACCGCCTCGGCGATGGTTTTGGCGTCGTCGGGAATGGGAAGGTGTGCATCGGCGGCCGGCGGGCTATTGAAGTTGACCCGCTTGAGCACGTTCGCATCTTCGCCCGTGAGCAGATCGCAGCCCTCGGCATAGAGCAGACGCTCGCCGAGCCTCTCGGTCAGAGCGGTCTTCAGCGTCACCACGTATTTGGGGTCGCCTGTAACGGCCCAAGCTCCCAGCAGATCGCGCTGGTTGTCGGCCATGGGACCGATCAGAGCAACCTTCATTGCATTCGCAGTAAGAGGCAGCAGCATTCCCGTGCCTCCAACGGGGACCGGGTCGTTCTTGAGCAGCACGATGGTCTCATCGGCCACCTTGCGTGCCGCAGCGCGGCCTTCGGGCGTGGGCTCATAGGGTGCGCTCTCGGCAGTGTAGGGATGCTCGAAGAGGCCCAGCGCAAATTTGACTCGCAGAATGCGCCTCACTGCCTCGTCCACCACGCTCTCGGGAATCCGGCCCGCACGGACTTGGCTCTCGATGACGGTTCCGTAGAGGTTGCCCTCCATGTCCATATCCACGCCGGCTTCCAGAGCCTTGCGGGCCACTGTAGGGCCATCGCCGATGGAGTGGTTAATCAGTTCCTTCACTGCGCCCCAATCGGAGACGACAAAGCCGTCAAAGCCCCATTCCTTGCGCAGAATCTGGGTTTGGATAAAGGGGTTGGCAGTGGCCGGAATGCCGTTGATCGAGTTGAAGGAGCTCATCATGGTTGCCGCACCGGCCTCGACCGCAGCGCGATAAGGCTCCAGGTAGACCTGCCGCAGCGTGATCTCGCCCATGTCGACAGCGTTATAGTCGCGTCCGGCGATGGCCGCGCCGTAGGCGGCAAAGTGCTTCACGCTGACCGCGACCGAGTCGGGCCGGGAGAGATCGTTCTGCTGATAGCCCTTTACCCATGCTCGGGCCATGGCCGAACCCAGATAGGGGTCTTCGCCGTTCGACTCGACGATACGTCCCCAGCGCGGGTCGCGGGCAATGTCCACCATCGGCGAGAAGACCCACGGGACGCCATCCGCCCGGGCTTCCATCGCTCCATAATGCGCCACCGTCTCGGCCGCCGCCGGGTCCCAGCTTGCCGCCACCGCCAGGGGCACGGGGAAGGTCGTCCGGTGGCCGTGAATCACATCCTGGCCGAACAGAATTGGGATATGCAGCCGCGTCTTTTCGACGGCCAGGTGCTGATAGTGATTGGTCGCCTCGGCGCCTACCACGTTCAGAAAGGATCCAACCTGCCCCTTGGCCGCCAAATCGTCCCACTTGAGATTCGACGCGCCGGGCCCGGTCGCATACCCGGCCGAGAACTGCGCCAACTGCCCGATCTTCTCGTCGAGCGTCATTTGCTTCGACAGCGCCTCGACCCGCGCATTCAACTCAGGAGAAGCCAGTTGAGCGTTCGGAACCGGCGCAGTCTGGGCCGCGACAGGAAGCGCTGGGAGGCTTGTCAGCAAGAAAAGTGACAACAGGAAGCGATCAGGGCGAATCGAGCAAGTTTTCATGACTCGGTCATGATAAACGGTTTGACGTGGGGTCATCAGGGACCTGGGACACGACTGGCTTTACCGCCCTTCTGCGTGCCGCCGCATTTTCGACGGAAAGCTTTACGCGGCTGTAACTTCGTGGTTCTTCTTGCGTTTTCATGAGAGACCTCTCGCAGGAACCCAACGAAATGCTCTACTCTTGCCAGTGGGGAGTATGGTCCTGAATCTTCGATCCTTCCGGAATGCCCTCTGGCTGGCTCTTGAGCACGACGTGCTCAATACGGCCAAGGCTGCCGCGTATTCGGGAATGCTGGCGCTCTTCCCGGCGCTGGTTGTTCTCACCGCGCTGCTGGCCCAGGTGCCGCAGGGAACTTCGCTGGTGGGCGAGATTCGCTCCTCTTTCGAGCAGATTCTGCCCGCCGACTCGATCTCTTTGCTGCAATCCGCAATGCAAACCCGGCGGCTCCACTCCGCCCCGTTGATCTTCTCCGCCGCCAGCCTTTCGGTCTTTGCCGGCCTGGGCCTGATGCTTTCGCTGATGGATGGTTTCCGCCGGGCCTACCGGCAGCCGCGCGACAATTGGGGATTCTGGCAGCGCCGGCTCAGAGCCTTGCTGCTTGTACCCATCGTGCTGGTTCCTCTGTCGCTGGCCACCCTGGTGCTGGTCTTCGGCCACCAGATCGAGACGTGGATGATCGACAATGCCGACCACGAGATGAGGCACTTCGTTCTCTTCGTCTGGCGAATGGCGCGCTGGGCGGTGGCGCTGGTCACCGGCGTCAGCGTCCTCGGAGCCCTCTACCACTTCGGCACCCGGCACAAGGAGCACTGGGCCTGGGTTGCTCCCGGCGCCGTGGCCGCAACGCTGGTCTGGTTCCCAGCCACCCTGCTCTTCGGCTGGTACGTCACGCGGATCGCCGACTACTCGATGTTCTACGGCTCCTTTGGCGCCGGCATCGCCACGCTGGTCTGGCTCTACATCACCTCATTCAGCGCGCTGCTGGGCGCGGAATTGAATGGTGTGCTCTTTCGGGAACGCCAGGAGCAAGCTTGCGCTTCCGATCCGGTCTGCTCCAGTCTGTGACAGTTTTCACAGACCATTGCGCCTTGCCTCCCGCATAATGAATGAAAGGGTGCTGCGGCCCCAACTACCCCAAAAAGTGCAGTGAGCCGTTCGAGAATCTGGCCTCCCCGCCTACCAAAATCCTTCCTCTGGAGCAGCCCATGACCTTCGCACCATTGACTTTAAGCGATTCCGCAACCCCACGCCGCGCCAAAATTGTTGCGACGCTTGGCCCGGCCTCCAACACCGAGCCTGTGATCCGAAACCTGGTGCGAGCGGGCATGGACGTGGTTCGCCTGAACTTCTCCCATGGCTCCTACGAGCGAAAACTGACGGTCATGCAGCTCGTTCGCAAGATCAGCCGCGAGGAGCGCAAGCCGATTTGCATGCTCGGCGATCTGCAAGGGCCAAAGATTCGCACCGCTGAACTGAAAGATCACCAGCCCGTGCTGCTCAAGGAAGGCGGTCGGCTGATCATCACTCCGCGCGAAGTCCCAGGCACGGCCGAGTTGGTCGGCACCACCTTCAAGACCCTGGCCGAAAACGTCGAGCAAGGGTCGCGCATTCTGCTATCAGATGGCTTGATTGAGCTCCGCGTCCACCAGGTGGTCGGCGGCGATGTGATCTGCGAAATCGTCAACGGCGGCATGCTGGGCGAGAGCAAAGGCATCAACCTTCCGGGCATTCCGGTGCGCGTCCCTTCGCTGACCGAAAAAGACTCCGAGGACCTTGAGTTCGCGCTCAAAAACGGCGTCGATGCCATCGCCGTCTCCTTTGTCCGCACCGCCGAAGACGTCCGCCTGGTCCGCAACCGCGTAGCGGCCCTGGGCCACGAAACCTGGATCATCGCCAAACTGGAAAAGCCCCAGGCCATCGAAGATCTTGACGCCATCCTCAACGCATCGGACGCCATCATGGTGGCTCGCGGTGACCTGGGCGTCGAACTGCCCCCCGAGCAGGTTCCCGCCATTCAGAAGCACATCATCCGCCGCGCCTCCGAGTTCCGCAAGCCGGTCATCACCGCGACCCAGATGCTGGAGTCGATGATCGAGAATCCCCGCCCCACCCGCGCCGAGGTCTCAGACGTGGCCAATGCGGTCTACGACGGTACCGATGCTGTGATGTTGTCAGGCGAGTCAGCCATCGGCAAGTATCCGGTCGAGACCGTCGCCATGATGGCGCGCATCGTGGTCGATGCCGAGCGCCACATCAAGGAACTGAGCCCCGATCTCCGGCAGCATTTGAAAAGCCATCTGTCGATCGCCGAAACCATCTGCGAGGCCACGGCGCACGCCGCCAACGATCTTGACCTGCGCGCCATCGCCGTCTTCACCGAGTCGGGAAAGACCGCCCGTCAGCTCTCGAAGTACCACCCCACCTCGCCCATCTTCGCCCTCAGCCCCTCCGAGATCACTGTCAACCGTCTCAATTTGCTGTGGGGCACCACTCCCATTCTCTGCCCCAAGATCAATACCACCGAGGCGCTGGTCGAATGCGCCGAGCAGTTGCTCGATCAGGGCGGCTACGTCAAACCCCGCGAGGTCATCGCCATCGTCGCAGGCACGCGCACAAAATCCGGCTCAACCAACTTCCTGCGGCTGCACGCGATGGGCGAAAACAATCTTAGCGGAGCCGGCTTCTTTGCTCCCCGTCAGCAGTCGGCGGTCGCAGAGCCAGCCATCCAAGAGCAAGCAGTCGCAGAGCCTGTCGTCCAAGCACCTGAAACGCCGGAGTTTGTTGAAACCCCTCCCGCGATCCCAGCCCAACCTGCGGCAAAAGCAGCCCGGAAAGCTCGCGGGAAGAGCAAATAGGCTCTATCAACTCTCAGCTTTTTTGCTTGAATGAAGCATGATGCGGCGTTCTTAGCAGCCGAATCGAGTAGCCGAGCGGCGGTCTTCCAGAATCAGTTGGATGGCTGCGCCCACGCTCTCGCGGCACTCTTCCAAAGTGTGCCCCTGTCCGTTGGCGCCTCGAATCTCAAGAGACCTGCCGACAAACCATTCGCCGTCGCGCTCGATGACCCCAGTGAATTCATTCCGCATTGGGAGAGTATAGCGCGGTCATTGGTGGATTCCCAGGTCCGAAAGTTCGGACTTGCGGCCCCCGTTCTTGTGGTGGAATTTGCATATCCTGAGCTAGGCCACCCACCGGCCTTATATATCAATCGCAGCTGTGATAAACCGAGACTACTGAACATGACCGGCAGAGAAGGAATACGGTCTGTACACCGGAGTTGTCTACAAAGCTCTCGCTGGCGCTCTGAGCATCTCCATTTCCACGAGTGTTGTCAGCGATTACGGCGAAGGTGGGCATATCTGTTCCACATTGCGGGCAGATATCGGATTGCGGATTGTAAATCATTGGATCTCCTCCCACCTGATGCCGGGGAGAATCGAGTTCGGGAGGTAATTCATCTTCCGCCCCTTCAGAACGCACCCGCAATATCTGCTGTTCATCTTCGGACTGAGGCTCCAAGCAGAAACTCGTCGAAGTAAATTCGCCGGTGTATCCGTCGTATGGCCCATCCGCTCCAAAGGCGTCCTCATATTTGTCTAAAAATGTGAGGATTCGAACCGATCCATCCGGCTCGATGGCATATCGGAACTCGCCGTACGGAATGGCGCATGTCCAGCAATACAAGAGCGGCAGCAACGGAATCTGCGCAGGATCTAGCTTTACCGCAGGGTCAGCCGCCGAGAATAAAGCCGATTTCAGCAGTGGCCTCTTGCAGTTTGGACAGACAGCTCCCGGGATTGCATTGGGACCGCAAAGTTCGTGGAGATGTGCAGCGGAAGGTGGCGTGAAGTTTAGCCAATAACCCGTTTCTGGAATACCCTCGGATTGCTTGTTGAATTCCATGAACTCTACCTCGCAGCCCATTATAAGACTGCGAGGCGGAAGGTTGATCGAAGAAAAGTCATTTCGCCGCCAACTGCCGCAGAACATATTGCAAGATGCCGCCATGCTCGAAGTACTCGATCTCCTGCGGCGTGTCGATGCGAACTTTGGCGGTGAATTGTTTCACAGTTCCGTCAGCCGCCGAAGCCACTACCGGCAGCGTCTTGCCCGAGGCAAAGCGGCTAGCAAGGAGCTGGGAAAGCCCGGCAAAGTCATAGACCTCTTCGCCAGTCAGTCCGAGTGATTCAGCATTCTGGCCGTCAGCGAACTGCAAGGGCAGTATGCCCATCCCGACAAGGTTCGACCGGTGAATGCGCTCGAAGCTCTCGGCAATGACAGCACGCACACCAAGCAGCTTCGGCCCCTTGGCAGCCCAGTCGCGCGAGCTTCCCGATCCATACTCCTTGCCGGCCAAAATAATCAGCGGCACGCCGCGCTCGGCGTATTTCACGCTGGCGTCGAAGATGGACATCGACTCACCTTCGGGAAGAAGTCGCGTGACGCCGCCCTCGGTGCCCGGAGCCAGCTTGTTCCGCAGCCGCACATTGGCGAAGGTCCCGCGGACCATGACTTCATGATTCCCGCGACGCGATCCATAGCTATTAAAATCAGCGGGCTTGACGCCATGATCGGCGAGATACTTGCCTGCCGGTCCATTGGCTTTGATGTTACCCGCCGGCGAGATATGGTCGGTAGTTACTGAGTCACCTAACACAGCTAAGACTCGCGCCCCAAGTATGTCAGTAACTGGAGCGGGCGTCGGAGTTATCCCGTCGAAGTACGGAGCTTTGCGGATGTAAGTCGAATCGGGTTCCCATTGGTAGACATCGCCAGTAGGGAATTTGAGGCCTTGCCAGTTGGCGTCGCCGAAGTTGACCGTCGAATACTCCTTACGGAAGCTCTCGCTCGATAGTCCCTTTTCAATCGCCTCGGCCACCTCGGCTTGCGTGGGCCAGATGTCTCGGAGATATACAGGCTGTCCAGCCTGGTCCGCGCCCAACGAATCCGTTTCGAAGTTATGGCCGATCCGCCCGGCCAACGCGTAAGCCACCACCAGCGGCGGGCTCATTAAATAATTTGCCCGTACGTCCACGTTCACGCGGCCCTCGAAGTTGCGGTTGCCGCTCAAGACGCTGACTGCAACCAGGCCGTGCTCGTCGATGCTCTTGGAGACATCGGCGGGCAGCGGCCCTGAGTTACCAATGCAGGTGGTGCAGCCGTAGCCCACTACGTTGAAGCGCAGCTTCTCAAGGTAAGGCAGCAGGCCCGCCTTGGTGTAATAGTCGGTGACCACGCGCGAGCCCGGCGCCAAGGAGGTCTTCACCCACGGCGGGACAGAGAGCCCTCTTTCGACGGCCTTCTTGGCCAGGATTCCCGCCGCCACCATGACGGATGGATTCGATGTGTTGGTGCAACTGGTGATGGCCGCAATCACCACCGAGCCGTGATCGAGATACTGATCCGGATCGACGTTAAAGCGCTCTTTGACTGTTGTCGTCAGGTGGACTGATGGCTTCTCAGCAACGGCGCTATCAGTCACAGTGCTCCGCTGCCATGCCGCCGCGGTCCGCGTCCCAAGCGGCTTGGCCGTTGGCGAAAGCAGATTGGGCAACTGTTGCGCAAAGCTGGCTGCGGCGTCCTTGAGCAGTACCCGATCCTGCGGACGCTTGGGTCCAGCGACACTAGGCTCGACGGTGGCCAGATCCAACTCCAGCGACTGCGTGTACTCGGCCTCTGGCGTGTTGCTGGTATGGAACAACCCTTGCGCCTTGTAATAGGCCTCGACCAGCGCAATCTGCTCTTCGCTGCGGCCGGTGAGGCGCAGGTAGCGCAGCGTCTCGGCGTCGACGGGGAAGATGCCGCACGTCGCGCCGTACTCGGGAGCCATGTTGCTAATGGTGGCGCGGTCGGCCAGCGCCAGCTCCGCCACGCCCGGCCCAAAGAACTCGACGAACTTGCCCACCACGCCCAGCTTGCGCAGGGCCTGAGTCACGGTCAGTACCAGGTCAGTGGCCGTCGCGCCCTCGCGCAGTTTGCCCGTCAGCTTGAAGCCGACGACCTGCGGAATCAGCATGGATACAGGCTGGCCCAGCATGGCCGCTTCGGCCTCGATGCCTCCCACGCCCCAACCCAGTACGCCCAGGCCATTGATCATCGTCGTATGCGAGTCGGTGCCCACCAGAGTATCGGGATAAGCAAACAACTCACCGTCAATCTCCGTCGTGAACACAACTCGCGCCAGGTATTCGAGATTCACCTGGTGGCAGATGCCCATGCCCGGCGGCACGGCACTGAAATTGCGAAACGCCGTTTGGCCCCACTTGAGAAATGCGTACCGCTCGCGGTTTCTCTGGAACTCCAACAGGGTATTGGCGGCAAGGGCGCCAACGGCGCCGAACTCGTCCACCTGAACGGAATGATCGATGACCAGTTCGGCCGGAGCCAGCGGATTGACTCGCTCTGGATCGCCGCCCAGCGTCCGGATGGCATCGCGCATCGCAGCCAGATCGACCACTGCAGGCACGCCGGTAAAGTCCTGCATCAGCACGCGGGCCGGCATATAGGCGATCTCGCGGCTCGGTTCGGCCTTCGCATCCCATTTGGCCAGAAATTCAATGTCGCTGGCCGTTACATTCACGCCATCCTCGCGGCGCAAGAGGTTTTCGAGCAAAATCTTCAGGCTGAAGGGAAGCCGGCTCAGGTTGAAGCCGCGCGCGGTAAGCGCCGTAAGACTGAAGATTGTGTAGCTGCGGTTGCCGGAGGTGAGCGTATCCCGGCTGGCAAAGCTGTTCATCATGGGAGGGCCTATGGCCTTTCTATCCGCACCGGCGGATGCACTGAGAAAGATCGATTGGGAGAATGCAACGCGTTTGGCTCTCGCCGCTCGAATTCGGGAGCCGCAAAAAAACCACGCATCGTCGGGAATAGAAGCCTCAGCGGGAAGGGCGTCGTCCACGGTCGGGCCGTCTGCGGCGAAAGCGCTTGAGCGGGGGCGTCTGCTTTACCGGGATGGCTCTGGGACGGCTCATTGGATACGTCTAGATTCTAGCGCGAATCGGATAAGAAAGTGAATCGGCAGGCGTTTCAAAACTCGGAAAGGATCGAGGCCTGCGCGACGCCGGAGATGCGGAACCGTTATCCGAAAAAACTCGAATTGAGAAAAATATTTGCGGGCGCGCGCAACTTCCCATGAATGGCCGTGTTCTCTCCGTACAGGGCGGCAGAGACGACAATTGCTGCTCGGCAGTTGAGCCAGTTTGTATTCATGGCGCTTAGATTCATCTCTCACATTGAACCCTCCAAAACACGAACCAACTGAGAATGAGAGGCATCTGATATGGACTCCAGGACGCAGGGCAAGTGTTTGCCCATCGCATTGATTTCGCTCGCAGCCACCGCGCTGCTGGTGGCAGGCTGTAACAGCGGATCGACCACGACAATCCACCCACTCCCGGCCACAACAGGGTCGTCTTTTGTTGTGGGCACCGACGCACCCATGGCGAGCGTGGTCTCGTTTTCGGTGCCGATCACAAATCTCTGCGGAGTCACCACCGACTCCACAACCGGCCTCTCAGAATGCGTACCTTTGATCAGCGGTACGCCGACGGTCGATTTTGCCCGCTTTAACGGACTTCAAACTCTGCTGGACATGAACGACATCCAGGCAGGCACCTATACCCAGATTCAGATCACTCTGGGCGCGGCAACCCTTGGCTATCTGGACATGACGCAGACTCCGCCTGCCATCCAGACCGAGGCGGCAGCCTACGACTCCTCCTGCACGTCAACAACTTCATGCACCTATATGGCCACTTTGGCCACACCGCTGGTGGTCGCCGCATCGAGCGCACCGGTTGGTCTGCGCGTGGACTTCGATCTGCATAAGTCGATCGGCGTCGACGGGAGCGGCAATATCACCGGCACCGTCACGCCGACATTCGACGTGAAGACGGTGGGGCCGAGCGATTCCGGCGCATATATCGACACCTTCATTGCTTCCGTAGTCAGCGTGAACGTGGCAGGGCAGTCCTTCGTTGTACAAGGTCCGCACGGCCGCCAGTTCACCATTAATGTCAGCGGCACGACGCAGTGGGAGAACGGCGAGAGTATCAGTTCGCTGGTTGCAGGAAGCAGCATCGTCGAACTCTCTGGCATGCTCGACCGAGCCGATGCCACGCTCGACGCCGACGATGTGGCGATTCTCTCTCAGGATGGCTTCTACGCGGGCGGCCAGGTGACCTATGTTACACCGCCGACAACGGGAACAGCGGCGCCCAGCTTCGACCTGTATGTGCGCGGCCTGCTGCCCACCACCACCGGGCTTACGCTGGGCGATATTGCGACGGTCGACCTAGGCAACAACCCGAGGTTCTTTATCCGCTGGATGCACAATCCGCTGACCGAGTTGCTGTTTAATTCGAGTTCGCTGATGCCGGGCCAGCATGTTTCGGTGGGCGGACCGGCAAGCGGCGCGGCCAGTGCCAGCGACGTGACGGTGAAACGGGTCGTGCTGCGGGATTGGGGCTTCAACGGCACGGTCACCGCGACCAGCACGGCTGTTTCAGCTATCGGTGTCAATGGCGCCTTCCAGATGAAGATCAACGGCTTTGCCGGTGTGCTGGTGCCGCAGACTGTGACGGTCTATATCCTGCCCGACTCCTCATGGCGGAACGGCCTGAGTAGTATGAGCGATCTGACAGTGGGCCAAGATCTTCGCGTCGTCGGCCTGCTGCTGAATATCAACGGTCACCCCGTACTCGTGGGACACTACGTGGACAAGCTCGATTGATGCGGGCAATTTAACCCAACCAATGCGCCGGAGCAGGAATCCACAGGCTCCGGCGCATTTTTGTTCCTTTACGCTGCTGGGCAACTTGGCGAGCGCCCTGGATAATCTCTTCATGCGCCTCTTTGTTGGGATTCCGTTGGCAGACGCAGTGATCGCCGAACTTTCGGCGATCTCGGCGCGGCTTCGATCCGGCGGGAACGGGCTTCGCTGGACGGCGTCCGGATCGTGGCACATCACGCTCGAATTCCTGGGCGATACCAGCCGCGAACAGTACGAATGCATCGTGGCGCAGTTGCACAAGCTGCACCTGCGGTCCGTTCCGATACGGCTTGAGGAACTGGGCTGCTTCGATCGCGCCGGGGTTTTCTTTGCCGACGTCAAGGTCTCGCATGAACTGCTTTTGCTTCAGCGGCGCGTTATTGCGGCGACGGCAGATTGCGGGTTCGTCTATGAGGCTCGTCCCTACCAGCCTCACATCACTCTGGCGCACAGCAAAGACCAGCGGCAAAGGCTGAGTAAGCTGAAGGACAGGATCGGCAGTCAGCCAAAGTTCTCGAGCTTTGTCACCGGGGATTTCCTCTTGTATGAAAGCTTCCTCGGGCCTTCCGGCTCCCGCTACGAGATCCGCCAGCACTTTCGCTTGGATGGGCGTTAGAGGGAGTCTAATACTACCGTTGAACATTGGGAATCCGGAGGGAGCAGGGGCCTTCAGACCCCTGAAAATGACGCGAAAAAGAAGGGCCTTTAGGTCCGGATATTCGCAGTTTTTCCATGATTTATGTGATCTGCAAATGTAGTATGAAGCAAAGTTGAAGGCTCATTCAGTAGCTGGCAGCAGCCCCCTCCGGCACGGTTTTCTGCCATCGGCGACCTTGAATCTTAGCCTGTAACTAGAACAGTTTCCTCCGCCTGATCCAATCGCATTGAAGCCTCTGCAACGGCCCATCCGGCGATGAGCAAACTAGGCGCCACCAAGGGCGCGGCATCGCCGAGGCTGCCGAGCGTAGTCAAACGAATTTCCTGGCCCGGCTGCGCAGCGCGCGATACAAGTGCACAGGGAAAGTCAGAAGGAATACCCTCGTCGAGCCACTGTTGCGCTAGTTGCCGCAGATCGCGACCCGGCATGTAGACCACGCGGGTCGCGTCTTCAATTCCGGGTAGCACCATTCGAGATGTCTGACCGTCCGGTTGTGACTGTGCACGATGGAGGGTCGAGAAGATCACATTCGACGCGCTGTTGCGGCTGGTAAGCGAGCATCCGATTGCAGCGGCCGCAGCGAAGGCGGCGGTGATGCCTGGGACGACCTCAAAAGGCACGCCTGCTTCTCTGAGAGCAGCCAACTCCTCGGCGGCCCGGCTGAAGATGAGCGGATCACCGCTCTTGAGGCGAATCACGTTGCGCCGCGAACGGGCACGCTCCACCATCAGCCGGTTGATCTGTTCTTGTGTAATGCTTTTTGTGCCGCAGCGTTTGCCCACGTTGACGACCTCGGCGGCGGGTTGCGCCAGTTCGAGAATCGCCCGTGGCACCAGGTCGTCGTGAAGGATGACGTCAGCAGACTGAATCAATCGCAACGCCTTGACCGTGAGCAGGTCGGGATCGCCGGGGCCGGCACCAACCAGATAGACCTTTCCCTTCACGTCGTCCGCCCGTTGTTCGAGCGGCGCAAAAGCCATCTGGCGTGAGGGGCAACTCGCGGCCCCACACACCGGACGCTGCGCAAGTTGATGCAGCAGCAGCCTGCGCGCCTCGCTGCGGGGATGGGTTGCGAGAACTTCGCGGCGCAACTGGCCCAGATCCTCAAGCCACGGGCCGAGGTCATCAGGCAGTTGCTCGTCGATCTCTCGGCGCAACTGCTGCGCGACGGCGGGACTCTCGCCTGCGGTCGAAATGGCGATCTGCAATCCGCCCCGGCTCACTACTGAACCAAAATAAAAGTCGCAATTCGGCGGATCATCCACGCTATTCGCCAGAATGCCGCGTTCGACGGCTTGGTTGTAAACCTGGGCGTTGACTTCGGCGGAATCGGTGGCGGCGATGACCAGGTAGTTGCCATCGAGATCGGCGATCTCAAAAGGACGCTGAATCCATTCGAGACGGCCCTCGGTTGCGAGCCGCCGAATCTGAGGCTCCGCATCGGGCGCAACAACCCGCAGCCGCAACCCAGTCTTGAGCAGGCTGGCGATTTTTTCCAATGCAACAGAACCTGCGCCAACCACCAGGCCGCTTCGACCGTCGAGTTTGAGAAAGACTGGCAACAGGCTCATCGCTTGATCCTCAGTCCGCCACGCCGTGCGGCACAGGGCTGGTGGGCAGGTCGCGCTCGACGGGCGCCAGAATCTCACCCGCCAGATCGGCGCGCAATTCGTCATTCGAGTGTCGTCCAAACCACGCACGCAGGTTTTCTTCAGGTTGCCGGTCGGCGAGATAGTGGCGCAGGAGCCGCTCGATCGCCTCTGGCACCAGCGGCGCGGGGCAGCGATAGCCTACCGGGCGCGCGATGGCGGCATGTTGGCCGACTGCTCCGCCGAGGCAGAAATAGAAGGCGTCGGTCAGTTTGCCCTCGTGCTTGATCTTCTTGCCCTCGATACCGATGTCGGCGATCCAATGCTGGCCGCAGCTATTGGGGCAGCCGGTGACGTGCAGACGAAGCTGCTGGTCGAATTCAGGTAGACGCTCTTCGAGCTCATCCACCACCCAGCGCGTGAATCCCTTCGTCTCAGTGATAGCCAGCTTGCAGAACTCGGTACCCGTGCAGGCGACGGCGCCGCGCCAGAAGGACGAGCCTTCCACGTGAAGCCCGAGCTTGTTCAGCTCCTGCGCCAGTTCCGCCGCTTTCTTGTTGGGAACGTCGATGAAGAGCAGGTTCTGCGAGACGGTGGTGCGCAGTGCCCCGCTGCCAAAGCGCTCAGATAATTCGGCTGCCGCTTCCAGTTGCTCGCCACTCAGCCGGCCGCGCAGCACCGATGCGCCCACATAGCTCAAACCCGGCGTGCGCTGCGGATGAATGCCCGTGTGGTCGCGAAAGATGTCTTCGGGAACGATCTCGGGCACTGCGGGCAGGAGCGCAAAGTCGAGCCGCGATTGCAGTTCGGCGAGAAAACTCTCGGCAGTCCAGCCTTCCTTGAGGAAGAGATATTTGAGGCGGGCCTCGTTGCGGTTTTCGCGTAGCCGCTGCTGCTCTCGGAAGATCTCAGCCACAGCTCGCACCACGCGCACCGCCTGATCGGGAAGGACGAAGGCATCGAGGCGAACGGCAAGGTGCGGTTCCTTCGAGAGGCCGCCGCCGACGCGCAGCGAGTAGCCGATCTGGCCGTTGTGTTCAGTCGCGGTGAGGCCGACATCGTTGATCTCAGGGTGCGAGCACCATGAGGGACAGCCGGTGACTGAGACTTTGAATTTGCGCGGCAGGTTATAAAACTCCGGGTTTCCCTTGAGCAGTGCGGTGATCTCGTCGGCAAGCGGAGAGGCATCGACCAGCTCATCGGCAGCAACGCCGGCCAGCGGGCAGCCCGTCACATTGCGCGTCACATCGCCGCAGGCGCCTTTGGGTGAGAGCCCGGCTGCGTCAAGCGCTTCCACAACTTCGGGGAGCGATTCGATGGTAAGCCAATGAAGCTGGATGGCCTGGCGAACGGTGATATCGGCGAGATTGCGGGCATACTTTCTTGTCAGCCCGCCGATGAGGCGAAGTTGGCTAGCGGAGACGATGCCGTTGGGAATGCCGATGCGCATCATGAAGTAGTCCGATGCCAGGCCCTCGCCGCCCTTGCCGCCGGTCGCTCCCACTCCGTCGCCCTGCGTATAGACGCCCCACCACTTGAAGTAGAAGTTGGCCCACTCGGGCAGCACGCTGGCGCGGCCTTCACGGGCAAAGGCCCGCACTTCATCGAAGGCCAGCCAGGGATTCTTTTCTCGCTTCAGACGCTCACCCTTCTGGGCCTTGGTCTCTTTCTCTGGCACTGCTTGAGTCATATTTCCTCTTGGCAAACAGAAAACCCGCGACAGCTACGGCTGCATCGCGGGCATTGGGGAACCGTGGATTTCGATCGAAACTTTAGACCCAGGTCACCTCTGCGCGCGAAGCGATGAACAGCGGCGACAACAGAGTTGACTTTGCATATAGGAATAGTAGGGGCGGGGCCAAGCGAAAGTCAAGTGTTGCCAAGCGGCGGTGTCCGCAAGAACATTCAGGGCGGGTCGGCTTCCGGGTTGGCGGCCAACCAGCCGCAACGTCAACCCTAGATACTGCGGCGTTTCAGGGGGGTGATCCCGAAGATCGCGTGCAAATGGCCCTTGATGAGTGATTTGGGCTGTTATCGCCATTTGACGGCCTAATGTCCGGATAGCCGGTGACACAACCGCGACCCACTGTCCATAGCCGGTAATGCTTCTGGGAGAATGCACTTATTCCTCTTGATCCAGTAATTGAGCGCCCGATAGCAAGATCTCCCCCTCATTGCTGCAGGGAAAGAATTGAGTGATACATGAAAACCGAAAGTCCATTAGCTTGGCCCGTTCTGGCTTTGACTCCCCCAGCAGAAACTTGACATCGAGGCCGTATGGACCTTTCTCTCGACGGGCGATACGAAAAGGGTGAGAAAGAGCGGCAAGTCGTTGTTCATATTCGCGGAATTGAATAACCTCGCTGGATGAAACGGCCAGACTCGGAACGTAAGCGCCCCCTCGCAAATACCAGTCACGCATAGGGAGGTCGACCTCCTCCGAGTAGGATTTCGACGTAACGACGTCATGTTCTGAACTAACTCCAGCGCCCACGGCCGAATATCGCAATCCCACAAAATCAATGATTCTGGGTAGCCAGTTGTGACCTCCGTCTTCAGGGTTCCCTCGGAAGATCTGAGGCAATCGTGAACGAAGAGTCACATAGAAATAACATGTGGAATCATCGCCACCATGACAGCCTTCTACGACTGTTCCCCATTTTCTCCATCTTGCCAAGTTGGACTGCGCCTCTGCCAAAGTGCTGTGGCCAACCTGGATGGACATCAGGTCCTCCAGCAATCGTTGCGCTTCCCATCGAAGAAGCCATTGCGACGCTTCGGCCAAAACCCAAGCAATGCAGAGCAAGCACATCAATGTGGCGACAACTCGGCGCAACCAACGAGAGGCTCTCTTCATACGCGTGCGAACTTCCAGCTTCTGAATCAATGAGCAATTGTCTCATCTCAGCCGGTTTAACCATTCCAACAGAACATTTCGAGAGGTTTGTCGCCTACTCGGCAGTTACATTTTAATAAACATCCACCGTGAATCGGGCTCGAAATGGGCCACATGGCTTCTGGAATGTTGCAAAATCACCGAGTCACTCACTGACGCCGATTACTCCCCGTAAGTCGGCTTCCCTTTGCTTTCCGCGCTTCTAGTGCTGTGAGCGGTTGTCCGTCAATCCGGAGACTGACCCGCCGCTCCAAAAATTGGCCTGTTGACAAGAAATCGACTTTCGGTTAGGTTGAAAAAACAGAGTTTCTTCTGAGATGAAAACTGTCTACATCAAAATCGCGTGTTGTTGCTGTTGCCGCTAGCTCCCGCTGGCCCATCCGCGATTTTTGCCTTTCCAAGAAAAACACATCCATTGATTTTTCGAGTACAGGATGCCCGTGTCTACTCCTTTCTCCGCGCGATTGTTTGACGACTCCGGCCGCTCAATGAGCAGGCCGCGCACAGCGCCCTGCTGTTGCTGTTGCCGCTGATCCCGCGACATTCTTCCTCTAGCGTCGTGACCACATGATTTGGTAATGAATCATGGACAAGCGCGGGCGAGGACGCCCGCACGACAGCCGGTCAGGAGACCGGCGCTACATTCATGTGATTACGTAATCACGCGGTCATGGTACTAGTGAGGCATTGATCGCAAACAATCTTTCGGTAGTCCAGTCATGCGTTTTCCCAAATTCAAAGGAGAATTGAAAGTGCAAAACCTCTATGCTGTTGTCTCTGCTTCGCTTCGCCGTTTGCCGCTATCTAGTTCTGCTGTGCTTTTTCTGTTTGTTATAGTGGCCGGCTCGCCGCTGGCCGCGCAGGACGACATCACCACGCAAAACGCGACCTCCGCGTACAATGGCGCATACCTCACCGGGCCGGAGGCGAACCCGTTGAGCTTCCTGAACGGCGCGGCCTGGCGGACTACCGGCAACCCGGCTCCCTATGACTTTCACGACTTTGCCCCGGCGACCTATGTTGACCAAAAGCTGCCCAAGTGGATCGATCTACAGGCCGAGGAACGGTTCCGCTACGAGGGGTACAGCAATTCGAGCTTCAAGGCGAAGGTCGATGACTCCTACCTGCTGAACCGATTCCGGTTCCAGGTGGACGTGCGTACGCCCAGTTGGCTGCGCGTTACGGCGCAGGTGCAGGACGCCCGCGCGGGCTTCCAGAACCCGCCGATCGGCCCGCCAAACACGGTTCGCTGGGATCTGAAGAAGGCTTACGTCGAGATCGGCGCGCCCGACAAGCACTGGTTCAACCTGCGCGTGGGCCGGCAGCTTATCAACTACAACAACACCATCATCGCCAACTCCGAGTGGCGCAACCAGGCCCGTTCCTACGATGCGGCAGTGTTGAACCTGAACGCGAAGCGCGAGCACTTGGGGCTGTTCGCCGCCTCGGCTATCGTGCCGCAGGCCAATGGTGTGACCCCGCACCAGGAAGGCAACAACATCTACGGAGCCTACGGCCGCATCGATGATTTTCTCGGTTCCCACTCGAACCTGAAGAATTCGAGTCTGGAGCCGTTCTTCCTGTGGCGCGTACAGCCAAAAGAGGTCGTCGAACCGGCCGTCGCCAAGACCACCGCCAAGGAAAACGAGAAGGCTTTTGGTGTGCGCTTCAAGGCGCAAGCCCACATGGCGCTCGATTACGGGGGCGAGGTGATCCTCGAAACCGGCAAGGTAGGAGCGCAATCGATTCGAGCCGCGGCAGTGCAGGCAGGCGCGGCATACCAGTTCCTCAATGCAGCGGCCAAGCCGCGCGTCTTTACGCAATACGACTACGCCACGGGCAATAGCAATCCGGCGCACAACGCAACCCACACCACCTTCGATACGATCTACCCGACAGCCCACGACCGGCTTGGCATCACCGACCTGTTCGGCTGGCAGAATATTGAGTCGGTGCGCGCGGGAGCCACCGTTGAGCCTCACCGGCGACTCAGCTTGACGGTGCAGGGGTTGGACGATTGGGCGGCTGACGCGCTGGACTCGATCTACAACACCTCGGGCAGCGCGATCGTGACCAACAAGACCGACCACGGCCGACATCTGGGCGCTGAAATCGATGGCTACTCCTGGTACGAAATCAATAAGCACTTCAACCTGGGCGGCGGCATCGGCTACTTCGGCGCGGGGGAGTTCCTGACGAATGTGACAACCAGCCACTCGTACACGTACTACTATTTTGCGCTGAACTTCAAAGACAACGGAAAGAAGTAGCCGGCGCTGCACTGGAACTCCGGGACGAGGCTGGTGCCTGCATTCTCAGGTTCAAATTCCGCCCGGAGCTCCAACATTTCTGAATCGAATTGCGTCTCAGTTCCATCTTCCAAAGGAGCCATTTCGGATTGCTTTTGTCCAGAACAGTTGATAGCATGAAAGAGCACATGGTTCGCGCCTCTCAAAAACGCTCCTGTTGTTGCCTGTCGAAGGTCTTCGACGGGTGTTTTCGCTAGTCTCTGATTCCCATTTGCCATTCATCAGAAGACGCACCCGAGCTGAAGTTCCGGTGTGCGATAGCTGCATCGGCCCTCAGCGCAATTCCCGCACTGTACGAGGTCATGCATGACTGTCATCGAAAGCGAAACCACTTCAGCCACGCCGCCAACCAGCGCATCCGCTCCGCCGCCATTGAGCCATCTTCGCCTGCTTGAGGCAGAGAGCATTCATATCCTGCGCGAAGTGGCTTCTGAATTCGAGCGGCCCGTCATGCTCTACTCCGTCGGCAAGGACTCCTCCGTCATGCTGCGGCTGGCGCAGAAGGCCTTCTATCCCGCGCCGATTCCCTTTCCCCTCTTGCATGTAGATACCGGCTTCAAATTCGCCGAGATGCTCACATTTCGCGATGAGATGGCGCGCTCCGTAGGTGCGGAGCTGCTGGTCTGGCGCAATGAATCCGCCATTGCGGCGGGCACAAATCCCATTGTGCTCGATACCAAGCGCTGCTGCGGACTGCTGAAGACCCAGGCGCTGCTCGATGCGCTGCGGCACTATAACTTCGACGCGGCCTTTGGCGGCGCGCGGCGCGATGAAGAGAAGTCCCGCGCCAAGGAGCGCATCTACTCGTTCCGCGACTCGGCCGGCCAATGGGACCCCAAGAACCAGCGGCCTGAACTCTGGAATCTCTACAACGCGCGCTTTCATCCGGGCGAGAGCATTCGCGTCTTTCCGCTCTCCAACTGGACCGAGATGGACGTCTGGCAGTACATCCACGAGGAGAAGATTCCTGTGGTCGATCTCTACTTTGCCAAAGAGCGACCGATGTATGTGCGAGGCGATGCGCTTCTCCCCATCGAGCAAAGTTTTGTCGCGCGCCTTGGCGAGCAGCCACAGATGGTCAAGTCGCGGCTGCGTTCGCTGGGATGCAGCCCGTGCACCGGTGCGATTCGCTCGGACGCGGATACCATTCCCGCGATCATCGCGGAGCTGGTCAACTTCCGAGTCTCAGAGCGCGCTAACCGGGCGATTGACCACGACCAGGAAGGCTCCATGGAGATCAAGAAGCGGGAGGGCTACTTCTAAATGGCCACTCTCACCGCACAACCATTCTCTGTAGGCGAATATCTCGCCGAAGAGCGCGAAAAAGATCTGCTGCGCTTCTCGACAGCGGGCAGCGTGGATGATGGAAAGTCCACGCTCATCGGCCGCCTGCTCTACGACACGCAATCGGTCTACGAAGATCAGGTGCGCTCGATCGAGGGCAAGGGAACGACAGCTCCGGGGCAGATTGACTTTGCTTTGCTCACCGATGGCCTGAGAGCCGAGCGCGAACAGGGCATTACCATTGATGTCGCTTACCGTTACTTTGCGACGGCGCGGCGCAAATTCATCATTGCCGACACTCCCGGCCACGAGCAGTACACACGCAATATGGCGACGGGCGCATCCACCGCCGATGCCGCCGTGGTGCTCATCGACGCCAGCAAAGGCGTACTGATTCAGTCGCGCCGCCATGCCTACATCGCATCGCTGCTGCGCGTGCGCCACGTGATTGTCGCGGTCAACAAGATGGACCTGATTGGCTACGACGAGCCGGCCTTTCGCGCCATCGAGGCGGATTTCACCTCAGTTCTCGATCAAATCGCAGCCGACACCGGCAACCCAGTCGAAGCGATCTTTGTCCCTGTCAGTGCGCTGGCCGGAGATAACATCGTCCATCGGTCGGAAGTCATGCCGTGGTACGGCGGTCCATCGCTGCTTGAGCTTCTGGAGTCGCTGCCCTCGTCGCTGGACACACGTACAGCGCCTTTCCGCTTTCCCGTGCAGCGGGTTCTTCGCCCCAACCACACCTTTCGCGGATTCGCCGGCCAGATCGCCTCCGGAACCGTCGCTCCGGGCGACAAGATCACAGTGCTTCCCTCCGGCAGGGGCGCTGAGGTTCAACGCATTGTCACCTACGACGGTGACCTTGCCGAAGCCCACGCGCCGCTTTCAGTCACGCTGGTCCTCGATCGTGAACTCGATATCAGCCGTGGCGATCTGATCGTCTCCACGCAAACTCCGGCAATTGTCTCCAAGAGCGTGAAGGCCGCGCTCGTCTGGATGGATTCGCGGCCGCTCCAGCGCAATCGCCGCTATCTGCTCAAGCACACCAGCCAGACCGTGCCCGCATTCGTCTCCGCCATCGAACATCGTACCGACATCGCTACCCTCGAGCACCAGCCCGCCGATACGCTGGAGATGAATGGCATCGGTGTCGTCAACATCGAACTGTTACGGCCGATCGCTCTCGATCTTTACGGCGAGAATCGCTCCACCGGCGCATTCATTCTGATCGACGCTGAATCCAACAGCACCGTCGCGGCCGGCATGATTACCGCGGCCTCGGGATCGGCTGCGTCAACGTCAGGTCCGGTGACAGCGGAGGAGAGAGCCGCGCGCTGGGGTCATCGCGGAGGCGTTCTCGAACTGACGGGGCCAGTTGAACTCATCGACCGCATTGAACGGTCGCTCTTTGCGCGTGGCGCCATCACAGCGCGCATTGAGCTGGATACCGAGCCATTTTCAGTTCACGCCGGTATGGTCGATCTCCTGATTCGCTCCAAAGTCCTATCCGGCGTGATTGCGTTAGTCGTTAACCTGACTGGAGGCGAGGCTCTCACCGCGCGAGCCGAAGGCGAGCAAATCACGCTCGACGCAAGCAACGCGGTCGAAGCCATCGCGGCCGTGCATGAGCTTCTGGCGCGAAGCGGCATTCTCGTCTCGACCGGAAATGCGGATTGGGTCATCTAGAGAACTTACGAGTTAGCAGACGCAAGCTGAAAGGAACCAGGCAGTGAGTACAACAGAAATCGAAACGCAGGTGAATGCCAAGCTCGATGCAGTGCGCGCTGCCCTTGCCAAAGAGATAACCGGCAATCACGATGTATGCCTGACGTGCAGCTTTCAAGCCGAGGACGTCCTTCTCGCCAAGCTCGCCATCGAATTCGATCCGCAGATCCCGATTCTCTTTCTCGATACCGGCTACCACTTTGCCGAGACCTACGCTTATCGCGATCGCATCGCAAAGGAATGGCAGCTCAACCTGATCAACCTGCTGCCCGAAAAAACCGTCGCCGAGCAGGAGGCTGAGCATGGCCTTCTCTATCAATCCGCGCCCGATCAGTGCTGCAAGCTGCGCAAGGTCGAGCCGCTCTTCAAAGCAGTCGCCGGGTACCGCGTGTGGATCACAGGTTTGCGCCGCGAACAGGCAAAGAGCCGGACAGAACTTGAAGAAGTGGCCCTTTTCACGCTTCCCGCCGGCAAGCAGGTCTTGAAGCTGGCTCCTCTCGCGGCATGGACGACGCGCGACGTCTGGTACGCCTGCGAAGAACTTTCCGTCCCGCTGCTGCCTCTTTATGAGGCTGGTTATTCCTCCATCGGTTGCGAACCATGTACGACGCTTCCTCTCGATCCCAGCGATCCCCGCTCCGGACGCTGGGCCGGCCGCAAGGTTGAGTGCGGCATTCACATTGAGGCCGCACCCGCGAAATAGGGTGCGAAGGCCAATTACATCGGAGGCTCGATGCAGTACCTTATCGGATTCGTGATCGCGCTCTTTATTGCGCTGACTGGAGTGGGCGCGGGCACCGTCACCGTACCGGTTCTGGTTTTGTTTCTCGGCGTTCCCGCGGTGGAGGCCGTTGGAATCGGCCTGATGTTTTCGACCGCAGTCAAGTTGATCCTGATTCCTGCGCAAATCGCGCGCGGCAATGTCGCATGGCGGACGCTGGGCTTCATGCTGGTCGGTGGCGTTCCTGGCGTGATCGTTGGCTCGCTCTTTCTGAGACATCTGGTGACTGCCGGATCGCAGAATCTGCTGAATTCCCTGCTGGGAGCAATTCTGGTCACGACTGCCGGTTGGCAGATTCTGTTTTTCTTTCGCCCGAAGCAACACAATGAAGGCCAGCGCGACCGAAGCCCATTGCTTGCGTGGCTGATGTTTCCTGTAGGCGCCGAAGTCGGCTTCTCCTCAGCGGGAGCCGGAGCCTTGGGCAGCACCGCGCTGCTTGGCCTCACTCCCCTGCTGCCTGCGCAGGTTGTCGGTACGGATATTGCCTTTGGATTCTTCGTCTCTCTCATCGGCAGCGGCGCGCATTGGTTTTCGCACGCTTCGAACCCCGGCCTGCTGCTGCAACTGATTGCCGGAGGCGCTCTAGGAGCCATTGGCGGAACGATTCTCAGTACCCGCGTTCCGCGGCGTCCATTGCGCTTTGCGCTGCTGGTCTGGCTGTTGATTCTCGGCGTTCAATTCCTCTTCAACAGCTACCAGGTCTGGGAGGCGCCGCACAAAGCGGCGGAGAGCCAAGTTCAACAGGCTCATCGAAGCTAGGGCTTGTAAGCACTCATAAGGCCCTGCTACGAATTACTTAAGTAAAGACGTCCTTGCTCGCAGTGATGAGACCAAGTATGTATCTTGAACGACAATCCTATTACTCATCTTCCATAGCCTGACCCGAATTTATTTTCTACTTAGTTGCTGTCATCTTCCGGAGACATTGTCTTACAACAATTTACATTCAATTTGCGAACGCGCAAGGAGCAAGCTTGCGCCCGAAGCCTTCACTAGAGCCTGTTATGAGCCTTTACCGTCCGCGGGGAAGTTCATAACAGGCTCGAGGTGCGGGGAGAAAGAACCGGACTCTTATCCTCATCTTCAGGCACTTCGGCGGAAACCCAAGTGGCAGAATCGCTAAGCTATTGGGGCGCAGCAAGGTTCCGCATCACCTATCGCAGGTTGTAACTGGCTAAATGGCAATGTCATGAATTGGAACCGAACTTTGAGGTCTCTGGTCCGGCAACCTGTCTGACGTTGGTTCACCAAATCCTGAATCGGCAAGCCCGCCAAAGAAATTGAGCGAGCTTGCCTCCCCCAAGGAGATGCTATGAAATTCAAGAGTCTCGTGAGTCTGATGCTGGCCGCACCTTTGGTTGTGGCTACGAGTGCTTCAGCAGGGTCGTGGTCGAAACAGACCACCCTGGCCAGCAGCGCATACCAAGGCACAATCGGGCTGGACGCATCCGGCAACATGACCAGCGTCTGGTACCAGGATAACGCGCCCAATGGTTCGGCTATCGATGAAATCTGGGCCAGCACCGCCGCATTCGGTCAACCCTGGTCCACGCCCGTAGACGTATCCGGAAATATTGGCACAGCGTCACCCAACGTTTCGGTGCGCGTTAGCGCCGCCGGCAACGCTACATCTGTCTACACCAATCCGACTCTGGGAACGGTCTACAACGATAAGCCGGCTGGCGGCAGCTGGGGCGCGACCCATGCGACCAACGGCGCCAACCAGTTTTACGTCAGCAATGACGCTGGAGTCGAGGGGATGGCTTCGAGCACGGGCGGTGCGCGCCCCACCTCGTCGACGATCTCCGCCCAGGTGCGGCCGGTGGGCGGCGCCTGGAGCACTCCAACCATCCTTGCGGCCCAGCCGCATCTGGCCCTTGACGGCGCGACCATCGGTCCGGATGGAACGATGGCAGTTGCCTGGGAGAGCTTCGACTCGACCTGCGGCTCTCGCACCTGCAAGACTTCGAACTTTGTTCTTCATGTTTCGACACTTGCCCCCGGCTCGCAGACCTGGGTCGACTCGGGAGGGATCATGGGGCCGGACGCAACGCAGCACTTCGTCCAGCTTGCCGCCGACTCCGTGGGAGATCTGGGCGTGATGGGGCTCGAAGCAGGCAACGTGGTATCCAAGGTCAGGCATGGGGCTACTTGGAGTTCCACAGTCATCGTGATTTCAGACTCAGGATTTCAGTTCTCCGCCAGCTCGACCTCTAACCGCATCTTCTTCAGCGATACGGCCGGGCACGCAACGCTGGTGGGCTGGGGGGACATTCATCTCGAAACCCTGGCGGCCATCGACGGCAATCTCACCAACAACACCTGGGGTTCACCCACCACAATCTCCGGCTCAGATCAATCTCCGGGCTACTTTGACTTCCTGATGAGCTCATCGGGCGCCGCCATCGCGTTTTATCCGCTGTTGGATTTCGACGGCGCTGGGAATACAGAATGGCGCGCCATAACCCGGCCTGGAGCAGGCAAGCCCTGGAATGCGCCCGCAACCGCAGGGATCTCATTTGAAGGCAGCGGCACTCCCGACAGCATTGCTGTTGACGGTGCGGGCCAGGCGGCCGTGGTCTTTCATGGATTGACCTCGGACTATTTGACGAACGTTCTCTACACCAATACCTACAAGCCCTGAGCCACAGGGAATTGTACTCGTAACAACGCCTCGCTCAGGAACCATTTGCGCGGGGCGTTTTTTTGATTGGGACCTGGGGCCTTTCATTGGGGCTTTGCCTCAGTCGATGATGAAGAGGGGCTCGCCACCGGTTCATCAAGGCGAGTGACGTGGACGCTGGCCTGCGTTTCAGGCACGGAGCCATCGTTGACCTGAACCTCGGTGGGCTTGCCCTGGATGAGGATACGCGCGGTCACGTCCCTGCGAGCGGGAACGCGAACGCGCTGGCTGACGGAGCGCACCTCGGAGCCGGAGCCGGAGCGGACGATGACTGGAACTTCTGCGGCCGCGTAACCGCCATTGACGATTTTGACCGCGACCAGCCAATTGTCCGCCGTGGCGTTCGTAGGAAAGACGCCCTGGATGCTCAGGTCGGGCAGTCCCTTGTCGGCATCGACCCAGTCGGCGAAGAACCAGGAGAGATCGGGGTGGGCTTCGGAGTCTTCGAGGAGTTTCTCGAACGCTCTTGGAAGGGCAGCATTGTTCGCCTTTAGCCCGGCTGAGAGCGCCTGATCGCCTGCGAGGTCGCGGAGCATCCATAGAACGTAGGCGGCCTTGGTGCGGTAGTAGACGGGCGAGATGGCCTGCGACAGAGGCTGGCCGGGGCTCTCGCCGGGGCTTGCCGGCTCGGCCAGGGCCAGGGCGGCGCGGCCGGATTCTAGAGTGCCCAATGCCTGTTCGCGCCCGTGCTGTTTTTCCACCCACAACGTGCCCATGAAGGCTGCCACTCCCTCATCGAGCCATGCGGGATGCGGCTGGCGAGAGTCTGGCGCTGCGAACCAGGCGTGGGTGAGGGCATGAACCAGAGCGCCATCCAATGCCTCCGTTTTCGCTTTCGGGCCGGGTTCTTTGAGCGGAGTGGCCAGCAGAGAGCCAGTCTCGAAGGGGGCGTCGCCATCGGCTGGCAGGTCAAGCAGTGTGAGCAGGGAGCGGGGCTGCCGGCCTAGCCAGCCTTCAAGGAATGGCTTGACCTCACCGGCTGCCTCAGTCCAGAACTCGACGGAGATGTCGTCTTCCGGCAGGGTCCACGCAGCGAGATTGGGGCCAAGATGGGGGGTGCGGATGGCAGCAAAGAGGCTGGGAGCTTCGAAGCCGAGGATCGTGCTGCCCGAGTCCGCTGTCGCAACGCCATTCACCTCCTGGCTCTGATCCAGCGCGCTGGATGGCTCAGTGACCGCCAGCGAGAGTAGATGGCCGTTGACAAGGGCGACGGTGGGGGACTGGCCATGGGGAAACTCGACGGTGAGGCGCAGACGAAACTGTGCTCCGGCTATCCGGAGCTTGTGTTCGCCCATCTCGTCGAAGAGGCGCGCGCCGTCACCGAGCATGACCGGGACGCTTGAGACCGGGTACCAGACGACGTTGCCAAATCCGCGCAGGCCGGTGAAAGGTAGGCTGATCTGGTCCCACTCCGAGTGGCGGGCCGCTTCCGCTGGAGCGCCAACGGCCTCGAGGCGCCGGGCGGAGAGAGCGACCTTGCCGGAGTAGGTCACATCGAGCTTGAGGCTTTGGCCGGGGCCGAGCGGCTGGGCAAGAGGGACAGCCGCCTCGTGTAATTGGCCGGTGTGGTCGGCATCGGAGTTGAGCGTGGCTACCGGGAAGACTGTGTCTTTCCCGTCAAGACGGATGCGCTCCCAGTTGAGCGAGGAAGAGATTTGCAGGGGAACGTGGGCTAGGGGGGATTTGCCGTCGTTGCGCACGGTGAGCAAAGCTCGGACGCTGATTTGCTGGCCGTCAGGGATGAGATGGACGTCGAGGTCGAAAGCGGTGAAGGTGACAGCCTCGCGCTCGGCCACCTGCTGTGGGGTCAACTCGCCTTCGGCGGCAGGCAATTGGACAGGTGGTCCGGATCGGGTGGTGGTCGTCTGGCCGTTTTCATCTGTGGAGCGTGAGAAGATGACTTTTCCCTGGTGAGGCTGGTCCGGCGGGGCTGGAGTCGCCTGCTGCGCGGCCGGAGGTGGGTCTGGGGCGGTCTGCGCCGAACAATAGAGAGCCGACTGATTGAAGACGATCGCAGCCACTAACGCCGCAGTTTTGAAAGGGCTCGGCTTTAGCCCTGCCGCCAGTTGGCCAAAAGGAAGGTTGGGCTTCAGCCCCCGAGGGAAGGGGTTTTCCATCGCCAGCATTCCCTCGGTGGCTAAAGCCATCCCCCACGATGTACGATTTGCGGCACGGCTGAAGCCGTGCCCTTTCAAAGCCGCAAGGCTTTCGGCAGTGCACGAAGTCCGGGCATAGGACAGCTTCATGAACCCAGGCCTTTCTGCTTCTTTGGCTTTGACGCACTGGCGGGAATGGAGACTGCTCCATCGCCTCGGCGTGCGGCAAGCCGGCGCTGGCGAAAAGCCTCATAGAGAACAACCGCTCCGGCGGCGGAGACGTTGAGGGAGCTCACGCCGCCCGCCATTGGAATCCGCAGCAGGTAGTCGCAGCTGCGGCGGACCAGGTCGTGAAGACCAGCTCCCTCGCGCCCCAACACTACGACGCAGTCGCCGGTCAGATCGAACTGGTCGTAGTCGCACGTGCCGCGCTCGTCGAGTCCGATGATCCAGAGATTCCTTCGCTTGAGTTCTTCGAGGGCGCGGACCAGGTTCACAACGCGCGCGATGCGCAGGTGCTCGGTGGCGCCGGCGCTGGCCTTGACGGCAACGGGGCTCAAGGGGGCCGAACGTCGCTCGGTCAGCAGCACGCCATCCACCCCGGCTCCGTCGGCGACGCGCAAGAGGGCGCCGAGGTTCTGCGGATCTTCTACGCCATCCAGAGCAAGCAATAGCCGGGCCGCGCTGCTGTTGGCTGGGTCGGGCGCGTAGAGATCCTCGATGGAGAGAGATTCCAGCCCCCGGACCAGTGCCACGACGCCTTGGTGGGTTGGCGTCTGAGCGAGTTGCGTCAACTGCTCCCGCGTCTCCTGGCGGACGCGCAGACCGGCCTCGCGGCAGAGGGCGACCAGGCGTTCCAGGCGCTCGTCGTGCCGCTCGCGGGCCACCAGAACCTGGTCAAAGCGCCGCCGGCCAGCCTTGACTGCCTCCTCGACCGGATGCAACCCGTAGAGAACTTCCATAAAAGATAGTGTAGAAGATGGACCAAGACAGGTCCGTTGGAGCCGGTTCTTGCAACGGAGCGGGACGCGCTACATACTGGGGCTGTCTGGAGACTCATGAGTCCTTCGGCCATCAAGTCGTTTACTGCCGTTCTCGAGCCGGACCAAACCCGGCTGCGCTGGGTGATTGCGCGGGTCCCCTTCGATCCGGCGAAGGCCTGGCGGGAGCGGCGAGGCCTGCGGGTGCGCGGCGAGATTCTTTCTATGAAAAGCAAAACCGGGTCTGCAAGAGACAAGGTCGGCGGATTTGCCTTTCGCACCTCGCTCTTTCCCGATCCTCGCGGGGAGAGATACTACCTGCTGGTGAACAAGAAAATGCAGTCTGGGGCAGAGGCCACGCTCGGTTCGCAGGTTCGGATTCGGCTGGAACCGGACCTGGAAGAGCGCTTGGTGGTGATCCCGCAGGAGTTGACCCGCGCGCTGAAGGGCGACCGCCGGCTACCAAAGTGGTTCGCCGGATTGAGCGACTCGATGCGCAGAGAGATCGGCGCATGGGTCTCCGAGCCAAAGAGCTCCGAGAGCCGCCAGAAGCGCGCTGAAATGATGGCCGAGCGGCTACTGCTCACCCTGGAGGGCGAGACGGAGCTGCCGCCGATTCTGCATGCCGCCTTCCTGCGTCAGCCACTGGCGCGTACCGGCTGGGAAGCGATGACACCGGTGCAGCGGCGCGGCCATCTGCTGGGCATCTTCTACTACCAGACGGCCGAGGCCAGAGAGCGGCGGGCGGCTAAGGCGGTCGAAGAGGCGTTGCGCGTGACCCGACGAAAGTCGGAGAACTGCGGGTAGGCTGCTAATGAGGTTGGTTAGAGGTCGTTGTTGACCACATCTCAGTATCGAAATGTGTGGCGCCCGCCACGCCCTTTTTGGTCCAACTTAACAAAAGTTAAAGATAATCCGGGAATTGAGGCCCATTTTGTGCAGAACTCGGCGGCGGCTCTCACGTCTAATGGAATGAGATGAGTACATTCTCCGCTGTTCTCCCTCTTTTCGGTTCGGCTTCCACCACTGCTCAAGACGAACAGGTGCGGCAGGAGAACCTTGCCGTTTCCGCAGGTCTGAAGCGCCAGGACGCCGGGTTGCTGGACGAGCTGATTGTCCTTTATCAACACAGGCTGATGCGCTATCTGCTCTACTTGACGGGAAACCGCGAGATGTCCGAGGACCTCTTCCAGGAGGTCTGGATGCGGGTTCTGGTGCGTGGAGCGCAGTTCAACGGCAAGGCGCGCTTTGGCACTTGGCTCTTCACCATCGCCCGCAACCTGGTGATCGACCAGCGGCGCAAGCGGACCATGGCCAGCCTGGACGAGCTCTTTGAGGGCGGCAGCGAAGATGACCGTCCGATGGCCTTCGAGGTTGCTGGAGATGATCCAACACCGTTTGACCGCTTCACGAATCTTGAAGACCGGGAACGGATAGTGGGGGCGTTGATGGAGCTGGACACACTTTATCGCGAGGTGCTGGTACTCCGCTTCCATGAGGAGCTGTCGCTGGACGAGATCGCCAAGATCACGCGTGCGCCGCTTTCTACTGTGAAATCAAGACTCTATCGCGGTCTGGCCGCGATCAAGCCCAAACTGGAGCACGGCCGCCTCCGCCGTCAGGCACCCGCAGTGCGGACCGAGTTGGCGAATGCGGCGTTGAGGCCGCTATGAAGCCAGGCGAAGGCGCCGAGGATGACCACGATCTGGTTTCGGCTCTCTGCGGAAAGCAGGCAGACCGGGAGTGCACCGTGGCCTGGCGCACGCGCCGGGTGGTGAGCGCCTCGCAGGGTGTAATGCAAGAGCAGAAGGCCGGAAGGCAACGGTGCCGTTCTGTGGCGCTGGCGGCCACGCTGGTGATTCTACTTGTACTGGGCCCCCTGGTCTGGTGGATCGCCGACACTTTGATTGAAGAGGAGCACGTCACCGGTCTGCTGGGCCAACTCAGCGTGTGGATCATCTTCTTCAGCACGGCTCTTCTGGCTTCGGTGGTGCTGGCCGGCTGGTTGCGGCGTAAGTCCTAAACTTAACATTTCTTAACAAATCGCATTCGCGCGCGCAACTTCCCGAATTTCTCCTCCGTCCATTCAAGTAGAGTTCAAGCTTTTCTTGATCGACTGAGGGCCCTCTAGTCCAGGGATTGCCTATGCGAAGTCCAGAATCCATTACCGTCAACGACGATGAGCGGGTAATCCCGGTGTGGTCCATTGTGGTGGCCGCTGCGGCATTTGTGCTGGTGGAGTACTACTTCTGGTGGGTTTTGCCGCCAACCCAGCATCATCTGCCGCCGCTCGGCCTCAGGGTCTATTTGAATCTCTCCTGGGGATTGCTGGCCGCAATCTATTTCCTCATGGTCGGCTACGTCAGCAAGGACGCTCCGCGGCGGGCCATGAGCACCCGATTCTGGATCGCCATCTGCCTGGTCATGCCGGGCGGCATCGGGGCAGTCCTTTATTTCCTGCTGCGCCAGCCGGAGGTTTCACGGTGCCCGGCCTGCTCGACACAGGTGCAGAGCGACTTCCACTTCTGTCCTCAGTGCAACTACCAGCTTGAGGCTAACTGCGGCCACTGCTTCCGCACGGTGCGCACTACGGACCAGTTCTGCACGCAATGCGGCCATGAGCTGGCCGTGGACCACCTGCCGGCCCGGCTGAGGGCTATGGGCGAGTAGGGCGGGACGCTTGTTGTGTCTCGAGTTGTTCTGGCCGCGCCAACGCGTCAATCCGGTCGACAGTCGATCCAAAAAACGACCGCGATCCAGCGTGTTTGGAGCGCTTTGATCACGCGCGTTCAGTAAGTCACCTCTCCCGGGAAGTGGGCGGCCGTCGCTGCTTGCACGAGCGGACGAGTAATCATTGGTGATATAGGTCACCAGGGGTCAATTCTCCTCACACTTCGCTAAGTTCTCATTCTTGAAGAGATAGGTGAATTGACCAGGTCGAACCAGCAGCGCCTAACACACCTAACACTAAATTAACTTGACACGAGGCAAAAAGGGGGGGGTAATCTTCCTCTCAGTAAAAATGGGCCCATTCTCAGGAACAGATCCTAAGTGCTTTTGTGTGCTAGATTGCTGTAGCTCTTCCTCTTGATTTGCGATTGCTTCTTCAGTGGTTCGCATTCTGCCCGTCGTGGACAAATGTGGAACCAGTGAGCCGCAACTGAAACCGCAGGTACGGTCCTGTGGGGTGGTGGATCGCATCTCGCTGCAGGTCCTGCCGTCTTGCGGTGTCGCCAGCTGACCGATCAGGTCATGAAAGGAAAGAGGAAAGACAATGCGAAATTCTCCCCCAATGAAATCATTGAAACGGCTATTTTGCCTCGCTACGGTGGCGTCCGGAGCACTGTTGTGCGCCCAGATGCCGGCGGGGTTGCACCGACCTGCAGCGGTACCAGACGGCTATGTGGTCACTCCGTTTGGCTATTACCATCCGTCCTGCGTGGTACATTTGGCAAAAGGCGATACTGTGGTCAATGACGGACCCGCCATCCAACATGCTGACGGAACGTTCGATAACATTCCGGCTTGCAATTACCCGCGTTACACGGCCCGCGGAGAGGTTGTAACAGCAGGCGCCGCTGAGCTGCCCACAATCAGTTGGAGCTGGATTTAAACGATATATGCCACGACGAATACATCGTACGGCGGAGTTATTGAAACCTGGAACGTGCCGCCAAATCCAACATCCCACGACGGCCAGACCGTTTATTTCTTTCCCGGCTTGGAGGGCGGTCTGACAATTCTTCAGCCCGTGCTGGGGTGGAACGCAGATTTTGGCAATGCATGGGGCATTGCCAGTTGGCAGGCTGGCGCCCAAGGAAGCGGCATCGCTATCGAGAGCACGCCGAGGCGCGTCAGCGTGGGCGATCTCATCGTAGGCGAGGTGATGTCTAACTGTAGCTCGGGGACGCTTAGCTGCCCCACGTGGTTTGTTATGACAGAGGATGCTGGCAAGGGCAGCACAACGCTACCCAGCACCACCAGCTACGGACAAACATTTTATTGGGCGGCTGCCGGCACGTTGGAAGTCTATAATCTTGTCCAGTGCAGCGATTACCCCTCGAATGGCTCACTCGCTTTCAACGGAGCGCTGTATGACAATAATTTCGAGCCGATCAATGTCCCCGGTTGGTCGCTGGAGGTGTGGCCGAACCTCACGCCGCAATGCAATTATGGCGGGCAAGTGGCGGGAGTGACACTCGACTACTGAGAGAATTGATGGCTAACTAACCGAACGGGCACTGCTAAACGGCCCGGGAGAGATTTCTGCCATGCAAAGACAAAGCGTGCCTGTTATCTTCGTAGCACTACTTGCAATCAGTGTTGGCCTTGGCGGTGCGCGTGCGCGCGCCGCCACGCCAACCTTTACGATCTCTGCCTCCAATGTAGCCATGCCCACCAGCGGCAATGGCTCCATTCCGATCGCGCTAACTTCGGTCAATGGCTACGCCGGCAACATTGCCATCACTGATTGCTCCGCAACGAATTCGCCGGCGGGAGCCAAGTTACCTACGTGCGCGGGGTTCGGGGGACCATTAGGTTTTGCACTGACCGCGAATGCGACAGTGAAAGGGAGTCTCCTTCTTATTCCGCCCGGCGGGGTTCTGCCGCCCTCTGCGGCCAGCCTGTCGCATCGTCTGGTCCATGGAGGGGCGGCAGGTTTGGCGCTGGCCAGTGTGCTGTTGTTTGGCCTCAGTGGACGGCGGCGGGCAGCGCGCTGGCTCATATTGGCCTTGTTCGCTTTGGGTACGCTGACAGGTCTGGCGGGGATAGGCGCGTGCGGCGGCAACAGTAATGCCATGACGCCGGGGACCTATTCCTATGCCATTACGGCAACGGACAATAAAACAGGTACGTCCCTGAGCACATCGAGCAGCGTGATTGTGCCCTAAGCGGCATGTAGCTGAAACAGGGGGCTGGGGTCGGGCGTAGGGATTGCTTGCCTATATCTCCAGGCATAGAGCGTCTGGAGATGTGCGGCACCCAATCTGCTGGGAGGGTCGTGGTCGCGTCGTGATTGACCAAGCCGCGCTGCCTTCCTAAAATCAAGCTGCATTCCTCGTCCGCCCGTATGACCCTTTCCGCGCTCATCATCGACGACGAACAACTGGCTCGCGAGGAGCTTGCCTACCTGCTTGCCCAGGTGGGCGGGGTAGAGGTGCTGGCCTGCGGAGCCAATGGCATCGAGGCCGTGGACCTGATCGAGGAGCACCATCCCGACATGGTCTTTCTCGATGTGCAAATGCCGGGGCTGGACGGCTTCGCGGTGATCGAGCGGCTGTTGGCACGTCGGGCTAAGGCGAATGGGAGTGGCGCGCCCCAGGCGCAGTTGGCCCCACCGCAGGGGTCGCTGCCGCAGATTGTCTTTGCCACGGCCTATGACCAGTACGCGGTGCGCGCCTTCGACGTGAATGCGGTGGATTACCTGCTGAAGCCCTTTGACCGCACGCGCGTCGAGCAGGCCGTCGAGCGGGTCCGGGGACGGCTGTCTGGGAGCGCATCAGATGGGCATGGGGGCGCGCTGCCGGAGTCTCAAATCGATGCCCTGTTGCGTCTGCTGAATCGCACGCAGGGAGCCGCACGAACACCACAGCCTGCCAAACTTATCGTCCAGGCGCAGAGCCGGTTGCTCTTGATCGATCAGGCCGACATCTGCTTCGCGGCCATCGACGAGGGCGTGATTCGCGTGGTGACACAGAGCTTCGAGGGAAGCTCCAAGTGCCGCACGCTCGAAGAACTGCTCGATCTGCTTGACCCGGCCGTCTTCTGGCGCGCCCATCGCGGCTTTGTGGTGAATATCAACCACATTCGCGAAGTGGTGCCGTGGTTCAAGTCGAGTTATCAGTTGCGCATGAACGACAAAAAGCAGACTGAGATTCCAGTCAGCCGCAACCAGACCCGGCGCCTGCGTGAACTGTTCAATCTGTAGTAAAACAGTGATTTGAAGTCAAAAAATATCTTGGTTCAAATTGCGTAACTTTAGTTGATATTTCATCACTTTAGACCAGGCAGTAGGATCATATCGGATCCTCTGAGTCTCTGTTGACACGCAATGCGTAACGAGATAGGATGAGAGAAGTATTTGGACTTCAAGCGTAAACGTCCCACCCCGGTTGGCAGCCAATCGGGGTGGTCGCATTTTGGGCGCAAGTTGCCGACACTTCACATACATACGGACGAGTCCGGGAATTTTGACTTTTCCCAAAAGGGCTCACGCTATTACGTTTTTGCCGCTGCTTGGACCTATCATCGTGCCCCGCTAGCTATGAGTCTTGCCGCTTTGCGGTTCGAACAGATAAAAAACGGGCACGGGAATCACTCAGCTCGTTTCACGCCTGCGAAGACTCGCCTTGGCTGCGCGACCGCATAATCTCAACGCTCTTGAGTCATGCGCCATGGTCCTTTGCAGCGTTGGTTGTGGAAAAGGTCAAAGTCAATCCATCGATCTATGATCCGCAAGACTTTTACCCCAAGTTTCTCACGATGGTCCTGCGATTCACACTTAGGGGCCGTATTCGCCCGGGCACATCTCAAATCCTGATCTACACTGACACGCTCCCGATTACTCAGAAAAAGCGTGCAAAGTCAGTTCAGACAGCGATCAAGAAGTCCTGCCAGACTGAACAGCCCCACATTCCTTTTCATGTCCTGAATCACCGCCGTGAAAGCAACGCGAGGCTGCAAGTGGCCGATTACTGTTGCTGGAGCGTTTGTCGCAAGTGGGAGCACGGAAATACCGATGCCTATGACCCCTGAAGGCAAGGCTGGCCGCCACTGAGATCGACCCGATGTCTCGCGGAGATGGAAGAGAGTACTACTGAGCCCCACACAACATCAATCTTCGTCAGCCTGTTCACTTGTACTCAGTCGTATCTCTCGAAGACAATCTGCTTTTTATGCCAGCCGAAACCGGTCAACAGCTCGCGAACGCCGGAGACCATGAAGTTGAGGCCGCATATGTAGGCGTAGATGTCGAAGTTCAGCTCCGACTGCACCCGGCTGGGGTCGACCGGCGTCGCCGGCAGAGGCTGGCCGAGGCGCGCGGCGCGTTCCTCGACGATGCGAGTGATGTGCTCCTGAACGTGGCCACGCAGCCCAGTCCAACTCTCATCGGCGCGGCTCAGTGTGGGCAGATAGTGGAAGTTCGGGTGTTGCGCGGCGAGGGCCTCGAACTCCGCACGATAATAGATGTCAGTCTCGTAACGAGTGCCGTAGACCAGCCAGATTTGCTTGCCGTCGCTCAAGTCTTGGCCATCATCCGGAAAGAGAGCCTGGAGGTAGCCGCGCATCGGCGCTACGCCCGTGCCTGTGGCCACCAGGATCGAGTCGGTGATGGGTTCATGCAGGATGAAGTGCCCGTGAGGGCCATGAATCTTGATCGTTCCGCCGATGGGCAAGTCAGGCAGGTCGGCCAGGTGGTTGGAAAAGAAGCCCTCCTCAACCCGGTTGACGCACAGCTCGAAGTGATTGCCTT